>Ga0247727_10002483_pt1 | contig 42106 bp, 56 predicted proteins | sample WisWelCaveWW1625_FD_202498 | JGI IMG/M metagenome (GOLD analysis project Ga0247727, IMG submission 202498) | Biofilm microbial communities from Wishing Well Cave, Virginia, United States - WW16-25 | ecosystem: Environmental > Aquatic > Deep subsurface > Groundwater > Cave microbial mat | place...
CGGCACCGGCACCGGAACCGCAACCGTCACCGCAACCGTCACCGAAACCGAAGCCGTAACCGTAACCGTCACCGGAACCGAAACCGTCACCGTAACCTTCACCGGAACCTTCACCGGAACCGCAACCGTAACCGAAACCGTAGCCGTAACCGTCACCGTCACCGAAACCGGAACCGGCAAGCGCCCACAGGCCAGGCACTCCGTACAACCCGCAACGATCAGCGCCAGCAATCGCCGCACCAGTCACCATGTCCCGCGTCAACTCCATGGCCCGGCCTCAATCGCCGCCGCCGCTTCTTCGCTGCACTCGGCCACGCTCGTTACGCCAACGATTGTAAGAGTTGGGACCGCCGCACTCACGCGGCTGCCAGGGGCCGGCCCGGTCGCCGCTAGCCCCAGGAATCCGCGGGTCGCCTGCGACCAGTACAGAATGAGCCGCGCGCTCTTGAGCGTCATGGTCTCGCCGATCTCACCATCGGACTCGCCAAAGAACACACCGCGATGCTTCGTCGTAACGAGTACCTTCTTCATGGGTTTTCACCTTTCAGGCTTGTTCGACTCTCTCCAAATTGAAGTGCCCGCGTGCGACGTTCCGGTATCGGCAGCACCCGTTTTCCGTACCGTCTTGTGCCGGCGCACGCGGGCTTCGGTGTTACTTGCCGAGCAAAGACCCCTTGGCTCTCGTTCCGCCGCCAAGCTTCTGTGGCGTCGCTTCCGGAGCCGCAGTCTCCGGGAAGTCCACATCGCTCGACAACGCAATCGCGTTCAGCAGTTGCTCGACGGCCGCCAGGTTGTTCGTGGTGCGCTTGAGATCGAACGACAGCATGCCGCCCGCGATGCCGGCACTATTCGATCCGCAGGCTTCCGCGAAACAAGCCGCCCAGGAAGTTGCGATTGCAACGCAATCCGACGACACTGCGCGCCCAGCTTCGTCCGTCAATACATCGGGAACGACCGAGAAGTCGCACACCGTCGGTTCCGGATGCGTCACCGGAAGATCCGGAATCGGATGGTCGAGAGCCGACAAGCGTGCACGCGCCGCAATCAGCCACTGCGCCTGTCGAGCGAACGCATGTACGGTCATGCCGGTAGACAGCCCAGAGGATTGCTCCTTCAGGGTATTCACCATGCATCTGTAGAAAAACTCTGCCACCCACGCGATTTCAGCGTTCTTGACTTGATAGACCTTTGAGAGTGCAGTCAGCACTGGGATTCCTTCTTTCCTTGTGGGCGACGAGAGCTTGCGCATTCAAAGGCACGCCGTCACCCAAGCGCGCGCCTCTGTAATTCCTATTCTCCGTTGTTCGATCCGTTCGGCAACGACCGAACCGGCAGCGACCATATCCAACCCTGCGCCCCGCGAACTCCAGGAATGCGCGGCAATGGTACGCTGGCAATGCCAATGCGATCTTTCGCGCGCATCACGGTCGGCCACGTGAACCCCGCTGCCTCTGCCGACTCGCGCACGTCCTTCTGCGGCATAGACCCGCCGCGTAATGAGTTCAGCAGGAACTCGGCAGCCCGGTCCGTCAACGTTTCCTTGTGAGGAACGCGCGGCGGGGCGAAGTCGAACGTCACGCCAGAATCATCGTGTCGCATGCCCAGGTCGGTCGGCGGAGTGCTCAAGGTGCTTTTCAGCGAACGAATGCGCACGCGGCTGTCGTCTGGATCAGGAGTGTCCATTGCAATGATCGACCGCGCCCACTGCCGGATCGCACCGGCGCCGCGAATGTCGTCCTTCTCTAGGACTCCCTTGAGTGCGTCGGCCTGTCGCTTGCGCGGATGATGCGATATGAGCATGGAAGTCTTTGTGTCTCTACCAAGCGAGGCAATGCGCTCAAGAAAAATTACATCCTGACTGCTGTTCTCGTTCCCGCTAAACAGACCCCGCAGAGCATCGAACATCACGATGGCCGGCCGGCGCAGGACAACCGTCCGTTCGAACGTCTCCCAGGTTGTCTTGTTGTCGAGCTTCACGTCCATCATCTTGTCGTCGCTTCTCGGATCTTTGAACCAGTACACTCGATCGAGCGGCACTCGGGTCGTTTTGAGTCGGTTCAGATTGACCGCGTGTGAACCTTCCGTATCGATGAACATGACCTCGGGAGCAAGATTGTTCGGAATCGCAAACGGCTGCCCATCGGGCCACGGATACCCTTGCACTATCGTTTGAGCAAGTCGAATCAGGAACCGCGACTTGCCGATTCCGTCATCGCCGGCAAGCAGCGTGATCAGCCCGGCCGGGATCCATTTGTGCCAAAGCCACGTGACGTTTCCCAATTCTTCTTCGACATCTTGAAAAGTCACGATAGCACAGTCCTTTCCGGAACTGACTACGGCCATTTTTGCTTCAACGTCGCGCATCAATCTCCCGGCCTCGCGCATGAGCATTGCCGGATCGACATTGCCGGCGAGCGCATGAATAGACGCAGCGACTGTCGAAAGCTCGCGCGCTAGTGCCAGGCTCGCGACGATCCGGCCATGATGCTCTGCCAGCGACGGCGATATGCACTTCTGTACGAGGTCGGCAAGGTAAGTCGAAGGAATGGACTCGGAGAGTCCTTGCTGGCGCATCCTTTGACTTACTGTGACGAGATCGCACGGCTCTCCGTCCTCTAGAACATCGACAATCGCACCGAACACCGCGCGGTTCTGTTCGTTGTCGAAGTCCGTTATCGTCACGATCTTCTGAACGCTGCGCGCTTCGTGCACGTCCATGAGCATCGCGCCAAGGACCGCCGCTTCGGCTTCCGGTGACACCGGCCGCTGCTGTTTGATTTCATCGCCTAGCTGGACACGAATCCGCCTTTTTTGTCTCACGGCGCCATTCCCGAAACGCCGGACCAGATTTTATGTAGCACCCTCCGGACCGCCCTTCTTCTTCCCTGCGGATTTCCTCGGTCGAATGCCGTTCACGGCAAGTGCCGTGATGAATGCCAGCGCCTCCTGGTGTGTTGTGCCGTCCTCTCTACAAATGCCGTTGTTGAACAAGATCAAAGAACGATCTTCGACGACGACCTGATGTAGACCCGTGATCTGCGCCCATTCCTTGTAGACCCTATTCGGATCTAGTTCTATGTCGTGCGCGCACTGCACTTGCGGCCACGTCGCCGCCATTTTCCGTAACACCGCGTTGTCTTGTAGCAGAATGAGTGCCGCGCTGTTCATGCTGACCCTTGACATTTTCGTCCCCCAACACGTGCCTGCACACCCACATGACAACATGGCCGCCGGCAAGCTGGCTTGGAGTAATGCGATAGACAGCCCAGCCGCGCACGCGCGCTTCGTTGTACTTCTCCATATCCGCAACGTATCCGGCGCCGCGCGTGTGCCTTCCTCTGACGAATACGCCGCCCTCGACTTCGATTGCGATCCGTTCATCCGGCCATGCCCAGTCGAACCGCCATCGGCGTGGTCGCGCGAACAGGTATTCAGCCTCGCCCAGTGCGATAGGACACCCGCGTGCATTGAGCACACGCTGAGCGAACAAGGCCTGCAACGCAATTCGCGTTTTTACGCTGTCCACGCGACCACTGCCTTCGTGCTAGGGAACCATCACGGCCAGGTATGCGAACACCGCACACAACACAGCAAACACTAGTGCAACGTGTTTGTGAACGCGCGCTACTCGTATTCGGTCTGCCAGCGCCACAATGGTTCCGTCTGTTTCCAGCCAGTACGCCAAATGCAGAATACACATGGCGCGATTCGTGTTGTGCGTCTCGCCACGATCGCTGTCAGGCCAAGGCGGCTTCTCTGCCATCGCATTGCATCCCGGCACGTTGCACCAGAGCGACCGGAGATCACCCGGACTGACTGTCGGCGGCGGCGAAGTTCCTTCTTTTGCCCACTTGCGTTCCAGAGTGTGCATGGAACACAGATCACTGCCAGGCGCAAGATCGCAGCCGCAAATGGAGACACGCGGACACCCCTTCGTTTCAGATGTTACGCGTGCGCCCGGATCGACTCGACTACTCACCCTGAATCACCCCGTCAGAATCGACCACGAGGCCGCGATCCTGAAGGAGAATCAGCGTTTCCGGATCGAGGTTTTCAACGGCAGTCGGCGTCTGTCGTTCCGCCGCTTCGTCGATTGCGACCAGCCGCGCGATCTCCGGTGACTTCGGCATGTACTTCCACATCGCACGAATGGCCGTCTTGCAGCACATTGCCGCGTAGTCGGTTTTCCACGGGCCGGAGTCTTTCGCGCGACTGCGCGAACGATGCGCCTCTAGCTGTGCGCGGCTGAGGACCTTGAACGTCGCCGCGCCATCCTTGTATCGAGCGATTGCGTACGCATGCGTGAGCGGCCGCTGTTCGCGCTTGTCGTCCTCTGCCGGCCGGTGAACCAGCTTTGGCTTCAGGCCCGATTCGTATTCGAACACGTCGCCATCGCGCACCACGTCGGCGTCGATGCTCGACAGTCTGCCCGAACGCATGGACAGTTCGATCATGCCTTGATAGCCGACGATCAGTTGACACTCGAATATGTCTTGCTTGGCCGCCTCGCTCAATCTCATGTTCTTGAACGGGATCAGGTACGCCTGCCCAAGCGGCGTATTGACTTCGAGGCCAAGCTGCGATGCCTGGATCACACTGCCGAGGAACGACATCGGCGTACAGTTCGCCAGCTTGTTCGTGGTTCGCAGAGCAGTCGCGAAAATGCGCGCCATGCGGTCGGCGTCGATGTGCTTCGGCAACGCGCGCGCGATCTCGGGCCGAATGTCGAGCAGAAGATGTGACAGCGTGCGCGTCACCTCGCTCTTCAAGGCACCTTCCGCCGCTGTGCGCGGCACAATCTCGCCTTGTTTCGTGACGTTCGTACTCATTTCGCCCTCCGGTCTTTCGGTTCATAGTAGCGCAACGGCCGTTCCGTGTGCGCACGGACAACGTACTCGGGCTTCACAAACGACTTGGCGGTGATGTACGCACCGCTCGGCAGCAGCACGCGTTCGTGCGGGCCGACGATTGCCAACACCTGATCGTAAAGCGTTTCCCTTGATTCGTGCGCCTCCTTTTCGACCCTAGCCCACCTGCGCCAGTTCGCAATGATGTCGATATGCGCAGCGTCTTTGATCATGGCGACGCTGCCGTCTGATTCCGGCCAGAGAAGTTTCGATACACGGCGAGACAGATCAGTCACGTCGAACTGTGGCGGCTCGCGGTCCTGCACATGCTGCCAAAACCTCGAACCGGCAGACGCGATTTCGGTGCACAGGTTTTCGTTGCGCTCGATGCGCTGCCACACCATCTTCTGTCCGCCGATCAGACACACGGCATATCCATAGTTGCTGCCAAGACACATCATTTCCTGATGTACCTGTGCAACTACCCGCATCGGCGCGCCGTCCTGCCACTCCCCGTCGTTGAACACGCCGGTAGTTTTTACCTGAATCGGCACCTTCATTGCTCCGTCATGTGCAACGTGATCCGGCGTTGCAAACAAGAACCGGAACTCGGCATGCCGAACGATGTAGCCGAACTTCTCTGTTCTGAGTTCCAGCCGCCGACCGAACTCTTCGGCGATTGCATCTTCTAGCAGCAGGCCCCACGATGCAGCCTCGGACATTTCTTCGGCGGCGTTTTCGTACACCTTCGACAGATACAACTCGATAGGCGAACTGTAACCAGAGAGTCCGAGTAGTATCGGAATCTCGCTGGCACCGATTCCCTTTCGGCGCTCTGCCAGCCAGACGTTTCGATCGCTGGCGAAGATTTTAGGCTCAGTCGTTCTCAATCTTCGTCCTCCATGTTTTCGACCTTGCTCGGCATTCGCCGAAGGTTGTGCAAGCTGACTTTCAGTGCACGAGCGATCTTTGAAACCGTTTTCGGATGCTGCACGAACTCGCCGCGCTCGATGTTCGAGATCGTGTTACGATGAACTCCAGCACGGAACGCCAGCAAGTCCTGATTCATCGCGCGCCACAGACGCCATTCACGAACCTTGTACGTTACCGCCACGATCAGACCAACCCTCATTAGACGGGTGCAACTCGTGGCATTGTACAATGTTTGCACAAGACATTCAAGTGTTTTTTTCTGCGCACCTCTTTCCAGTATCGCACTCAATGCATGAACACAGAATGCGTTCGCGTTTCTCTGCTCGGCCGATCTTCCACGCGACGGTCGCATGAATGATCGAAATGCCAGACCCTGCGACAAGCGCGCGAAACTCCTTGCGCCGATTGTGGTATCCGGCAATGCGCATCGCACTAAGCGCCAGCTTTCGTCTGCCCACTGATTTCTGCCTTGGCATTCTTCTTCACCGCCTTGACCTTGCGGCCGCTGCCGGTGGCCGTCGCGAGTTCCAGCAGTTCGACTATTCCGGCAAGCATGCACAACATTTCCGGCTCGCGCAATCGCGGGCCGACGCCGCGCCAAGAAAGCTCGCCGGGCGATGACAGCTTGTCGTCATGCGCAAGCAAGCGATACCCGCGTCCGTCAAAGTCAACCGTCAGACCAAGGCCGGTGCACTTCGTGATCTTTTCAACATCGACTGCAATCATGACAGACTACCTCCGGGTTTCCTGACCTACACACGGACACCACCGTTTTGCCAGCGCGCCCGCTCTTCGTTCGTTCCCAGATCCCGACCGTACTCGAGGCCCTCTGCGAACGCATCGAGCCACTGCACTTGCAAACCATGCACGAGTCGCGGCGATACGGGCCGGCCATTCAGGAAAATGCGCCCCCGGCCGCCACGCCAACGCACGGTGAATGCAAGGCCCGATGCCTTGCGCAACCGCAGCAACGCCATCTCGACATCAACGCGGCGCAGGCGCGCCATGAAAATCGAATTGCTGCGCCGGCTGTTTCTAGAGAATACCATCACGGATCGCCGCCGCTCGTTTCTGCACTAGTTCATGGTGCGTCGCTCGCCGCTGTTCGTCTTTGACCAAAACCATGAGATCATTGATAGCACCGAGCAACAGCCGCGCGTCGTCGTCGAGCTTCTTCAGAACGTCGCTCAGTGTCAATGCTGGCTGAATGTACTCCATCATGGCATTTCTCCTATCTGCCGTTGGTACCGCCGACACAACTGCACGGCAGCCGCCCACTGTTTTTCAGTAAGCCCGCCGCTCGTGTGCAACTGCAATGCAATGCTATGACCGAATTCGTTGTCGATCTTGTTGAACCCAATACCGTTCACGACCCGCGCGTGGTCCGGATCGTCCGCCGCGAGCAACTGCAGGCCGCTGCGCGCCCATCGCTCTCGATCAGTTTCGGGGCCACGGCGAATCGACTGCGGCGCCGAAGTCAGTACGACATCTACTTGTTTGGTTGCTGCCTCGGTCAGCACTCTGATCTGCTCCGCGCTATCATTTGCAACCGTACGCGCGCTTGCATCAACGGCCGCTGTAATCAGAGCCTGCTTGCGGTCCAGGGCAGCAGTTACCTTCCGGTCGAGGATGTGGTCGGCTATCAGCCTGGTGATGATGACACCGCGCGTCTGGCCGATTCTACAGATACGGTCCTCTGCCTGTGTGTTGAGCGCCGGAGTCCATGCGAGATCGACGAACACGGCTTCATGTGCACGAGTTAGCGTGATCGCAATCCCGCCCGCCTGGATGGTTGCAGCAATGCCACGCAAGCGGCCGTCCTGGAACATCGACACCGTTTCCTCTCGTCTTTGGCCGGTCTGGTCGCCCGTGATGACACCCCATCCGCCGCGAGTCGCAAGCGTGTCAATCGGCGCACGATGCGCAGAGAAAACGACAACCGGATCGTCGCTGTCCTCGTGTTCTTCCAGCACTTCGAGAAGCGTCTTGATCTTCGCCATGGACAGCCTGTGCCGAACGCGAGACATCATTTCGAACGTCACGCCGCCCTTGAAGTTGCTCACCTCGTCGAGTGCATCGTCGAGCGAGATCCCGCGCTTTGCGCAGTAGTCGAGCAATGCTTGCCAGGCTTCGTCGCAGAGGGTCTTTAGTTCCTCGTCGTCCTGCACGCATTCGGCTTCGATGTCTCTGTAGATTTTCGTCGGCAGATCGGGCAGCACTTCTTCTCGCCTGCGCAGTAGGGATACCTTGCGCAACGCAGTCGGCACCTTCGCATCAACACCGTACATGCTCATGCGACTGAATGCGGCGCGCGTACCGAACGCCTCTTTCCCGAGATCCGCCGCCTCTAGGACGTTCCACAGTTCGTCTGGTCGATTCAGTAGCGGCGTTCCTGTCATGACCCAGACGCGGCCGTGTTCGGTCTTGAGAACTCTGAACGACATTTCGCGGAACCGCTTCGTGCACTGCGCGCGCGGATTCTTGTATGCATGCGCCTCGTCGGCGATGAGGATCGCGCCATCGGGCGGAACGGTGCAGTCGTCGTTCAGTATGTCCTTGTTCGTGATCACGATCTCGCCAGATTCAGGCCACCGAAACGACCCGCGCCCTTGCAGGATCGAAACCGCCGGCGCAGGCCACCAGCGGGCAAGCTCTCTTGCCCATACGCCCTTCGCTACTTTGGGACATACGACCACCACGCGGGCCGAACATGCGACAGCATCGCCGGTTTCCTGAAGTGCACGGGCAGCGAGTATCGCCTGAATCGTTTTGCCGAGCCCCATTTCGTCGAACAGGCCGGCCGCCTTGCGCGTGCACAAGTATCCAATTCCGATTCGTTGATACGGAAACGGCGAAAGACCAGTACCTTCGAGCCTGGCATCGAGCGAACTGGCGTATCGTTCGGCTTCGTCAATCGTGTCTTGCATCGCGCGCGCACGCGTCAGCATTGCATCGCGTGCCGCCGGTTCGATCAGGCACGCCCAGCCGCCATTCTCTGCAAGTGCGACGAACTCTGCCGCTGAATCAGGCGACGTAAGCCAGCCGCATTTCAGGTTAGGATTGAATATCGCACCGCCCGCACGCTGGAGATCCAGGTATTCGCGGAAAAGCTCGCCCAGATAGACGGCAGGTCGCACGGTGAATCCGCCGCCATGAACGCCGAGACTGATTACTTTGGACGCGATCACAGAAGTTCACCCGCCTCCTGCGCAGAATAGACCTTGTCGGTATTCGGCGCAGTAATGATGCCGTCTATCATGTTGATTCCAAGCAGTGATCCGCACGTCGCCAGGCGCCTGTACAGGACGATGTCTTCCGCGCTCGGCTCCACGTGCCCGCTCGGGTGATTGTGCGAAAAAATCACGCGCGCCGCGCCTCGCTGAATTGCCTCGCGGAACGACTCGCGCGGATGAACGATTGATGCGTTCAGGCTGCCGATACTGACAACGTACGGCTCGCCTAGAAGGTGGTTTTTTGTGTCGAGGTAGAGCGCCACGAACATTTCACGATTCGGTTCTGCGGCAAGCGGCCCCAATGCCTCGACCGCATTCCGCGGGTTGTCAACGCGCAGCCTGTTGCATTTTTCGCCGCACGATTTGGTTTCGTACATGCACAATGCCATCGTCTCGTTCCTTTCGTTGCAGTTTGGTTTCGCACAGAACAGTCATTCCTCGCAGTTTGGATTCGCAGGCTGATTCGTGATTTTGCACGATACGCACACATCAACTTGGCAGCCCCTGGCGTGTGAGGCTTTGGCTAGGGCATTGCTCGACAGAACAAAGCCGCAATGCGGGCAGTGCACGAGCCCTGGTCCAGCAGGCCGCCAGCGGTGCGTTCTATACCAGGACGGTGTTCTTGTCGCCTGCACGGTTCACACCTCTTCCGTTTGAGACACGTCAAACACGGTCACGATTAGGAACCGCATTTCGTCCTGCACGCCGGGCATGCCGGCCGCTTCGTCTTTCGCGGTGCCTCTCGGCGCCCAGATCATCAGGCCGTGTTCACCCTTGCGCACTGCGCGACCGGCCTTGAGCCACTGCCGGAATCCGCCGACCATCGTAACGTGCGGATTCTGAACGCACAGCAGGCACATATTATGGACGCTCAACTGCCGACCCTCAATCGTGACAACGGGCATTTGCGCAGCCATTTCTTCGCGCCGCTCTTGGCTCAAGTCAGCGATCTGCTTTGCAAGGGCGCGGAACTTGCCCCGGCGTTCTTCTGATTTGGCCTTCTGTTCTTCGGTCAATGCACGTCGCATTGCGACACCTCCGCAGCGGCCGCCGCCGAGCACTGCGCGCAGTGCGGGACGTACTTTTGTTCCAGCCTGTCGAACTCAATGTCGTCGCATCGGCACCACGTTTCGTCCTCTAGGCCGCGCGCTTGCTGCCGTAGTAGTCGTTCTTCTAAACGGCGAACGCGTTCTGCCAAGCGTGCACGCCGCCCGGCATTTTTCTCGGCCAACATTTGTTCGGCACGGTGCGCAACCGCATTCGACTGCGCAAGACTCCACGTCCTCATGATCGGCCTCCACAGTGAACTGCAAATGCAAAAAGGCGCCCTCCCCGACTTGGGAGGGCGCCCCGTTCGTGCTGCGTTACGATGCTTGCTTGCGCGACTGCGGCTTCGGCGCATTGCGCACTTCTTCTATCTTGGAGTCCAGCAAAGCGCGGTCTGCGACTGAAATCGCGAGCCCGTACTGCTTCCACACTGCGGCGGCCGCCAGCATGTTTTCATCCGAGAGAAGCAGCCACTCCGCGACGCGAGCGATTCGCTTGGTCCGCCGCGCGCCACCGTTCGCGCGATGTGACCGCCGAATCGCCGACCGACTCTGGCGGATTTCGCGCTGCCGGTTCTGCAGTTCCGCGAGCTGCTCGTTGAGTCGGATGATTTCCGGATCCGTTTCGACGCGGTGCACGCGCTCCGGCTTTCCTGCATCGGCGGGCGAAATGTGCCGGACGACTTTGGGCTGCTTTTCCTGTGGATTTTTCATTGCTCATTTTCCCTTTTCTACTGACCACCTGCGAGCGTTTCTCGCACGTGCATATATAATAGTGCACAAGCAATGCACAAGCAAGGGGAAAATACACTCGTAACCCATTGTATTTTATGGAGTTATCTAAGCTGCTTTGCGGGGATCGTGCGCGCCCACGTTGTGCGCTTGAGCGAGGGGCGGGGCACGTGCACGCCCCTCGCTCGTGTCACCACAAGCGGACGTAGTTCGGCGGCGATTTTTTCGGCGCAGGTTGCACGGCCTTTCGTGCGATTCCTGCAAGCGTTCTGGGCGGCGCTTCGGCAGATCCGCCACCGAGGTTCAGATTGAACGACACGAGAAGGACAATATCGTCGCGATCAAAACCATCCGCCAAACCCCGAGGCGCGCCGCCCTGCGATGCGTCAACGAATTTGAATGCAACGCCGGCCGCGATCAAATCATTGAACGTACCGACTGTGGCGCCGGCCATGAGACGGAACGCCGATGCATCACCGCCCAGATAGTTTAGGAAAACTGGGAACCCGACCGACAGCATTCGTACAGACCCGTCATCGTTCGGTGCGAAGTTTCGCTTGAGACTGACGCCGGCTCCGGCGGCAAGTGTGCTGCCGTGGAACCCGCTGATCGAATCGAATTCGCCAGTGAAGAACGGAATCGTCGGCCCGTATGACCATTCGCTAGCGGTCTGTGCTTGCGCGCTGGTGCCGCCAAGCATACCGAGCAGGATCAACGGAACTGCCGATCCCTTTGGAATCGACCGGACGAGTTGCCAAACGATGTTTATTCCAGTCGTGATCGCCGCGACCAGCCACGGCGCCGTGCTGCCCCAGTTCAAGTCCGGCGATGCGACAGTCGCGGCAACCGCGCCAATGGCAGCGATCATCGCTCCCTTGATGATTTTCCAGAGTTTCGCGTTCACTTTGAATCCTCCTTTGTTTCAATCGTCTCTCGACAGATACAACCCGGCGTAGTACACATTTTCGGCCACGATCCCGCCCCCCTCGCGGACGCGCGCCCAGCCTGCGCGGCCGATGAATCCGAGCACGTCGCCGTAAAGCGTAACTCCGCATGAGAGTGTTGGGCGCCAAGAGTCCCATTTCTCCCATCCAATGCCAGTACCGCCACCGAAAGCGACACCGACGGCACCGAAGCTGCATACAGTAATCGACACTGAAGTATCGATGATTTGCACGTCTCCGTTCCGCGCCCAAGTCGTGACGCTCAGGAGGCGCGGCGAAAGCAATCCGGCAGCGCCGATAAACGGCGCCACCTCGCCAGTCTCCGAGAATGTGACGACACCGGCCCCGATTTCGAGCGCCAAAGCCGGGGTCCCAAGAGCAAGCAAGGCTAACGCAAACAACAATCGCTTCATGGTTCTTCCTTCTTCATCTGTTCTTTCGCAAGGCGGAGTAACAACTCGTGCTCTGTTGCCTTCAAGACGCCTACCGTACCTTCGAGGAAGGCAATCTTGGCTTCGATCACGGTGCGGCCGTCCTCGCACTCCCTTAGCTTGACCCGCGTGTCTTGCAAGTCGCTCTCTAGGGCAGAGACGCGATCCATGCCGGCCTTCTGGCGGAGCGAGAAGGCTCCGAATGCGAGTGTTGATAGGGAAATCACGATTGGGACCCAGGCCCATGGTTCCATGGACTCGCTCTCCTTACGTAGCGTTCAATGATGGCCGCCGTGTGGAAGGCAGCGGCGAGCACTGCCGGCGACTGGTCGGCCAGAATGAAGCCGCGAGGACGAGGAACCCCATCGGCGAACGTCGAGTGCATGATAGCAGCAATGGCCCCAAAGGCCGACATCATTAGTACGAACTGTTGAGGGATCAAGTGGATGGCCGTGATGTTGCCGGCTGCGGGCTCGAAAAGAAGCGTCAGCCCCCAGACGACATGGAGCGCGATGGCGTACCAGATGATCCAGCCGACAGCGTGCTGCTCGCTGTTTTTCATACAGCCCTCGCGAATGTTTCTCGTGCGATCACGTGTGCTACAATCGTGCCTTCTTCGCTACGCCTGTACGCAATGTTCGTGCAAATCAATTGATGCGTGCTCCACGATGCTCCCGGCACGATACCAGTATACGGTACCACGGCGTCCATGGATGCACCAAGATAGAATACGTGCCCCGGTCGCAAGTCCATTGCCTCTAGTCCGCTATCGAACTCAATGCCGATGCGCGGCTCACGCACGGAATCCGCGACCCATTTGCACAGGCACTCCGCTGCACTGTGACTCCAGATGTCCGGGCACTTAAGCGTGACCTGCCGCTGTATTGAATGCTTCGCCTTTGAAACGAGCATTGCAGTCTTATACGCCGATGCGTCAGTCGAGAAGTTCGTGGCGCTTGGACTGACGTACTTCGAATATTCGAATCGTCCGGTCGGTTTGAATAGACCGTACTCTACGCGCACTTCGGTCGCTATACTGCTGCGGTCCGTGGGCTGTACAAACGCGTTGCTTACCATGTCAGCCTCGAACGTGATGCCGTACAGCCGTTCAGGTTGCGTGCTCGCCGGTCCACCAGTGCCGGCTGCCGACACTCCTTCCTCGACGAACATCCGCCACTGAAGAACGCCACCGACCGGGTCGACCTGTGGCTGAATCAACGCGCGCGCCTGCTGCATGATTCTAACAATGACAGACCGGATAGTTTCGCGGTCGTACTGCGCAAGCGACATGATCGAAATCGTTTGTTCGTTGGCTCCAGGATTCAGTAGTGCATCGAGTCTTTCGCGCGCGCGCTTGAAGCTCCCGAAGTCATATGATGTCGCGCCCGCGCCCGCAACTCCAAGGAATCTCCCGAGAAGGAATTGAGTAATGTCTGCCGGGTTCTCGATCAGCTTGCCGACAGTGCCAGTATACCGAGCGTCCACGAAATCACGCGGGCCGTTGCCGGCGATATAGACCTCGCCGCGCGACCCGGTGTCAATTTCCGCCGAGAAGTTCGGCCGGAATTGATAGATCCCCCGTGCGCGTGCACGCAACGCGATAGCTTCCTCCGGCGTGATGACATCTGAAGCGACTTTCTTCGAGCGAATCGCAGAGAGTTTCCCATCGGCCATGCGTGATCTGTAAATGACTTCCATCCACGCGTGCACTACGCGTAGCGTATTGCCGTCCGTTGGATATATCGCAACGTCGCCGGCAGCAGGAACGTCCGTGCCGATCCCGACGTGGCGGTTGTGCACGAACGTCCAGTTGATCGTCGTCCATCCTGCCACGGTGTACTGCTGGCTGCCGGGGGGATCGTTCCATAGCTGTACTGGGAAAAAATTGCGGGGGAACATTGCCCATTCAAAGATGCGGCGCGCGCGTGTGCCTGTGAGTAGACTTGCAATGCTGCCAACGCCGCCGACGCTCTCCGTTGACCAGTAGTTGAACGTCAGCCCGTCTTTGTCGAATCGATTCCAGCGCGCACGGACTCCTACAGTACCGCACGTGCCGCCGGCATCGAGCACACAGCACACTCTAGCCGTGAGAATGTCGCCCAGATCTTCGTGCGAACTCGGCAACTGCAGCGACAGCCGCGCACCGCCAGGAACTTCTGCGTATGTGTCAAGGTCTGGCGTCAGCGCATTCTCTGGATTGACGACATTGAAGTTCGAATATTCAATGCCATCAGTGATCGAGCCAGTTTGCCGCCCGCCGCTCAAAGTCGTGTGCGACAGCGACGGACACGGGATTGCAACGCACTGGAGGATGTTGTACCAGATCGACGATTCTTCGAGTGAACTGCTGTCTGGCGGCAAGAGCGAGTTGATCAGAATACCGTACGAGAGGCGCGCATTCTTCGCGCTGATGCCAAGCGGCCTGATCTGATCGGCGAACGTCGCACCGGCCTTGTGAAACCACGCCGGTCGGTGGATTGCCTCGATACTTGGGCTTACGTCGCGCAGGAACAGAGAGAATCGCTGCGATGAGTCTACCCAAGTCCCTATCGTCATGTGGCGAAACATTTCAACGGCGGTCGTCGGGAACGGCGGCGTGCCATCTGCCTGACCCGCACTGTAGTTGTTCTCTCCGAAGAACTTGCGGTCTATCGGCTGCTGGTTGTTGATTTCTAGAAACGGCGAAACCGCCCTATCGCCAAAGAGAAACAGCAAGTGCGACATTTCATCTGGCGCTGCATCCGCGACTGCGCCACGATACTTTTCTACGTACGGCTCCAGTTGAATCACCGGAAACCTCAGGCCGGTTAGCATTGCATACTGTTCGCCCGCAGTCTTTGACGTATCCTGCTCGTTCTCTGCATCGCTCCAGCCGGCCAGAGTATTCGCGAAATTGTAAGTACGCACCGCGGTCGGCGTGAATCTGCCGATGAAGAACGGGATCGGTTTGCCGTGGACAGACTCAAGGATTTTGCCCTCTCGTGCGCCCTCCACGACAAGCTCCGAGTCAACGATCCGTTCGGGAATCATATTGCCATCGTCCGCTGTCTGTGACAGCCGGAACGTGGCGCCGTCCTGCTGAATGCTGTATTCCTCGATTCGGCCAAGAAATATCAGACGCTCGTATATTGTCCCGCCGTCCTCGACGAGCATGTTCAGTCGAACCGTCGAACCGATAGGATACGAGCCGCGCAGAATGTTCCCGATGTAATCATTTGTCACGCCGTCACCGGATAGAAACGGTCCGCGCTTGATGTTCACAACTGCTTCGCTCAATTCCCATTCTTGCCCTTCGATACCATCGAATGCAATGTCCCCCCAGGACACTATCCCGTCCTGGTAGCCGACAACTTCGCCGATGGTCCCGTCGCATATGCTGAATACTCTGATCGTTGGCCCGTTCAGAATCAACTGCATACCGAGAGTCGCGCGCTGCACGCGTTGCTTGGTCGCCTCTGCGAACGTTGGGCCACCGCCTTGCGTGTACTGATCATTCGATACAGTGATCGAATCCAGAATAGGCAGTGGTTCGACAAAGTACAGATTGATCGGCACGCGAGGGCGCGCGTCAGCCGTTGATGCTCCAGCGCTTTGCGCAACTGCTGACGAAATCGTGCCGGCCGTTGCTTGCGCCGTAGCGGGGCCATGCGCAGCAGCAACTGCCAGCACGATGCCAGCGAAACCAACCGCCAGCGCAGCGCCTACACCGGCCGAACCGGCGTCGCCTTCTAGGCGGTTCTGGTAGTACACAGTGACTGGTACCCAGTCTAGATTCCATGTATCGCCGCCGACCACGAATGTGCCGGAAGTTTTTACGCGCACCAGAAACGTGCCGCTCTGAAGCTCTGCGCGTGTCCAAGTATGTCCCCACGCGTCCGATGAGTTGCCGAGCGTGTATGTCACTTCGGTGTCGGTTAGCTGCGCAGTGACCTTCGTACTAGTCCACGTTGTCCCATTGTCCCAGGACAGATCGACGGTCAGCGTCGCAGCGTCTAGCGGATCGCCTACAAAAATTGGGTAGAATGCATCAAGGCGAACCGCGATGCCTGAAATGATCAGCGTGCCGGAAGACGGCAAGCCGCTGAAGTTGTAGCTGCCCCAGCTTGCACTAGTTGCTGTGGCAACGCACGTTGCAGAACCGCCGCCGTTGGCGTGGGCATTGTCGCGAGTCAGCCAGCCGGCGCCAGAGTTCGAACCTGCCGACTGCGGACCGATCGATGTAGGCACGCGATCAATCCTCCGTGATCGTGCTCGTCGTCTTAAGGCGCGGCAACACTCCGACAGCCATTGTGATGTTCGGCGTCACAGTGCCGCTATACAAGAGCTTGTTCGATACGCCGGTGCCGACGCTGAAATGGGTGATTGCGCCTCCCGCCGACGCCGTGCACTCCCCGAAGTCGATTGCCGCCACCGGCGACACCGAGCCGCTTGCTACAGTCCATCCGCCAGTGGTGCGCGCAACCGCGACGCGCGCGTATCCTGTATAAGCAGCCTCGCTCGTCGCCTGTGTACCGCCTTCGCCGGGGTCTGCTGTATGCAAAGCAACGGATAGCGTTGTGGCTGGACTCGTCGCGTCGTTGTCGGCAAGATCGGCAATCGGAGTCGCGTTGAAAATCAGCTTGAGAATGTCGTCCTCGTACGTGTTCCCCTTGCTCATAATCTCGTCCCCTTTTAGCTTGCACCGATTCGGAATGTGATGTTGACAGTAACGCTGTCGTCCTTGTAGAGCGCGGCGAATGTTGTTGTATAGACAACCATCGTGCCGCCGCTCGATGCCGTGAACAGGCCGACCTCGCTGAAAACACCATCACCTGTGCCCAGAGGGAACACGGCGACGGCAAGAATTGTGTTGTCGGCGGCTCCGGTGCCCTGTGCGATAGAAGTCAGTGCGACGCGCGCGGTTTCAGTCGCCAGGGTCGTGCTGCCGGATGTTTGCCCCGTGCCGCTGCCGATTGCCATATGCGTTATCGACGCCGTCGATGCGATGCCACGCATTGCGAAGAACGCATCGCCTAGTTGCGTGATCATGCGCCCTCCAGACTGACGAGCAGGTCCGCAAAGTCTCCGATGAACAATCGCTCGTCCCAGTTGATCGGGTAGCCGAAGAAATGTTCGGTTATCGGCAACACCTGCTTGACCTGATTCGGCGGGACGATCCCGAGCAGCCGCTTCGGCGTCTGTGGCGTTGCATACGCCTCTAGTACGGCTTGTAGAATGCTGGAACGCATCGCGGAGGGCGCCATCTCAAATACCAGATTCGAAACACGGCGCAGTCTGCCGGCTCGCTGAGTTACTATCTGTGCACTGCCAAGACGATTCTCGAAAGTGACCGGCGCCTCATAGCGCGTCGAGTATCCGCGCTGAACGACGTTCACGGGCGGCTCGTAAACCGTACCGAAAAACAGGTTGCTTACCTGAACAGGTCCAGTGCCGATCAGTCCAACGCGCCAACTCGTTGCCTGCTGTGACGGGAACCGAAACAATGTATCGGCATCGCTCGACGGACTCCACGTATCGATGGTCTGATACGATCCGCTCAGGAACTGCAGTGATCCAGTATACGCAGCCGTTTTCATGTCGTGCCCCTGGATGCCGAAACACGTGAAGGTCTGTGCTGACGAAAACGTAATCGTGATCAAGCACGTCGATGCAACGCTTGTCAGTCGAAGCCGCCGAGACACATCCTCGTATTTCAGGTTTGAAATGTTCGACCCGGCCTCGACCGTTCCGCCTGTCTGCGCGATGGTCGTGATGTGCTCGGGTCGTACTTTGTTCGCATACCCTATGAACAGCCGGCTTTGAGATGTGCCGATAGTAAATGCCACGTTACCGACCTCGCCGTCTACGGCTGATTGCGCGCAGCGCCTGTGCCCCGCGCCCGCTCGAAATGTATCGTTCGAAATCCGCGGAGTCCAGTGTGTTGATGTTCGCATGTACAACGTCGCCACGCTGTTCCTCGCCTGGCCCACGAACCGCGCGCCGCAGCCTGAACCCGTCCGTCTCCTGGGGGCGCAGGCCGCTCGGAATGACGAAACTGCGCACCGGCACAGCAGCCGCGCCGACCGGCGACTCCAGTGCTGGCCGCAGCGCAGCGCGCAACGTGCTGATAGGAAACGGCTGCTGTAGCACTATCAGTTCTCGCCGGGGTGAGCCGGTCAACGAGACGGCAGTAGTGCTGCCAGCAGCCGCAGGACGCGCTGCAGGTTCGGCCGGCCTTTGAGCCGCGAGAGCACGCTGGATCACCAGTGCGATACTCTGCTGGTCGCGTGCGACCTGTGCAGCCTGTAGCGCCGACGCTGCTGCTAGCGCTGGCGGCAGAACGCGCAGTCTCGGCAGCGGCGGCCCTGCGCCAGGTGGTGGCGGCTCGGGCTCTCTACCGGGCTTGCCGCCGACTCGCCCGCCACCGAGCGGGATTCCGCCACCAATGCCAGGAGCCAGGGTTGCGCCACCCGAGAGAATCGCCGCGACAAGCTCCACTGCAATCAGAGCTACGTACTTGGCGATCAGTGCATCCAGCATCTGAAACATTATCGCTTTTACGTTGTCAGCAAATGATTGAGTTGAATCAACCGCGCTTCTGAACGCAGCGGCGAAAGTCTGTCCGATTGAATCGGCTACGGTGGCCTTCACCTCGGCACCGAACTTTGCAAAAGTGGCGCCCATCCGATCAGCCGCCGCGCGCGCAGCCTCTTCAGCCGCTTCTAATTCTTCCCTGGCATTCAACACGCGAACTCTAAGATCGAGATTCTTTGGATATTTCGCCGATTCGGCTTCTAGTTCGGCAAGATCAGCGCGCGCCTCGGCAAAGCGCTCTAGGCGCACGAGTAGCTGGAATCTGTGCTCGGTGCGCGATATGTCGTCTAATGCCTTGAGTTCCGGATATGCCTTGGCGGCACTGTCGCGCACTGCCTGCAATGCCGCAATCATCTCGCCGCTCGCCGCCCGAGCATTCTCGGGAATGCGTTCTAGGATACTGTCGATCCCGGTGAATATCGCGACAGCCTCATTCGCACTGCTTGGCGTTTCGAATGCTCCGGCAAGCGACGACTTGACCAAGGCTGAAAGCTGCGCGACGCTATTTGCCTCCCTGACTGCTGCCGAAAAGTCGAATAGACGTACACTCGAAGGTGCGGTCTGCAGAGCCGATTGAATGATCTCCTTCGTCTGATCGACCTCGGCCTTGATTTTGGCATTGTCAATCTTGGCCTGAAGATCGAGAACGAATTGCTTGTCAAGGCTCGATAGGAAGCTCTCGATCTTCGGACGCGCCTGTTGCGACTCGGCAGCCACTGTCGAAAGACTCTCACGAACTTCGAGCAGGCGGGCACGGAATGCCTCTGTGGAATCGGACTTGAACGCAATTTGCAGCGACGCGCGAATCGTATCGAGAGACGACGCCAGCGAGGTACCGACTGCCAGGTCGCGCGGATCGAAAAGCGATATTGTCTCACCGGCAGCCGAGTCGCGGAGGCGCTGCGAAATCTGCGATACCTTGTCGAGTGTCGCGGCATCGACTGTGATGTCGAGCTTTCCGCTTGTCAGCTTGTTCATTAGCAACAAATCGGCATTGACCTGCTCAAGCTCACGACGCGCTATGTCAGTGTCGCGAAACTCTAGTGACGCACGGCGTTCCTCAAGTGACTTGAACAACACCTCGATCTTCGCTGCATCTCCTGTGTCAACTACTGCCTTGATGCGCTGTTCTATCGGCACCTCGACGGCGCGCTTCAAAGGCAGCAACGTATCGGCAATGTCTTTGGCGTTGACAACAAACGGCACATTGAAGAAGCCGAAGGCATCAACCCACTGCGCGCGCGCGCGCGTTGCATCGCCGCGAATATCTTCGGCCACTAACCTAATGCGCGCCTCGAGTGTTGACAGTCCACTCGATGCGTCAAGAGCGGCCTTGATTGATGCAACGGCTTCGCGTTCATCGGCAACGATGCGCAAGTTCAGCTGCTGCCGAAGTTCTTTGGCGCGCGCGTCGATCTTGTCGAACGCGATCAGTGCAAATCGAATGTCGGGCGTGCTGATCTGCGGGCTTGCCTGTTCGTCCCGAAGCGCATCAATGCGTGCCTGCGCTCGCTGTGCCAACGCCTCGAAAGCCTCGACTTGCGCAATTGCCTCTTGTATCGGACCGCCGGCGACAGTCATCGTGATTTCGGCTGTCGCTGCCGGACTCTCAAGGAACCGCTTTAGGGCAAGCCCTTGATCGATTGCGCGCTGGAAGGCAAGCAATCCGAAAGACTGCGAGCGCTGTACCGCCGTATCGTATTTGCCGATTGCAGCGGGGAGTTCATCGATTGCGCCCTTGTGAAACTGGACGAATAGCGTCGCAATCCTGAACCCGGCCGCGATGGCATCAATCGCCGGCCTGAGCACGGGCACAACTATTCCGCCGATGGATTCGCGGAAGTTTTCTGCTTCGACTGCCAGCTTGTTGATTGAGCCGCCGAACGTATTGCCGAGCGCTGCGGCCGTGCCGCCGAACTTCGCCTCGATCTGAGTAAGAGCCTGGGCGAACTTCTCCGACTTCGACGCGGCCTCGTCAACTGTAATGCCGTAGCGCGAGAGCATCTGTGTACTGCCCTCTGCGGCGCGCGCGAGAAGTAATGCAGCCGACGCCGTGTCTCGGCCAAGAACTTGGCTTAGGTCAATTGCTGCTCGGGCGGCTCGCTCAAGCGACGCCCCGCCGAGTCTGCCGACCTGCGCCAGCGTTGCCGTGAGTCGGACTATTTCCTCGTCGTCGATTCCGGTTGCTCTTGCGAGAGCGGCGGCAAATGAATTGATCCCAGAGACAGCGCCCCTAGAAAACTCGCCAGTGCTCGACAGTGCTACGCCAAGGCGAACCGATGCGTCCTCGGCTTCGTTCGCGGCGTCAATGTATGGTTTCAGAGCCCGAACTGCAACATACACCGAAGAGGCAACAACTGCGAATCCTGCCGACACGAGCCCGAGCGGAGCGACCAGGCTTGTCGCTGCGCTGCGGATGCCAGCGAATGCCGCCTGGACGCCGCCAAGCTGCGCACCGATCTGCTGCCCAGGAAGCAATGGTAGATTGAATCGAGAACGGAACGACTCCATGATCGCAGCCGCTCGCGCCGCCTCTGCTAGCTGTGCTCGCTGCTGCCCAGCAGACACCGCCATTGCGTTGCCCATGGCAGTCGCGCGAGTCTGCATGGCGCCGAACCCGGCCGCTGCCCTGGGGAACGCCGTAGCCATGCCATCCGTGGCGCCCTTGATGCGCTGCATTTCATCGACAACGACCTTGGAGCCTTGCGATTGAAATACAACTTCGAGAACATTGCTTCCGCTTGCCACGCGATTACCCTTCGGTCCTGTTCGCTCCGAGTTCTTCTGAGTAGAACACCATTGCCTGCATGTCAATGATCAGGTACGCCATCGGGATGTGTTCTCCCGGCACGTCACGCCGATTGAACAGTATCTCGTGCGGCAATAGGTTCAACTGTTTCGCCATCCAGCCTAGCTGGACGTATTTGTCCCGGTCGAAAGCCGCCCTCCTTGTAGCCGGGCAGTTCTTCTAGGTCGCCGCCGACTTGGGCTTCCCAAAGTATCGCGGCACCGATGCGACCGAGCGATTCAAGGCCGAGCGAAGCGAGGTCGTCTATGTCGATTTCGTTGTTCTCGTACTTCGGTGTAGTGCCGTTCGGAACGACGCGAAGCGGCGTCCACGACTCTGTGTAGATCGGCTCGCCGGTCTCGTGTGCGACCTGTATTGCTCGCTGCTCGATAACGCCGCACGGTACCACCTTGCACAGCAGTACGTACAACTCGCGCTGCTTCTCGAAACCCCATTCCGCCACTGGTGTCGCCGGCAGGACTGGAACTTCAATCCCATTCTCGAAGTAATCCGCAGTGCGAAACGGCCGCACGCGAACGGCGATCGGCTGCCCATCTTCCATGATGTGCTGGAGCTTGATGGTTGTGAACTTCGGTCGGCGCGCGCGCGCATTCAGAACGAAATCAACGACGTTTCCCATTTGTGCCCACCCTTCTCGCAGCGCACATCACGGAACGTATTGAAGCCCGCGATGATCGCCGCTGCCGCTATCTGAACTCGAAACGATGCTGGAATCGGCGCCGCTCATCTGCAGACAGATGATGTTCTTCTGATCCGTTGCAAGCGCAGTCTCTGTCGTTGTGTATGTCGCCAAGACCGCATTCGCACGCAAGAACGCGCGCGGATTGCCAAGGTCTTGCAGCGGCCGCCGCGCTTCCGTGATTACCATGTTCTTGACGTAAAAGTCAAGAACGGCCGGAATCGAAGCCGTCGCGCTCGCGGCGCTGTCGGTGCCGGCGCGCAGGTCGTAGTCCTTGTCTAAGACGTATCGCGTGCGGAACTTGATAGCATTCCGCACAACCCAGTCATAGAACGGATACGTGGCGGCCGGAGCCGCGAGCCCGTCGCCGAGATCCTCGGCGCGCATCTTGTGTTCAATCGTCACCTCCGCGCTCCAAGTCTCCTTGTGAATCGGCTTCTCGAACGTATCAAGCTGCGTCAGGTATGCCAGCGGAAAATCAGTTCCGCCTGTCACCTTGAGCGACCAGGAATCCGCAACCCATGGCCGACTCGTTCCACCGGGTGTGCCGACCTGGAATATACCTGGCATGTTCGTCTGTCCAGTGTTCCGCGCATTGAGATGCCGTGCGCCAACGAGGCGTTCCGCCGAAGCAACGACCGCGATAGGCGCGGTTGGACTTCCGCCGGCCTGCGTGATGAGCGCGAATTGCCCGATGACATCGAACGTCAGCGTAGGCGCATCCAGTTCGGGCTGGTTCCATTCAAAGCCCGTTATCATGCAGCCTGTAAACACTTCGCGCCATGGAGTTGCGGACTCGCCGCCCTTCCATACGATGATGGTAAGGCTTTTCGACAATCCACCAGCAGTCTCCGTGACCGAGGACCGCAAGTCGGCTAGCGTGAAGATGTGCGAACTCATGGTCGCCCCGCACGCCTGCCCATCGGTGCCGACACTCGATCGGCGCTGGTACTGGCCGCCGCAGCCGTAGGCCAGCATCTGTGCCATGAGAGTCGAATTGAATCGCCCGCGCGTCTTGATCTGCCCGCGCACGAGACGCGAGCCGTAGTCAAGCTCTCCTGTGGCACCGAGCAAGCCGGACTCTCTGTTCTTGTTCATCAGGGCGCGATTGACTGTCAGCGTTTCCTCGATGAGAGGGACGCGAAAAGTCAACGGCTCAGACTGTACTGCGTTGTACGTCGGTTCAATGCTGAAACAAACAGCACTTTTCTGTGAAATGCCGCGCACCAGTCCCACGTCGTCACCTCCTTCTGTTAGAACGCGCTGAACTTGAGCGCAGTAGCGTCGTCTGTGTCGGATACCTGCATCAAGACTCTCAGGTCGTCGTCCGTGAACCCGCCGATACCAGTCGGCGTCGCGAAAGTTCCGCGCAGTGCTCGCGCCTTGAAAATGTGCGGGATCTCACCGGGAGTGTTCAACGTGCCGCGCGCCTCGGTCCAGCGAATCAACGGCAGGTCGATCATGATGGCGTATGGATTCGAAGTCGCTGCTACCATGGTCGCGCTGGCGTATTGAATGCGGCACTTTGTCGTCAACACGCCGTCGATGAAATCGCGATTCGGCTTGCCGCTGTTTAGGTACGTGTCGTCCAGCAGCGTCCGCAACTCGATTTCAATATCCCGCGTGTCGATCGTTCCAGGCTGCACCGGGTTGTCCATGTCGGTGGTGTACACAGGCGCGTTCTCAAGGTGTCGATCAACGGTGAGAGTAAAACCGCTGATGTGTAGATCGGTGAGCGTGGCGCCGACCTGTACCTTGGAGTTCGTGCCGAATACGTTCATCAGGTCGCGCGTCTTGGTGTAAACCGGATTGATGACTGAGCCGAACCGCAGCTTGCCAACAAGTTGCGGCGCCGCAGTGATCACGGCCGGCGCCCCAGACTTCAGGCCCTTAGCAACGATGTCTAGCGTGATCTTCGGCAAGTCCTCTTGGTTCTGCTCCCAGGTCAGCTTCGAAATCATGCAGCCGATGTACTCGTCGATGTATCCGGCCGCCGTGTTTCCGCCCTTGTAGACGCGAAGCGAAAACCCCTTGGACAGTGCCGTGCCGAAATGGAACGCGTGGCGATTGCACGCCGTCTGTGAGCCCGTACCGGCGATGTTCGTTGCAGCCGTGACGGTTTCGCTACCCATGAACTCCCCGATGAGTCCCCAGAACCATTGTTGGTTGTATCTGGGCTGCAAGATCATCGAGCCGGCGCCGGACGTTCTCCCGTATTCTAGGAATACTGTGCTCGATGCCTCACCGAACTCCTTGGACTTCGGCAACGTGTCGCGCTTGAGTTCCATCGTCTCGCTCAAGAACGGCACACCGCGCCATTCTTCTGGAAACGTCGTGCCACCAGGTGTATCACCCCAGGCGTCCGATGCTTGCGTTAGTTCCGCGTATTCTACGCCCGCAAACGGCGCGTAGCCTCGTACCAGTCCCATGTCAGACTCCTTCCTTTAGGCCGATCCCGGTTCGTACTCGTACACGACTCGCACGATGCACAGCGCGGACGCCGTGTTCGAGTCGAAGTCATACGCGGGCGCCTCAATTCGGAAAACTTCGGCATAGTGAACAGTTCCGCCCAAGAGCCTGTTCGCTCCGATACACAGCACTACGTCGCTCAGCAAGTCGTTGAATTCCTCGATGATTGACGCCGCTGTCCTGCCGCGCAACAGCAATTCAACGATGCACTCCAGCGTTGCAATGAACAAGCCGCCCGTCACTTCTGCCATGCGGTGCTCTTCGTCGCCGTCGTAAACGCGCAACGTCTGGTCGTGTTGAGACAGTCGCTGCTCGTCCGTGTCGGCTCCGAACGCAATCTGATTCGTTCCAGTCAGGTTGTAGTGGTACACCCCGGCGCCGTTGATGAGCGCCAGCGTATTCAGTAGCAACTGCATCGCGTCTTTTCGTTTGCTGTCAACTGCCACGTGCGCCACCAGCCTTTACGCTCACGGCCTGGGCCAGAGCCTCGAGGATCTCTGGTCGCGCGTAAATCAGCGTATCGCGCACGAATCGGCGCGGCCTAAGTTTCATGAATCGCGTATATCCACTGCGCAGCCGTTTTTCCTTCACAAGCTCGCCAGTCTTTCGGCTGCGAACGGTTTGCGTAACGCGCCGCGCACGCACCTTCTGTGCACCCATGACGCCATATTCTAGGTACGGCGTATAGAACACCTTTGTGCCAAGCACTGCGCGCGGGTCATCGCTCGGCACGTATACAGTATGCCAGCCGCGAACGAGCGTGCCGGTCACGCGACGCACGCGCTGTCCACTGAGATACTTCGTGACCATGAACTTGCGGGCCGCTTCGCTCGCGGCGGTCAGACCCTGACGCATGCGCGTGGGGCGCTCTTGGATCAATTGACCCATCTTCTGCCGGAACTCGCGCAATCCAACGACCCGAATCGCCTCGTCAGCCAATGAACGCCTCCGATCTGCGATATGCGTTCAGTGCGAGAAGGACGCTCGGAGGCGCCCATTCTGTGACGTAGCTTTCGGTGATAGCCTGCCGCGAAATTGTTTCGACATCCCACCGCTTTGTCTTTGCTCGGTTCTGTGCGATACCGATAAGCTCTGCACACGCGCGCTTTACGTCGGGCGGAATTGCCGCGAGCGCCCATCCTGCTGTCCACGTTGCGCGGATGTTCAATCGACCAGCCTGAAAGCCGACCCAACTGATGTTTCGCAACGTGCCGCGCTCTGCGTCCAGTGCGTACTCGCCGGTCGTGAACTCGTGCTGTGCACTGAACGCGGTGGTGCTTGTCATGTACCCACTCTGTAGTCGCGTGATCGACACAACTGGGAATTGCGGCAGATCGAAAACGGCATCACCGGGGCCGTCCATGATGTAGTCGAAAGCGGTTGCACTCAGTCGAAGGAACCTGCGCCCAAGGTAGTTGAACACTTGCTGATGTACGGCATCCATCCAGTTCTGCAGTGCAACGTCGTTGCTAGCATTCTGGATGTCAAGCAGCGTCTTGACTTCGCCGAGCGAAGTCAATTCGAAGTCGTTGTTCGCGCCCACGATGACGCTGCCTGGGCCTGCGAGTTTCACCAGCACGCGGGATCAGTCCTCCGAATAGACTTCGTAGACTTCGGTTGATAGCTCGACTGTCTGACCGCTCGTTGCTGTCGGAGCGGTGATCGGGTCGATGATAAGGAACCAGTTCAGATTCTGGTACGGGCGGAACTCCTTCCCGTACAGTGTCGAATGGAACCGTATCAACTCGCCCCCACTCGACGGCATTGCAATATTGGCCGGAAACGAGAAGTCTCCGAAGTTTGCGGATCCAGTGCCGGGCGTTGCTAGAACTGAAGCGAAGATGCCACCGTGACCGGCACCGTAGTTTGACGCTCCGCTCCACGCTGGATTCGGATTGAGCACGCTCGCATTGAATACTACGGCGCGAGTTGTATAGCCGGCAGTCGCCCACGTTCCGCTGCCTACTGTTTTTCTCCAGGAGTTGACGATATAGATACCGAATTCTCGGTATGGTTTCGGATCGACTTGCATGTCAATCGTTTCGGCGAGGTCAGTCGGTATCGCAACCGCTGACCAGCCGATAACTCCAGCGGTTTTGCGTAGCCAGCGACTAGAGGCATCCGTATCAACCCATGTCGTGACGAACGGGCCGCTTGCGATTCGTTCGACTCGATAGCTCATTTCGGAGGCTCCCATCCGACGGGCTTGACGATGATCGTGCACTGCCCTTTCGCAGCGCAGTCGCGCAGGATGCCGACTTCGGCAAGGCTGACTTCGAGCCAACGACCCGACTCAAGCGTGGTCGCAGAGTTGAGGCGAATCGCGCGATCATCCGGTGTGTCGATCAGCACGAAACACTTGACGCGCGCCTCTGCGCGCTGCGATACGCCTTGATAGAATCCGAAGTCCATCACCGCGACTTCGGGCAGGTTCTCTGCCGCCTCTTTCGGGTCGAGTCCGCGCTGGATACCTTTTCTGTACTGTTCATCGCGCGCGCGGCTCGCGGCGGCAATATCTTCGCGCGCAAGCGCCAGTTCTTCGTTGTATGCCCTGGTCCGAGCAGCGGCCAGGATTTCGGCTCGCGTCGCCGGCAGAGCTAGTGCAACTGCAGCGACCTCCGTTTCAACCTCGGCTTGTTCGGTCACGGCCTGTTCTTCGATCTCAGGCACATCCGTTTCGCTGCCTTGTTTTTGCTTCGCCACGTTCGGCCGCCCTTCTGGCAAGTGTCGGGGCAGCAGGCTTTGAAACCTGCTGCCCGCAAGTTTGACGCTGAACCGTTTACGCCGGGAGATTCCGGATCGACGCAACCGGATTGCCGAGAGCATTCGCAAGGTACTGACCTGCGGTCGCACCGGATCCGTCTGTGTTCTCGATTGCCTTGAAGTCCCATCGAGCGTGCGCCTGCAGAACGGTTGCTAGTGCAGGTGCCCATCGCGTTTCCTCGATTCCGATCCCGCCGTAGCTGGCAAGAATGAATCGTGATGGATTGAACGTCAGTACCGTCGTGCTTGCCGCCGAGCCAGCATTGACAACGCCGGTCGTGTGCAGGTTGAGCGGCAACTGTTCGCTGAACACCAGGTCGCAGCCGTCGAGTTTCGCCAGTACGCCCGTCACGACAGTCGGCGCGGGGAACTTCTCAGCCGTCTGAACTTCGGACGCCTTGAGAAGTTCATACCATCCGCTGATCGGGACGACGTGCACGACTTCGTTCGGATTCAGACCGAACTTGCCGAGCTTCTTGCGGTTGTCGCGCAGCATGGTCGTACTGAGCGCCGCGCCGCCGCCGTCTGTGGTCAGACCGATCGCTCTCTTGCGCAAGCCGACCCACGCCTGCCGAGGATCTTGCAATGCCGTCAGGTCAGAATCCGATACAGTCGCGCCGCCGCCAGCGCTGTTACCGTTGATCAGAGCATGTTCCCTTGCGCGCGCAATCGTGCGCGCGATCTGCTGGCGCATGACTGGCAAGAACGGCAGTACGGAATCCTCGATCATGTCGTCGTTCCACAGCAGGAACCCGAGGAACGTGACGACGGCGAAAACGATCTGCCCGAACGTCGGGTAGCTGAACGCGACGGCCGGCGGCATCAGCATGTCAGCCGGATTCGTCGGCAGCGTCCTGCGCGGAATGTCTACCGTTGCATTCGTCCCGAGAACGCCCATTGCATCGCCGGTCAGCACCGGGAAGTTGGTCTGCGGACGCGGCAGTTCCATGGTTGGAATGTAGCCAGTGACGCCGAGCGGGACGCGCATGTACTCCTTCAGTTGTGAACTGAGCAGGGTGAAATTGAGGTTGGACGTTGCCGAGCCCGCAGACTGTGTCGGATGCATGATTTCGTTTGCGCGGATCTTGCCGCTACGCACGCCGTCGATCTGATCCTGAGAGATGTAGCCAGCCCTCGCGGCTGCAACGGCGTATCGCCTGAAGTCGATGCTTTCACCGAGCGTGCGATATATCGCACCGTTGTCCCACTGCTTGTTCCGGAACCGCAGGCCCCAATACTTCACGACACATGCGTCGTTCAGGTCCTGCAGTTCTCGGATCTGCTCGCGGTCGGCCTCTTGCGAGATTGCCGGATGGGACGGGTGCAGTTCCATTGCTCGGGCGTACGTCACCTTCATGCGCGTCCCGAACATGCCGCGCATGTCACCCATGATCTTTTCTTCGAAGTCTGTGATCGGCGACGCCGAGGGGCCAAGCTGCGCGCGCCGAAGTTCTTCTAGCTTCGGCTTCAGCGCCTCGTCGATCATTCGTGCGACCGCCGCTTTCGATTCTTCCTCTGTGTACCAGCCGCGCTTGGCCTCCACCAACTGTTCGTCGATGTGGGTCTTGATTCCTGCGACGATGGCTTTCACATCGTCAACTGTTACCTGAGGCATGCTGCCAACTCCTTTGCAAGAGAGTCCCAAGTTACGGCAGCCGTAAGGTCGACTCGGGGAGAAGTCTTCAGCCTCTCCAAAGCCGCGCGCACGGCTGCATCGTCATCGAGAACGCGCGGATCGTGGTTGCCTTCGTGTCCGCCGCAGAGCGGGCACGACTCGACGCCCAGCATGCGTAGCATGCGAGCCTGTGAAATGAGGGTGTCACGATTCGATGGAATCGTCACGAGCGATACATCGAGCAGGTCGGTCGGCGTGATAATCGCGCGCGCCTCGCCGCTCGGGTCTGGTTCTTCGGTGCCTTCGAACTGAATACTGAGGCCGCGTAGAATCTTCTGCTTCACCTGCTGCCACACATCGTTGACACTCATTCGGCCGCTGAACATGATCGGGAACTCGTAGTCCCGCCCGACCTCGGCTTCGATATCGAGGCCGTCATCGGCGGGCGCCATGTCCAGCACAGTTCCGACCGGGGCCTGCATTTGATGCATGTAAAGCAGCGTGCGGTGCGAGAAGGTTGGGATCACGCGTAGCAATTCCTCTTGGCGAATCTTGGTCTTGTGGCGATCCTGGCTCTTGGCGCTGGCTCTGCCGACGATGATTCGCCTATCGTCCTTTTCGTTGATCTCTCGAATCGCGACTTCTCGGAAGTACATGGTCATGCCTCCACGGCGGCAACTTCGTCGAATGCTGTAAGCACTCGACGTTCCATTTCTTGCGTGTGCAACTTGAACAAGAGACGCATACTCTGTTCGAACACTTCGAGCGTATTGATTGCTCTGAACCAGGCCGCCTCTGCCTTGGTATCCGATACGGCGCGCTCACCGTCGTCGCTTTCAGTGTTCGCAACCCACACACACCGACAGTTGATTATGTCCTCGGGACCTGCTCCGAGAGTTGCATCGCCCGGAAACATATAGTGCGCGCCGGTATCGGGATCAGCGAACGAATCGTCCATGCGCACGATCTGTCCTTCAAGCGCCGCGTGGCCGTCACGAACGCGGTCATCGCGCGCGGTCGTCCACTGCTTGAACGGTATTTCGTTCTGCTTCGCGGCGAGCCAGCCCGCTGCCTCGTGCGCCTCGTGGGTTTCGGTCCGTGCAATGCGATCTAGCTGCCAGTCCTCGCGCCGTTCCTCGAATGCCTTCTGCAAGTTGTCGCGCATTTGCACAATGCCCTTGCCGGTCGCAACGCCTTCGCCAAGAACGGCGCGCAGCTTTTCAACGGTCGTCTCCGTCCAATGGCCGGCCAAATTGATCGACTGGCGCTCTATGTAGAGAAGCACTGTCGGATCTGTGACGCGGAACGATGCTGAGGCTATGCCAGCAATGTCCAGCAGTTCCTCGCCGGCGACCCGATACATTTCTCGCAGCAGTCTGCGGACGCGCGCCGCGAGACGTGCCGTTTCCGCTTTGTCGTCGAGAATCTTGTCGAGAAGCGAACGCTTGCCCGTGAGAAGGCGCAGTTTGCGCTCTGCTTGCTGGTCTTGGATCTGTTCTGAATCCTGGTCTTGGATCTGTTCTGAATCATCGTCCTCTTGGTCGCCTTGCTGCAGCAGTTTTGCTGCTACTCCGGCGAGCGGGTCCTCGCCCAGCTTCCTGCCGTTGTAGTAAAGCTGATCCGCAACCTTGTCGGCCCATGCTTCGAGGCCGGCGCGCTTGCGCGCTTCGTTCGGAGACAACCATCCGAACTGCACGCCCTTTGTATTGAAGTCCGCAATTTCGTTGGCGCTCTGCTGAAGCGCGCGCACTTGGTCGAAATTGAACTTGAGGCGCAGCTTTTCGTTCGGCCAGAATCGCTTGAGGTATATCGAGTTCCACCATTCCTCTAGCATGCGCGCCCAGGACCGAACGGTGTCTTCCCAATACGACCGCTCCTGCGTTTCGCTGTTCGCGCGGAATGCGTCACTGTAGTCCGATAGCTTGACGGGTGGCACGCCATAGAGCATTGCAATCTCGCTGCGCGTGAACTTCAGTGATGCCAGGAACGCCAGTTCCTTGTCGCTCGGCCTCGGAAGCAGCGTGATATCGAACTCGCCCTTGGTGAACACCATCGGTTTGCCGGCGTTGTGTGCGCCGGCGAATCGCTGCTGTACCTTGCGCGCGAACTTCTCGATCTCGTCTTCGTCTGCCCACTGGCGAGTTGTTTCAATCACCATGTCGGTCGGAATGCCCTGCTTGAAACGGTTGTACTGAAACCCGTGCATCTCTTGTTCGAGCAGCAACGCGTGGCGCAGCCGGCCGATCGGCGGCAAGCCCCGGAACGGCGAATTGAGATTCGCTGTCCGCGTGTGCATGATTTCTTCGGGAAGGAACGGGAAGGAGTTGTACTGCATGTCTCGATACAGGTATCCACGAATCATCTTGACTGGATCAGGTACGACCACGACGCGCTGCGGTTGCATTCGAAGAACATTGAACGGGACGCCGTTTTCAATGTCGAAGAAGCTGATCGCCTCTCCGCACGTGAACATATCACCGATCCAGTGCTGGAAAAACAGTGCCGGCGTCCATGTCGGATTGATGTGCCGCCACAGTTCGATCGCTGCGTGGTCCTCGATCTTCACGGGCTTCTGTGGGTTTCGCCAGTCGAATAGATCAATCGAGAGGCTGGCAAGATCATTGCCGACTACGTCGATACATCGCCCAACCGCTGCGGCGACCTCTGTAATGTCGATGAGCGGCTGCTGATCAGGAACTGGTTGCGTGCTCGGCGCGAGAGCGCCCATGAACTGCGCGTTGTCGGAATCGATCTTGGATGGCGAAGTGCTGCGCCAGTAGCTGCGCGCAACTTTGCCGACAACAATGCGGGCGAGTGCAGAGTCCGTGCTACTCCGCACTTCGCCCGCAGGCGCAATCGCGTTTTCAACCGGAGGATTGCTCACGCGGCCGCGCGCCCCATCACCGCAAGTGCCTTCCCACCCGAACGACAAGGTAGCACACACTGGATGCGGTGCAAACTAAAAGAAGCCCGCCGATCGTGCAAGCCGCAGCGGTGTATGCGATTGCACTGATTCGGCGGGCCTCTCGGAACGGCGCCGTAGGCCGTAGGGAGTGTCAGCCAGGCACCGCTCGTCGCCGCGTATGCTCGAATGGGTCGTCCTCGACGGACTGTTTCGGCGCCGGCACTTCTTCGAAGATCGGGTACCCGTTCACGTTGAACACGAACTTCTCGCCGTCAATCGTAAACGTCTGCACATCACCGGGACCGTCCTCGACGAGCAGCGTGACGCGACCCGATTTGTAGGTTCCCTTGCGAATCATTTGCAAAATCCCTTCACTGTAGAGGCGGCATCGTCGGGCCATGGTAGAGATATCCCGTTGAGTCTGTCAATCCTCCGGTGGCGTTGAACACAAGCGCAGTCTTGCCAAGCCACCCAAGTTGCTCTGCTCGATCAGCGATTGCGCGCAGGTCGCTGTGATCAGCATCTTCGAACTGTACGATAGGAATATTCGGGAACGAGTCGAGCCTTCGGCCGCCGAACATGATGCTAGCGCCGAGCGCGGCGGTTTGCCCCATGATAGCAATCGTACTGGAAATGTCCCAGTACCCGCTGCCGTCGCCCTTCAAGAACGGATGCTCCCAGTATTGATTCTTGATGCTCGACATGGCGACCGCGCGAGACTGGTCGCCGACGTTTCCACTGAACGGATACGCGAGTCCCTGGCCCTGCATGGCGATTTCCATTTTCTGCCCGACGTAGTTGCAGCCTGCCGTCCAAGCAGCGCCAGAAATCGCGGGCTCGTTCGTGGCTTCGCCGGCGATGAACTGCGTCCCCAGGTTGTCGCTGTGGTATCCGGACAGGACGTTCGGAATCGCGCCCCAGTAGGAATTGAATCGTATCAGGGCAAGCTCTGAAAGCGCGTTCGCGTATGCCCCGTTCACTAGGTCGAGGAACCATCCGTGCCCGCTCGTGTCGCCCGGCTGCGGCGATTGACTGGCAAGACAGCGCACGATGCCGCCGGGCCACGCATGCAATTCCTCGGGATCAACGAGCGTCGAGAGGTTGCAGACTCCGGCGATTGTTCGCGGGGATCCGACAAGGAATAGCTCCGGATCGTTGACGGCGAGCGCGCGAAACGGTTCGGCATATGCCGAATAGAGCGGCCCAGTTGCAACGCGGTCGGAACTGATCCACAGACGAAACTTCGTTCCGACTGTGCCCATGTTCGAAATCGACTGCATGACAAGCGGCGGCAAGCCGTGAATGGTGATTACTTCGTGGAAGAACGACATGAATCGCTTGGCGGCCGTTCCGGAAAACGTGATGTGTGTCGCAGTCTCTGCGATGCCCGAGGCATATCCCTCTGCGACCAGCTTGCTCTTGTAGGTTTCCCATCCGGCGCCCTTGCGCAGCGCACCGATCTGGATCGTTGAATCCGTCCAGGTATCAGTCAGCGGGGTGGCGGTGTATCCGGTGGTGTACTGGTTCGCGCTGTTGATCCCGGTCACTGCTGTCATGAGGATTCGTCGAAGTGTTGCCTGCTGACCGGCTGACCCTTGCCCTGGCGTATTGAATGCAGGCACGCGCGTCCATGCCCGAGCCGGCAGTAGTACAGTGGTCGGGAATCCGTGCGGAATCACCGTACGTCGGACTGTAAATGCGTCGCTCACGGGTTCTCCGGATCAAACCCGGCGCGCCGAAGCGCCGAGTCGGCTTCTTCGCGCGAATACCCGCGCGCAACGATTGCCGCGATCACCGCATCGAACGCGCTCTTGCCGATCACGGTATAGCCTTGTTCCGCAACCAAATGCGGCATGGCGCCTGGCATAACAACCAGCAAGCCCAGTTCGTTTGCTCGGTCGCGTAGGTACTGCGCCCCTGGATTCGCAAGTCGTTCGCGCAACTGATGCGCAATGAACCATTGCATCGCAGCAACGAGAATGCTCACGAATGCGATTGTTGCGCAGAGAATCGCTGTCGCAATCATGCTGGCTCCATTCCGGCAGTAGACGCCTCATCGCCGCACGCAAGCGAGAAACTGCGAACGTCGATGCCCAGACTTCCGACACGCTTGCGCATATCGACAAGCGCCAGGGCTGGCACTGCACGCCACGGCACGGCGATACCGCCAGTCGAATTCCAGGCATCGGGATCGCCGCTAGCACTCGCTCCTGCGCGCAAGACCGACAGAGCCGCCTCTGTGAACGGCTCCTTGCTTCTCGCCTGAACGGTTGCCGTGAACGAAACCCGCACGTCAATGCCGCGTGTTTTTTCGAAGTACGCCGAAATCGTCGCGTAGTGGAACATCTGATCCACCTTGTGCCTCCAAATGCTAGCCCACATAGTACGCAGGCTTGTCATAGCTTCTCGCTTCTTCGCTCCAGAGCCACGATGCCATGAGAAGATCGCTAGTATGTGACGCCGGATCGAACGCTAGCATCCCTTCGACCCACGAGTCAACAAGCGGCATCGCGCGCCCGTGTTCGTCGCACGGAATCGGCCACTTGCTCTGCTCGAAGTATAGGGACATGGCGCGTACGCCGGTGTTTTCGTCGTTCTTGTTCTGCGCTAATGTGGTGTGGGCGCGTACGTTGAGGCGCATAAGGTCGTCCTGCGACGCCCCGAGAGCTTTCATGATCTCGGCATTCCCAAGCGCCTGCACGATATAGTCTTGCGCGGCGTTGTTCTCGACTCTAAATCCTCTGTGCTGTGCACCGTATCGGCGCAAACACCGCAGGAAGTGACGGAGCAATTCGCCCAGTTCCATCTGACCGCATCGGATTTCCAGGATCTCCCGCTTGCCGTCCACGATACATCCGGTCCACATGCCAACTTCGTCGCCGGTCTGGTTCTTTGTAATCGCAAGATCGACGCCCGTGGTGATCGGTGCCTTGGGCGATGATGTAGGGCGCCACATGGTCCGCACACGCCCGTTGTCCCATTGCTCGATTCGGAACGGCTTGTCCTTGTAGTAGTCGTGCCCGTTCAGATATGCCGCCTCGAGGATTTCCGGTTTGAAGATGCCGAGCAGGCCTTGCATTGCGACGCAACGCCATTTTCGCATGTAGACGTGCGCCGGTGTGGAGTCTTTCTTCTCTTTGAGTCGCCAGGTGGGCCAGCCGAACTCGTGACCAGTCTCGGGATCAACTACAAGATCGGGCCACAAGGATCCATGAACTCCCTGTGGGATTGCATACTGCTTGCCGTTGATTCTGTAGTGCTCGCCGTCCTCTGCGTCGAAATGAACATGCGTGAACCCAGGCACCTTGCGCATCTTGTGCGTTGTGTCGTCGATGAACCATGGGGTGCCGATGCTCCACACCTTGCCGCGTACGAGGCGCCGGTCGAGAATCGTGCTGTTGAGCGTGTCCCACTGCTTGCGACGCTGCATTTCGGTATACGTGTTGCGAGCGTCGAGTATGTCATCGAGAATGATGATCGATCCGCGAGAGCCCCAGATCGATCCTTCAATACCGACTGCCTTCAGGCTCGGATGAATTGCTGCGAGCCCGCGCGGGCGTTCCAGATACAGTTCGTCTTGAGTCTCTTTCTCTAATCTCACATGCGGAAACACTCGCTGGAAACGAGAGTTGTAATTGATCGTCTCGCGGATTGCTCGCAGGCAGCGCATCGGAATGGTCGCCGTTGATGAGATGTCCACGACCATGTGCGCGACGTTCAGCCCGTATTCGAACAGCGGCCGCACGACTGCGACTTGAGTTGTCTTGCCGTGCTCAATCGGTGCGTCCATGACAAGCAGCGGGAAGTCAGTCAGGCATCGCTGCACAACCTCGTGGAATGCCCACTGCGGTTGCTGAAATACGTACTCTGAAAAACAGTTGGGATCTAGACGTGCACAGTACGCCTGCACATCTTCCCACAGGTCAGTGCTGTGCGAAAGATCCTCAGTCGCCTGTGGATCGTTCAGCAGATCCGCTGCTGAAATCTTCCAGTCTAGGCCTATCTCCGGAATCGCCTGCAAGAGCTTCGTCGCGCGTGAGGCGACGAAGGAGTTGATTGCGGAGCGTTGAGGCTCGATCAATTAGCGCCTGCGCTTCCTGTTCGGTTGACACTTCGGACGGCGCGGTCAGCGGCTGAACGATTCGTACGTTAGCCTGTGCGTTCGCTTGCTGCTTGAGGATTCCAAGCGTTTCGAGGACCAAGCGCGCTGCGGCAGTATCGCCGTCGAGTGCCTTGTTGGCTTGTGTGTCAAGGATTGCGGCGAGGTATCGGTCCGGGCCGCTGATCTCCGTGCTCTGCCGCTCTTTGCGGATTCTGTCGAACTCGACGGCGAACTCGGGATCTTTTCGCCATCCGTACCACGTTGTCGGGTGTACTCCCACGGACTCCAAGAACAGGTTCAGCTTCAGGCCAGGAGTGGCTGCGCAGTACGCTGCCAAGACCTCCAGTCTCCTGTCCCGTTCTGCCTCGCTCAATTGCCGCACGCAAATCGCCTACCTCGGCTCCGAGCCTGTTCAAGGCTAACACAATCTCAGCTAGCAAGAAAACCGCGTGGCGGGCCGAGTCGTCGAGCCCGCTCATCTGATTTGTGTCTGTTCGCAGCGGCATTCTTCTCGTACCGTGCTTTCGAGGCGGCGGCATAGCACAGCTTGCACGTGTGGCTCAGGTATATCTTACCACTACTGACCGATGGCCGCTTGATGAAGTACTCATCTGTCTCAGGGAACCACCGTTGACAACGCTTGCAGCACCGCTCGCCTGCTTGCGCTCTGTGTTGTTCGTAGGTCACAGCGAGCCCTCTTCGTCTTCCAAGCCACCCTTGCACTGCCTGCATCCGGGGCATTCTACTTCGCCGTTGCCGAAACAGTTGGCGCAACCACACGAATCACCGCCGCAGCCCTCACAGTAAAGCATTCCGTCGCCGTCGCATTCGTCCGGCCAGTCGCAAATGCATCGCATGATCAGACCGCCTTGATAAGGCCCTGGGGCTCGGTGAATTCTTTCGCGATTCTGGATTGCGTTTCGTTCCATTGTGCGCACAGTCCGTCGAATGCGCCGCTAGCAGCGTAGTGCAGCTTCAGACACGCCTCGTCGTGCGTCTTGCACGGCCCGACACCGACAAGCAGGCCAACCAACTGGCAGCGTGCATACCAGCTATCTTCGTCAGCACGATATGCGACTTCGACCTTGGATGCGAAGATGCCAGGCGCACCGGCCGGGCGTTGCAGGTTGCTCATTTTCTCTCCCGTGCCTGTTCGAGGACGTGAAACAGTTCTGCACGCAAGGCAGCGTTGTCGCGGAATCGCCCCACGACATAGGAACTCGACATTGTATTCGGCGTTTTCACGCCTCGCATCACAGTACACAGGTGCTGCCCCGATGCGAACACGGCAACGTCATCCGTGCCGGTGCTGGTGACCATTTGCCTGCCAATGTCCGTGACCATGCGCTCCTGCATTTGCAAGCGCCCGGAGTTGTGCTTGGGTTTTCTTGCAATTCCGACCATGCCACCGATTGCGACCTTGTCGAACCGCTTGCATAGTTCGGCAAGAACTTCCCAGCCCGTACCGTAATGGAATGTCGGGATCGCGTTCAGCCCGGCTCGACGCGCTTCCTCTGTGTTTCGCAGTGAGGCCCGCGCGTCTCCGATCACGTCGAGAGCGAATACCTCGGTCAGCAGAGAATCTTCACGAACCAGTCGCAGTGCTGTTTCGATGTATTGCTCGTTCGAAATTTCAATTCCAAGACTGCGCGCAGTGAACGCCCCGCTGTCGAGACACCATTCTCTGATCGCGGCTCCTGGGCGCATTCTGTTCCATGGTTTGATGTAAGCAAACGAAACGAGCACCGCTGGCATGTGTTCTGCGGACGGTTTCAGAACTCCGTTTTTCCCCTGTAGAAAATTAAGAGTGCCGCCACCGCAGGTGTGCGCTAGATAGATCGTCGGTGCGGCCGTCACTTGAGAAACTTCCGGCATGCGTGCATCACAGCCTCAACCAAATCATCTGTGTCGATCTTCTTTGCAACTGCGTTCAGGACTGCTGCTTCGTTCTCGTTGAACTTCAGTGTCACGCGCTCGTCGATTTCGTCTGGCCCGTCTTCGATGTCGGCCGGGCTCCATTCAGCAGCCAGCAGCGGGCGCAATTCGGCAGCACTCCAGCCAAGCGCCTCAAGGTCGATTCCTTCTTCGAGCAAACCTTTTAGCTGCGACGCCAGCGCTTCGTAATCCCATTCTGCATGCTCTGCGGTTCGGTTGTCGGCAATCGCATATGCAGTCAGTTCTGCTGCACCGAGTTTGCTGCGCGTACAGTCGATCTTTTCCCATCCAAGCGCAATCGCTGCTTGCAGTGTCGCGTTGCCGGCGCGCACGATTCCGTTCGAGTCGACGAGGATGGGCCGCTGCTGACCGAATCGAGCGAGACTCGCCTTGACTGCCTCGATACTTCGCTCGGGATGGGTGCGAACATTCGCCGGATCCATGTGAAGCGCTTTAATTTCAACTGTTTCTACCTGCACGTTAAACCCCTTTACGAACGCGCGTTTTTCGCTGACCGTGTAACCTCTTTGTTCGCAGCTACTTGGACGATTTTCGGAAAAATAACTCACAAGATTTTCACAAGGATTCATCCTATGTCAAAGTGCATCAATCATCTAGAAGTCGTCATGCACAGAATCGGAAAACCCCCTGTGTCTGTGAATAGTAGATCTTGAATTCCTAAAAGTTAACTTTGGGGAATAAGGAATTAATACTATAAGGAATTGCATTTTATACTCTCCAGAGAACCGAAAAAACGCACTAATCTGCGAACCATTTGAGATCATTGCAGGTACACAGGGTTTTGTGACAAACTTATGAATCATCGACTTAATGTGAATTGAATCAATCACTTGCGCGATCACGCCGGCAGACAGCCGCATTCGCGTTCTGCTGCGTTGAGGATTCGAGTCGATACAGGGCGCTCGACGCCGTGAGATCGCTTCGCCTGACGCGAGGCACACGCGGCAGCGGCGAGTCTGGGTGCGACCCCTGACCTCCCCCCTACAGGTGCTCTTGGCCGGCCGGCCGGCGGTCCGGCAGGCGAGCTTGCGCCCCGGATCCACGCCATCCTGTGCGAGTGTCGGCCGGCCGGTCATGCTGCTCCGATGAATTGATAGACGACGCCGTTTTCCGTTTGTCGCTCGGTACGCACGTATCGCAGAATCGGGAAATCGACGTTTCGCCACCGCATCTCGACTGAGATACCGACAGGTTCAAATCGAATCATGTTCGCGGCGTTGTTGGGGCTCCACTCGTCTACTATGTAGCCATCGAGCGGTCCGCCGACGAATTCTATTGCAGCATCTGTCATTCTGCATTTCTCCCATCGAGCCACGGACACGCTGCGAAAAGTCCGGCATGCCCATCCGGAATGCTGGCCGCGAACGGGTGTTCGATTGTGATGGGCGGAAGTCGGAACCCATACAGCACGAACTTCTTCGACGCGGACTCTCGTTGCCGCCGAGGCAGCCTCGACGGCAGGAGAGATTTCTTGACGAGTCGCGCAGCCACTCTGCTTTCGCGTCGCGCGTCCAGATGTTTTCGGCAGTATCCGCTACTCCTTGCTGGCGCCGAACAGTATCGGCACTCGCCGCGCGCCACCTTTCGGCGGCGACACGTAGCCACGCTCTCGCGTTGCGCGTCCAGATGTTTTTGGCAGCATCCGCTACACACTGCGCTTGCCGAACAGTATCGGCACTCGCCACGCGCCACCCTTTCACGGCGCTGTGCAGCAAATCGTCGATTCCGTTCTTCGCGGGTAATTGCTGCACACATCACGCGGTCCAGTCTGTTCGCTTGTCCCGAAATATCGATAGCGGACGAATGAACCGCATATTCTTGGCTCTTGCGTCAGCGGCGGCGCGTGCTTCGCCTGCATGCTCGACATCATACCGTTTGCGAATGGCAGCCGTGCACTGAATGCACACTGGAACGAATCCCTTGAGCGGATCAGCGACGCCCTTTCGCCGATAGAAAAACAGCGTTGGCAGTGGACGCCGGCACTCTCGACAGATTTTGGTCATTTTACTCTCCAAGCGAGAAGTGATTGCCGTCCGCACGTTTGAACCTGCCGCCCCAGGTTCCGCCCTGTGCTTCCCACCAGACGCCGAGCGGCGTGTAGTCCTCTGTGCTGGTGAGGTACACAGAGTCTCGAAACAACTGTAGATCAATTGCCAGGCGTTTTGTGTGGAACGATTCGCGCACGCCCTTGCCGCGCGCCGCGTACCAGGCGGCCATCACCGGATGCCGCCACGCCTCACCGAGCGTGACGTTGTATCCAAGGCGGTTCGCTTCGAGGATCAGGTGAGCAACGAGACTTGCGAATCGCCACTGCACGTCGACCGTCAACGATACAACTCCTTGATAGCAGCCCAAGATCCACACCACAACTCGAGCGAGAGCGCCGGCAGGATGTCTATGACAATGTTCTGTGTCCGCGCGTCGCCGTCGATCACGAAAGCACTTGGCGACCCGAACTCCTGGCAGTCGTCGGGCATGGGGCGCCCGCCGCTGAAAACGAGCATGATCCCACCGAGCTCGTCGGCCAAGAATCGCAGCCGACACATTTCGTCGGCAGTCGGTGGGTCCGGCATCGCAACGGTCTCTTGGCCGGAGCCGCCATCCGGGCAACGAATGACGTAGGTGCCGCCGATGAGGACACTGTCCTCGACGCCTACGAACTGCGCGCTTGCAGTTGAGACAACGAACGCGAGTATCAGTGAAATCGGTTTCATTTTTTTTCTCCATGTCAGCGGTTATGACCGTCCCGGTCTCTTGAACACGACAGACCAGAACTCGTGGACGTTTTCCTCGGAAAGCGGCAGACCTGCCAGCGTCGGGCACGGACACGAACAACAACCCAGTCGCCGCACTTTGCATCAAGTTGGGGTCGATCTAGCCAAGTGCCTTTGTTCATGCGTCATTCTTCCCCGTCACGATCCGCGCGACGCGCCAGATTCGGTGTGCGGGCCATTCCTCAAGTGGATGTGTGAACATGCTCGACCCGCGGTCGTGGTACTCATCTGAAGGATGTAGACCACAGTACTGGCACTTATCTTCCGGCTCCGGCAACGAGGCAATGGCTTCGAGCACAAAGATTCCAACAGTGCGAGGGGCAGTTTCGGGCGCAAGACCCCAAGTCCTCGCTGCAACCGTCACCTTGCTCAACTCTGATGCAACATGCTCCGGATCAAGCCAGTTGGTCATCGGAACCACCTTAAGCGAATCGGGAACATGGGGACGACGCACAGGTAGAGCGTGAACGAAAACGGCCGACCGGCAAGATCAATCCCGCCATCCGAGACCCAGTACACACCAACCCAAAGATCCCGGGGTTCAAATCGTAGGCGTACGGTCATCGCGCCACCCCCCGTCTACTCGGTGGAATCCGTGGAATGATATGTACTGCGCGGCATGGGCTCGGCGCTCGTCCCACAGTTCTTGTCCGGCAGTCCGCGCCGCTTCACCACAATTGTGAATCAGTTCATCGTCCATCGGGAATCGCCTCCGCTTCTTTCACGGACTACGGCACTTTTCTCGGCATCTTCGGAACCGCCATGCCAGCGAATCCGCGCGGATTGAACTTCTCCCATCCCCGTCGAGCACCGACCACGAGCCGCGCGAGATCCAGTCGCTTGTAGTCCTTCGAATGCTCGTGGATATCGTCAACCACTTCTCCGAAAATCCAGCCGTCGCAATTCACGCCGAGCCACTCGAGCAACACAGAGCAGTGCTCGCAGGTGAGAAACGACCCGGCGCTTCCGCGATCCCAGACGACAAAATCCTTTCGGAACGGCTCGCCGGGATGGATCGTGCGCGTGCATTCGTTGCACTCGTGCATCTTCCGAGCGATGGTTACGATGGAATCCGCGTAGAGGTTATCGCCAACGTCATCTCTGCACATTTAGAAACCCCCCGCACTCCCGAGCGCCGTTGCGATAGAAGCACCGGGACCGGCACCGGCACCGGAACCGCAACCGCAACCGTAACCGTCACCGCAACCGTCACCGAAACCGAAGCCGTAACCGTAACCGTCACCGGAACCGAAACCGTCACCGTAACCTTCACCGGAACCTTCACCGGAACCGCA
>Ga0247727_10002484_pt1 | contig 42101 bp, 37 predicted proteins | sample WisWelCaveWW1625_FD_202498 | JGI IMG/M metagenome (GOLD analysis project Ga0247727, IMG submission 202498) | Biofilm microbial communities from Wishing Well Cave, Virginia, United States - WW16-25 | ecosystem: Environmental > Aquatic > Deep subsurface > Groundwater > Cave microbial mat | place...
CGACGCACCGGGGTTGCCTCGGGGCCGAAATCGGAAAAGTATGCTCGAAACGGTCACCGCGCACCGCATCCGGCCTGTCGCAGTCCGCCGACACCCCCTCCAGCGCGTTATCACACGGCCAAGACCCACAACTGACTCTTGCCCCACGTCTGCGCATCGTGTCTCATTGCTTGCTAGTCGCGTGATCGCAGTTTTGGAGGCCCAGATGGACGAGGACAGCCGCCGCTCCCTGCACCAGCTTATCGTGCGAGCGGTGAACAAGGATGCCCTGGCGACGGCAGCCATAGAAGAGATGATCATGGGGTTGAATCGTTCAGGTTCTGCTGACGACGTGGCGCAATCCCTGCAGATGATACTGACGATCGGCGGCGACGAGCTTCACAAGAGCATTGTCACGCGACTTCAAGAGAACGACCAACATGGACAGCAATGGCCCATGATCGCACAACCTTGAGGGTGCCGATCCACAAAGTCGCTGTTCTACGAGTTCCATCTCGATGACGTTGTTCCGGCTGATCATCTGGTGCGCGAGATCGATGCCGTTCTCGATCTGTCGTGGGTGCACGCCGAGCTCGAGCCCCACTATCCTTCGCTGGTTCTGCAAGCTCGGCATCGAGGATACGATCCCGGACCACTCGGCGTTCTCGCGCGCCCGCAACGAGCGCTTCAAGGAGAGCGATATCTTCCGGCGTGTATTCGAGCGCGTGGTGGAGGCGTGCATGGCGGCAGGCCTGGTCGGTGGCGAAGGCTTCGCGGTCGATGCCAGCCTGATCGTGGCGGACGCCAACAAGCAACGGTCGATCCCAGGCAAGGACTGGGACAAGCAGCGTGATCCACGGACGGCTACTCGTGCCGTGAAGGAGTATCTTGCAACCCTCGACGATGCCGCCTTCGGTGCGGCGAGCGACGTGACGCCGAAGTTCGTGTCACCATCCGATCCGGCGGCGCAGTGGACCGGAGCCATGCGCGGGCCGGCCTTCTTCGCCTATGCCGACAACTACCTGATCGACGTGAAGTTCGACGTCATCGTCGATGTCGAAGCCTCCCGCGCCATCCGCCAGGCGGAGGTGGGCGCCGCCAGGAGCATGATCGATCGGACCGAGGAGCGCTTCGGGCTGAAGCCGGAGCGCCTTGCTGGAGATACGGCCTATGGGTCAGCAGCGACACTCAATTGGCTGGTGAACGAGAAAGGGATCGCGCCGCACATCCCGGTGATCGACAAGTCCAAGCGTGAAGACGGCACCTTCTCGCGCGAGGACTTCACCTTCTACAAGGAGGGCAACGTCTACATCTGCCCGGCGTTCAAGACCCTCACCACGACCGGCAAGATCATGGACGGTGAGGTGCTCGCCTATCGAGCCAGCACGCGCGATTGCGCTGCGTGTCCCTTCAGGATGCGATGCTGTCCGAAGGAGCCGTCGCGCAAGATCTTGCGCAGCATCTATGAGGAGGCGCGCGATGTGGCGCGAGCGCTGGCCAAGACCGAGGCTTTCGAGCAATCCTGCCGTGAGCGCAAACGCGTCGAGATGCTGTTTGCTCACCTGAAGCGCATCCTGCGACTTGGCCGTCTGAGATTGCGCGGACCGCGTGGCGCCCAGTTCGAGTTCACACTGGCAGCCATCGCCCAGAACCTGCGCCGGCTTGGCAAGTTCGTTGCCAGACCGCCGCCCACGGTCGCCGCGTGCGTTGCGTGAGCGTCGTGTAGCGTTCAAGTTGTGTGGCGGGCGTTGGTATCAGAGCGTCACAGCAGCCGCTCCGACCGGAGCGAGCGGCAAGAAGGGGCCACAACCACGTTTCCCCGCAAGCCCATACCGCTCTCGGCGGCGACTTTTGCAACAAAATCTGCCAGGAGCTGCCGGCGACGCCGCTGGCACGTTGACGGCTGAGTCTTCACGATAGTTGGCCGGACAGGGTCGCGGGCCCGTCCGGCGTCGTTTTTCTTCAGAGCGTTGGTTCGACGACTGCTTGAACAGGCGCAAATTCCAACAGCGGGTTTTGCACGCAATCTCTCCAACGCGACGCGTGGCCCCGGCTCTGCAGGCGGAAGTAGACCACCCGCCTTACCAATCCCGAGAGGTTCCCGCCCATGTTGTGTCCCAGCAGGTAGTGCGCAAGCAGCAGATCGCCCGCATCGCCGACAATCTGCTCAGGTTGCGCAAGTGGGAATTGCGGATGTGCGATTCCCAGCAGGGCGTCCGGGCCATGTCGCCGCAGATAGGCGGCGCAGGCTTGGTGCGACCCCGGCCACACCCAGAGATTGCCCATATCCGGCGATCGCTGATCCGTGAGGAAGACCCCGGCCAGCATCGTGAATGTCCCAGGTCGCCCGCTCGGTTCTGGCGGTGTCAAGCCGTCGAGGTGAGGTCCGCCGGGGCGATGGTTCCAAGGCGGGATGTTGAGGGAGACCTGTGCCTGTTGAGGCAAGGCCAGCTGAAGTGGCTTGATCAAAGCCTCTGCGATGCCCCAAGCCGGAGTGTCAGTCAAAAGGGATCGCAGCGGGTCCGATAGGCTCAGTCCATTTCGCCAGTAGAAGTGGTATCCGCGGCGATCAGGCGGTGGAGGTTCCTGTTCGATCATGGCATCGATGCACAGCATCGCCGCACTGATCAGCTCGCGCGGAATGAATTGGGTATCACAACATATCCGCATTCTGCGAACGCTCGCAGTTGGTCGTCACTGAGGGGAATCATGGATCGTCCGTGTCTACAAGGCGAAGTGCGGCGCCGCAGTTTATGGGCGAGCGCACAACATCGCAGCCTCAATCATGGAGAAAGCCCGCGAGCGACGGTGGTCGCGAAGCCCTATCTCCTTCTCCACACCCGCTTGATGCGGGTCTGCGATCAGCAGCTCAGGAGGAAAACCGATGCGATGTTGAGTAAGCGGTTCATCATGGCGAGCGCACCATATCGCCTAGAGCCGGCCCCTTCAATAGACATCCCAACCCGTGGCGTGCCATTGCAAAGGACCGCAATGGGTTAAAACCCCTCCTGCGAGCAAGACGCCTCCGGCAGATAGAACCAAGAGCGGATCGAGGAGCCTGATCCAACGTTGGCCGGTGGCGCAATCCTGCTCAGCCCGGGGGTGGCCCCTCGAACTCGCGGCCTTCGCCAGCGGTCGTGATGTCTGGAAGCTGGTCGAGGCAGGCGTCCCAAAGCTTGTCGATGTGCAGGGCGGCCTCGCGCGGCGGCAGGGCCTCGAGCGTGCCGTCGGCGAGCTCGGTGACGATGCCCTCCTGCTTCAGCCGGGCGAGCGCGTCCTCCACGTCGAAATTCACGCTGATGCCGAAGGTCTTGGACAAATATTGCTCGATAACCCCGTCGACTGACTTCAGCTCGCGCGCGTTGACCCGTTCATTGGCCAGCGCCGTGTAGAGCAGCATCTCCTCCTTGATGTCCTCTTCCGCCGCACGGTCGGCCAGCAGCGTCATCACCCCGCGGTTGTCGGCCATGGAGTGAAAATAGAGATTGCGCGCCAGCACTACCATGTAGCGGTTGCGCTGATTGATGAAGTTGCTGGCCTGCCTAATGGCAATGCCTCCGAGCCCCGCCAATGTCATCACCAGCGTGTAGGGATTGCTCATGAGCGCGAGCTTGCCGACCGTGCTGACCACCCCGACACCGACGCCGCTGCCTGCGGTCACGCCGAACTTGATCTTGTCGAAGAGGCGGAAGCGGACCCTGGTGTTGGGAAACGCCATCTCCACGTCGCTGCGCGGCATGTTCTTGAACAGCTTGATGTAGACGTGATCGCTGCTCACGGTATCCGGCAGCATGCGGCGCAGCCGGCGGACGACACTCTCGGCCTCCTTCTGGTCCACCTTCTTTTCCTGCATCACCTCGCGCACGCGCGCGTCGAAGGGCTTCAGCTTGAAGAGTACGAAGAGCCGCTGAAACACGGGCACCTTCAGCTCCTTCCAGCCGATGTAGGCCTTCCTGATGTCGCGCCGGCGCTCGGTGACGGTTGTGGCGCCGCGATAGAAGACGAGGATCTCCTCGAAGGCGCCGATGTCGACCTGCAGGTCGAGGCCGTAGTGCGAATCCTTGGTCAGGATGACGTGGAAATCCGCAGGATCGACGCGGGCGAAGTTGCCCTGCTCGAGCAGCTCAGCCATTTGCGCGACCAGCCGCTTCTGCATGGCAAGCCGCTCCTCCGGGCTGAACTCGCGCGTGTGCAGCAAGTCGGTATCGGGGCTGAACGGCTCGTAAACCTGCTCGAGGTCGAGCAGCTTCACCGAGTAGGCGTGACGGCGCCAGTAGTCGAGATAGCGAAGGAAGCGGCGAGCCTGTCCGTTGTCGCCGTTCGGCCATAGGCTCGGCAGCGTCAGCCGGTCGAGCAGCGCGTGGCGCGTCACTGGCAGGAATTTCTCACGCGCATGGGCGCCGGCTTGTGAATGGGGATCGAGGGCGATGGGCCTTGCCGGCGCCGCGGCGGCCGCGACCCCATTCATCGGCTTGAAGATATCGGCCACCGCCATAGCTGCACCTCTCCCGAACGCCCGCCTTGTCGCGTCTCTGCAGCAGGAGTCTCAAAATGGCGGCGACACTGTGTTGGCCGCCGCATCGTCAAGAAATTGCAATGGTTCCAAAGCTTTCCAAGCCCGTGCCGGAGCGCTATCCGTTGTCACATTTGTCCGACGCGGGCGACGAAGCTGTCGACCACCCGCTTGCGGCCGGCCTTGTCGAAGTCGATGGTGAGCTTGTTGCCGTCCACCTCGGCCACCTGCCCGTAGCCGAACTTCTGGTGGAACACCCGCTCGCCGGGCATGTAGCCCGACGCCCGGCCGGTCGAGGACGCGACCAGCTCGCCTTCGAGGGTGAGCGGGGCGCGTCCTTTGTTGCGATCTTCGCGCCCCCACTGATCCTTGGCGCGCTGCCAGCCCGGAGTGGCATAGCCGCTGGCGAATCCGGCGGCCGGCTCGTCGAAGCGGCTGCGGCCGTAGGGGTTGAAGCGGCCTGCGCCGCCTCCACCATAGGGGCTCCTGGCGTCCACCACCTGGACATGCTTCTCGGGCAGCTCGTCGATAAACCGCGACGGCGCCGCTGCCTGCCATAGGCCCCGGTTGCGCCGGTTCTGGGCAAAGCTCACCTTGGCCTTCCGCTTCGCGCGCGTCAGGCCGACATAGGCGAGCCGCCGCTCCTCCTCGAGCCCCGCCTGGCCGCTCTCGTCCAGGCTGCGCTGATGGGGGAACAGCCCTTCTTCCCAACCGGGGAGGAAGACGACGTCGAATTCCAAACCCTTGGCCGCGTGCAGCGTCATCAGCGATACGCGCTCCTCGCCGTCAGCGGTGTCGGCGTCCATGACGAGCGCGACATGCTCCAGGAAGCCCTGCAGCGTTTCGAACTCGTGCATGAAGCGGACCAGCTCCTTGAGGTTCTCGAGCCGGGCCTGGGCCTGGGGGCTGCGATCCTGCTGCCACATCTGGGTATAGCCGGACTCGTCCAGGATCAGCTCGGCCAGCTCGGTGTGCTTGATGCCGTCGATGGCACCTCGCCAGCGCTCGAAGCAGGCAATGAGGTCGATGAGCGACTTGCGGGCTCTGCCGGTCAGCTCCTCCGTCTCCGCGATCTCGCGCGCGGCCTGATAGAGCGGGATGCCGCCGCGGGCGCGCGCCAGCTCATGGATACGCCTCAGGGTTATGTCACCCAGGCCGCGCTTCGGCACGTTCAGGATGCGCTCGAATTTGAGGTCGTTGGCGGGGTTGAGTGTCACCTCGAGATAGGCAATGGCGTCCTTGATCTCCTGGCGCTCGTAGAAGCGGGGACCGCCGACGACGCGGTAGGGCAGCCCGAGGGTGACGAACCGATCTTCGAAGGCGCGCATCTGGAAGGACGCCCGCACCAGGATCGCGATTTCGTCGAGGCGCTGACCGGCCTTGCGTAAAGCTTCGATGTCGTCGCCGATGCTGCGCGCCTCTTCCTCATCGTCCCAAACGGCCGCCATGCTGACGCGTTCGCCCATTTCGTCGTCGGTGAAGAGCGTCTTCCCAAGGCGGCCCTTGTTGTGGGCGATCAGGCCGGAGGCTGCGGCAAGGATGTGCCCTGTCGAGCGATAGTTCCGCTCCAGCCGGATCACGGTCGCGCCGGGAAAGTCCTGCTCGAAGCGCAGTATGTTGTCGACCTCGGCACCGCGCCAGCCGTAGATGGACTGGTCGTCGTCCCCCACGCAGCAGATGTTCGGCGTGCCCCCGGCCAGCAGCCGCAGCCAAAGATACTGGGCGATGTTGGTGTCCTGGTATTCATCGACCAGGATGTAGCGGAACCTGCTCTGGTAGTCCGCGAGCACGTCCCCATTCTCGCGAAACAGCCGCAGCACCTCCAGCAGGAGGTCGCCGAAGTCCGCAGCGTTCAGTTCCTTGAGGCGCTTTTGATAGGCAGCGTAGAGCTCGGCGCCCCTGCCCTCGGCAAAGCCGAACGCCTCGCCGCGCGGCACCTTGTCGGGGGTGAGACCTCGGTTCTTCCAGCGGTCGATGAGGGCGGCGAGCTGGCGCGCCGGCCAGCGGTCCTTGTCGAGACCGGCGCTCTCGATCACCTGCTTGACGAGGCGCACCTGATCGTCCGCGTCGAGGATCGTGAAGCCGGATTTCAGGCCCACCAGCTCGCTGTGGCGGCGCAGGATCTTGACGCCAATGGCGTGGAAGGTGCCGAGCCACGGCATGCCTTCGACCGCGCCACCGACGAGCGCGCCGATCCGGTCCTTCATCTCTCGCGCGGCTTTGTTGGTGAAGGTAACTGCGAGGATCTGCGACCCCCGCGCTCGGCCCGAGCACAGAACGTGGGCAATGCGCGTGGTCAAGACGCGGGTCTTGCCCGTTCCGGCACCGGCGAGCACCAGCACGTGCCCGTCGAGCGCTTCGACGGCCGCGCGCTGCTCGGGATTGAGCTCGGCAACGTAGGGCGCCTCCGCGTGCCCCAGCGCTCGGGCCGAAATGGACCCCGCCGGCGCGGCAGCAGCGGCGATGACGGCAGCCGATGTCTTTCGATTCGCGGACATCAACTGCCACTATAGCACCCGCAAGTACCAGGCAACCGCGCCTTCGGCCCTTCCCACAATCCCCCCAAAATGACCGCCGGGCCGCCAAATTCCCGGTCCAGACTTGTGGGTAACTGTGTGATAATCTCAAGCTGAATGCGGCAGCGGCATCGGGGTGGGGTCGGTCTTGGCCCCTCGAGGTCCGCTCGAAGGGAATGATCCATGGGTTGTTGCGGCGGAACGCGACCTGGGCTTCGCCTCACCTGGGTCCACCTACGGTTGTCCCCGCGCTCGCTGCATATTTCGGGAGCTGCCGGGCGCATCGGAGCAGACCCGTGAACAACCTGCTCATTGCCATCGCCGTCTTTGTAATAACGGTGGTCGGCGCGCTGTTTGCCGTCCCCCATTTCATCGACTGGAACAGCTACCGCAACATCTTCGAGGAGGAAGCCAAGAACGTCATCGGGCGCGAGGTGCAGGTGGACGGCGACGTCAAACTGTATCTGCTGCCGAGCCCCTACTTCAGTGTGGGGAAGGTGCGCATCGCCGATACATCGGCACATCTCACCGAGCATTTCTTCAAAGCCGAGAGCCTGAGCATCAAGCTTTCCATCACGCCGCTGTTCCGCGGAGTCGTGGAGGCGCACGAAATCGAGTTTCAAAGCCCTTTCCTGAGGGTGGCACTCGACGCGAACGGCGGCTGGAACTGGCAAAGCTTCGCCCAGGCGCTACGCGCCGCGGGCTACGTGCCCGCCAACGTCGCGCTGACTTTGCTCAAGATTCGCGACGGGGTAATCGCTCTGCATGGCCCGGACGGGGTTGAGCGGGCGCGGCTCGACGGATTGAACGGCGAGCTGTCGGCTCCAGCGCTCGATGGCCCGTACCGCTTTCGCGGCGACTTTGTCTCCAGCGGGGTCAAACGCGAGGTCAGGCTTGCCACGGGCACACCCGAAGCGAATGGGACAGTACCCTTCAGAGCTTCGCTGCGTCTTCCGGACACGAACGCATCATTCTTGCTCGATGCTCGCGCTATCGACCTAATGGGCAAAACGCGGATCACGGGCGATCTGACCGCGCAACTGCCGCTTCCCGGGCGCGGTCTGCAAACCGAGAGCGTTGCGCCGCGCGTGCTGAGCAGCTCCGAGGAGGAGCCGAGAATCGACCGCCGAGAAGCAATCGAACTGAAGGCGGCAATCGAGGCCGACGCAGCCAGCACCCAATTGTCGGAGCTGGCTCTGACATTTGAAAGCGGCGGCAGGCCCCAGATCGTTACAGGCGCTGTGCGTGCCAACTGGCGCAGCGCATTTGCACTCGATTTGGACCTCTCCTCGCGCTGGCTGGATCTAGATCAGCTACTTGGAGTGGCTGAGGGCTTTCCTCCCATCGACAGCATCGGCAGGTTCGCGGCTTGGGCACGCGAGCATTTGCCGCGAGACGGGCGAGCGCGGGCGAACATCTCCATCGAACAGGCAAATCTCGGCGGTGAACCCATCGGACCGGTGCGGCTAACCCTGGCGCAGTCGGCCGGCAAGCTCGAGCTTGAAGAGCTGCGAGCGGCGCTGCCGGGTGGTAGCCGCGGAGAATTGAAGGGCGCTATATCGGGTCCGCCGGAGGCGCTGACCTTCAAGGGCAGCCTGGGCTTGCGCGGGGGAAGCGCGACCCGTTTCCTGGCCTGGGCCACCGGCAACAGGTTCTCCCTCGGTGCCAAGGCCGACGGCACGTTCGACCTCCGCGCCGAGTTCACGGCCGATTCCGCCAAGGCCGCCGTCGCCGATCTCGTCGCAAATGTGGCAGGAACAATGCTCGGCGGGAATGCCCACTACAGGTGGACGGGCCGGCCCGAGGTCACCGTGGCCCTGGAAGGTCCTAAACTTGATGCACGCGGCCTGATTCCCGAGGGCTTCAATATTCTCAACTTCCTCGACCATCTGACCCGCACCGCGTTTGCCAAGCAGATCGAGGGGCGCAAGCAGGCCGCCGGCGCAGACCTGGACCTGCGCGTAAAGGTCGGACAGTTGGTTACAGGCGCGCGCGCCTACCGGGACGTCAGCGCTACGGCAGAGGTGAAGTCGGGCAATCTGAAGCAGCTCCAGCTGCGTCTGCTGAGCGACGACGGCTTCGAGCTCGAGTTGGAAGGCAGCGTGGACAACCCCGGATCGCTCCCGAAGGGGACCCTGCGCGGCTCGGTCGTGGCCCAGACCGCCGCCGACATAGCGCCGCTGGTGGAGCTGCTTGGCGTCCCGATTGCATTTCGCCCGGGCGACAGCCGGGAGCGGGCGATCGTCCCGCTTCGGCTTGCCGGAACGATAACGTTTGGCGGCCGTACCGCGACGGCCGCGGACTTGATGGTCGATGGCGAGGCGAACGGTGTGGCCGTCAGGACCAATGCCCGCTTCGATAGTGGAAAGGGTGGCTGGCGCAACGGCCGCGCGGAACTGACTGCGTCGATGGAGTCCAGCGACGCTGCAAAAGTCACCGCGCTGCTGTTGGCGGGAGGGATACCCGCCGGGCGGACCGATACTGCGAAACCCGGCCGCATTCTCGTCCGAGCCCAAGGCATCCCTTCCGAAGGGCTGGCGTCGGTTGCCTCAGTCGAGGCCGGCGATGTCGGAATGAACTTCCGAGGCCAGGTCCTTGTTGTTGAGACTGGAGCCAAGGCCGAAGGCGATCTGGAAGTGCGGGCAGGCAATGGCACGCCGCTCGCAGCGCTTGTCGGGCTTGCGCCGCCGTTGCACGCCGATAACCTCCCCATTAGCGCAAGGCTGAAGATTGCCATAGAGGGAAGCACAATCAACATCGAGAAGCTCGCGCTCCAGGTCGGCGGGACCAGGCTGTCCGGACAGGTTCTGCTGTCGGACGCGGCCGGCCGGCGCCGCATCGAGGCAAGCCTCAACACCGATGAGATCACCCTGGCCAGGCTCCTGGGGCCCCTGCTCGACCAGCGGTTCAGCGTGGCCGGCACGGCCGAGGCCGTGATCCTCGGTCGGCAGAGCCTATGGCCCGATGAACCGTTCAGCACGTCCGTTCTCGATGCCTTCGAGGGACAAATCCGGCTCAACTGCAGACGCTTGACGCTGGCGGACGGCGTCGCCCTAGACCGGGCAAGCCTCAACGTCGTTCTCCAACCGGGAAAGATCGACGTGAAGGAGATTGCGGGTGACGGGCTCGGCGGGCGGTTCAAGGCTGCCGTCAGCATCGAGAAGGCGCCGGGCGGCGCGGAAGTGCGCGGCACCCTCGACTTCGGGATTGCGCTGGAGGAATTTTCCAGCGGCAGTCCGCCGCGTGCAAGCGGTCCGATGAAAGGCACCATCGCGTTTGCCGGACGCGGCCTCAGTCCGCGCGCCGTGCTATCGACGTTGCAGGGCGAGGGGAGCATCACGTTCGGCGAGGCGAAGCTGGCCGCCCTCTGGCCGGGCGCCATTGCGGCCGTTGCCGACGCTGCGCTGAAGGCCGAGTCGGGCAAGCAGGCAGCAACGGTGCGACAGGGCCTCGCGGCGGGACTGGGAACGGGCAGCCTTCCGCTCAAGCAGCGAACGCTCGCGCTGGAGATTGCCGACGGACAGTTGCGAAGCAAATCCCTGGTCGTCGACACGAGCGAAGGCCGCGCCAGCGGGACGGCGCGTCTCGATCTCCGGATGCTAACGCTCGAGTCGCAATGGCGGCTCGAAGCAAGTCCCCTGGGTGCCGGCCCGGCCAGCAAGCCACTGCCTGTTGTAACCGTCTCCTATCGGGGACCGATCGTGTCATTGGGGGCACTCGATCCCCAAATCGATGCGTCCGCTCTCGAGCAGGAGCTTTCCGCCCGCAAGATCGAGCACGACATGGAGGAACTGTCGAGGCAGATGGATGAGCAGCGCCGCCTCAATGAGGCGGAGCGCGTGCGCAAACAGCCCGAGCAGGCGCCGCAGCTCCAACGTCAGCCGTCGGCACCGCCCGGCCGCGAACCGCGACCAGCCAGCCCAGGATAGCGAACGTCACCGCCAGTCATCCCGGGACCTCCACAAACGAACTGGACCCGGCTCGATCCCGGCGCAGAGCGATGCTCACGTACCGCTCGCATGGCTCCTCCGACCGGGCAGGTGGTGAAGTCGCAGGTATCATCGCTGTTTGGTGAGGGCGCGAGCCAGCAACTCGGCGGCGTGCCGGTTTCCCTTGGGCGACATGGGCCCGTGACCGTCGCCCTTCGTGTAGAGGTTCTGCAGTGCCTCGCGGCTGGCGCCGCCGATCGCGCGCAGCCCTGCAAACTGGTCGATGACCTCGATCCCAGTTGTCGCGGCGCAAGCCGCAACCTTCCTCGCGTCCTCGCTAGGCTCTTCCCTCTCGACAATCGCCGGCAACGCGTGCTGCATGAAGAGCAGCAAAGGAATTGCGTCGGCATCCGCGCGCTTTTTCAGCCGCTGCAGGAGCGCGCACGTTACGCCGACCGGATCATTGTCTACCCTTTGTATGACCGGTTGGGCCCCTCTGCCGTACCAGTAGTTGGGTGCGATGCGATTGAGAACGACGTCAAAAATCGCCGAGTAGCCGAGGATTTCACGCGTCGTGGCCTGCCAGGCAGGCAGGCTCTGTCCGTCGACAACGATCGGCCGCGGCGGGTGATACTTCAGCTCACCCTTCTCCAGCGAAAAATAGGGCTTCGGTGCTCCGAACGAGGAGCGGTGGCCGGCGTTGGAGATTTCCTCCCCAACAAACCCCAGGATCATCGCCTTTGGCCCCACCAATGGCAGGAGCTGCTCGGCGCGCAGGACGATCTGGTCGGTCGCATAGCCCTCGACGCCGGCGTTCAGGACGGGCATGCCGGCTATGCCCTCCAGTTGCGCCGGCCAAGTCTCCAGGTCGGCTACGTGGTTCCCGCCATCCGTGAACAGGCCGCCTACGGCCAGAATCGCGCCGCTGCGGATCGCACTCTCGCGGAAATTGCGGCGAATGCCGTGATCGAGCGTGTTGTAGCCGTTGCTGACGTACCCTTCCTGCATCGTCCAACCCAGCAACGGATCGAACATCCCCCGGTCGCCGAACGTGTAGTGCTCGATCCGCCACGCCCGCCAATTGCCGAGCACGAACGCCGGCCGGTCGGAATGGATCCGATAGCCAATCTCAATTGCAACGAGACCCAAGAGCGTGGACGCGCACACCAGTGCGAGGGCGGCTACGCGACCATGCAACAGAGACGAGTAAGCTCGCATCGTGTGGCTCCATACTGCGCTCTCGGCCGAGCGCTACGAACAACTGCGATGAATTGGTGAGGCTGAACGCAAAGTGAACGCAAGACCTTGCGCTCGCTGGAGGATGTCAGGGCTGCCCCAGTTGTGACGTGGATGGGGCGCAACGTCGACGCGTGCACGCGGAGCGTGTTGGCGGCCGACTCTCGCCCGCGGAACTCAGAGAGTAGGCAAGACCTTTTTTCCGAAGTGCAACGCTACCCAAGTGAACTGTCCGGTAGCATGTAGGTACGGAGGACTTTCCGTGTGATTGACGCGGGCTGGCCATGATTTTCAGCGACGAGCGAGTGGTTGTCCCTACCGGTGTTTGGTTTCGATCGTTACGTGCGGGCGAGGATATGACGACGAGAACGCTTTTCGAAGCTTATTGGCATCGCCTGTCCAACGAGATGAGGGACGCGTGGATCAGGCGGCAGATTTTGGCGCTGGCCAACACGCTGGACAGGACGTTCTGGTCCAGGTCCCTGCTCGAGGGTGCCGACGACATCGTCATCCACACGCTCGAGCGGCTGTTGTGGGACCCGACAGGGGAATACGCCCCCCGCGGTGAAAGGACGGCGGAGGAGTACTTCCGCCGCTGCCTGTCGGTTCGTGTCAAGGCGGTGGATCGCATGGCGCGCGCGCACAAGCGCCAGTTTCAAGGTCCGAACCACGTTGCGCTCGACGACCTCAACGGCGACGCCCCGTCGATAGAAGTTACGCCCGAGTCGGCACTGGCGGACCGTGAAGCGATGCAATCGGCGCAAGCGGCCATCGACAAGGCAATCGCCAACTCGCGCTTGCGCGGCCTTCCAAGGCTGTATGCCGAGAACTTCGTGGAGTTCGCGGCGCAGGGACTGGGGACCGCCGACATTGCCAAGCGATTCAACACGAGCGAGGCAAGCGTCCGCTCGGCGCGCAGCAGGTTCATGCATTTCCTGGTCAGGGAAGGTGTCATAGCGGAGAAGGTCGTTCGCAGCATCGGCGTCGAACGCGACGCCAATGAGGAAAGCGTCGCGCTTGCCGGTCGTGCTTCCCCCGAACCGCGGCACTAGCTCGGGAGAGACAAGGGAGGAAAGTCATGCCGCAGAAGAGAGACCGCCGGGGCCAGGTGCTGCATTGGGACGACGTCTACACGCAGTTTGCGAACGCGGCCGAGACCATGCCGATCGAGGCTGTCGATCGGGAACTCGCCGCCAAGGGCTATGATCGCGACAAGGTGCGCCGCGCTATCGGCAGGCTTGGCCGGCATACAAGCGCACGGATGGCCGATACCAGGCCGGCGGCGGAGCGTTACGGGATGCGGCGTTGGCGTGCCAAGCATGCGGTGGCCGGCATGGTCGGAACAGCGCTCGCTGGATTGCTCGCGTTGCCGGTCTGCGAGGCGGTCGTGGCGCGCTGGTCCCCGACGCCGATTGCAAAGAGTGAACCTCGCGGGGCCGAGCCGCACGTGACTCTTGCAGAGGCCAATCCGGTCGGCGCTGCCAACGCCCGCGACACAAACTCCGACTCGCCGGACAAGGCCAAACTGCACTACGGCACCAAGACGGAGATGCTCAAGAAGTGCGCCGCCGACGATTCCAAGGGTGCGTGCGGCAAGGAGCTGCCTCTCCCCAAGCACGACGGCGCGGGCAAGGACGTCGCCACAAGTCCCAAGAGTCCGGAGCTGCCGCGGCTCACCGCGCAAGCGCCCGGCGATCGGCCCTCATCCACCGGCACCGGCTAAACGAGCCTGTTTGCGCGTGAGCCGCAGCCCGCGTATTCGCTCGGCAGCGGCCGGGGATGCCGCGCCGACCTACTCCAGCCCCACCACTATCCGGTCGCGCCACTGTTCGGCCGCCAGCTGCGCCTTGGCGCGGTCGGCTCGCGATATTTTGGCCAGCATCTTCTCCAGCACCTCGTCCTCGATGCCGCCGGCCCTGGCGATGAAGTTCCATTTGGCGGCTTCGACGAGGTTCTGGTCCACTCCGGCGCCGTGCGCGTAGCAGCGCGCCAGCCGGTTCTGCGCTGTCGCCAGCCCCTTCTCGGCGGCCAGCCGGAAGAACTCGGCGCCACGCTTGGGGTCGGGTGGCACGCCGTGACCGCGGAACAGGATCAGCGCATAGTCCAGCTGCGCTTCGACCACACCTGCCGCCGCGGCCCTGCCGATCCACTTCGCCGCCTCGAAGGCGTTAGGGTCGGCGCCGGTGCCGGTGGCGTACATGGTGCCCAGATCGTATTGGGCTGTCGCCACACCGGCCTCGGCCGCGTAGCGCATGTGCATCAGGGCGCGGTAGGGATTCTCCGGCTTGCCGTCGCCCCTCAGGAACAGCAGCGCGAGGTTGTAGTTGGCCAGCGTATGCTTCCTGGCGGCGGCGGCTTCGAAATAGCGGGCCGCCTCCGCGCGGTCCTTGTCGACACCGCGGCCTTCCGCCAGCATCAGGGCGTACGCGAACATGGCCTCCGGATCTCCCAGCTGCGCGCCGCGAGCGAACCACTGCGCCGCGAGCGGCGGGTTCCTGGAGGTGCCGAACCCTTCCCCGTAGATGCGGCCGACCAAAGTGTGCGCATGCGGCTCGCCCCGCTCGGCGGCTTTCACCCCCAACTCGAGGGCGGTCAGGTAAAGGCCCTGATCGAAGGCTTCGTAGGCGGCGTCATCCGCCGCCGCGGGGGTCTTGGCGTGGACACTGGTTGTGTCCGGCGGTGGCGTTGGCGCCGGGACGGGCTTCCCCTCGGGCGCAAAGGGCACGGCCTTGATGACCTTGACCGGCGCGGCCGCCTTCGCTGGCGGCTTCTTGTCAAACGGCGCGGCGGGGCCATCGACGCGGCTCGCCCAAGAGCTAGTCTCGGCGCCGGCAGCGCCGGCGCCCAGCAGGAGGGCTGCGACCGATCCCAAAATCGCCAACTTGCGAGCGGTGCCCATTGTATGGCAGCTCCTCATCTCGTCGTCTCGCTCGCACCGATGGCGCGCGCAATGTCGCGAACCATGTCGCCCGCGGCAGCCGGCGACAGTTCCGCCGGCAGCGTCACGGCGATGAAATCCACACCCTCAGCAGCCAGATATTCACTCTCGCCGGGGGTTCCGACATCGAAGGCGACGCATGGTACCTGAAAAATTTGTGCCCACCAGGAGACAAGGTCGTCGCGTCGCGCACGGGCCTTGTCGCGGTCCTTCAGATGCACCGGGGCGCCGAACCCCACATAGTCGGCCCCCGCCTCGGCCAGCAGCATGGCCGCATGCCGCGAAATGCCAGCATCGACGCCGACGACGCTGCCGTTGCCCAACAGTTCCCTAGCCTCTCGATAAGCTGCCTGCGGGTCTTTCATGGCACAAAGATGCACACCGTCAGCGCCCAAAATGCGCGCCAGCTGCGCGTCCTCCAGGACCAGCGCAGCGACGCCGGCTTGCTTGGCCTGGTCGACCAGAGGCTTGGCCGCTGCCGCATCCAGCGGTCGCCCGGCGGCAGCCGCAACCAGTACGCAGGCCAGCCCTGCGGCGGATAGCGCGGCCGACAGGCGCTCCGACGCGCCCGGTCCAGCCTCGATCACGGCATAGAGCTGGCAGCTCGCTCGCGGGTCTGTCACGCCCTTCCCCGAACCTGTTGACACCGTTCCCGGCCCTGAGCCTATCGGAGCGCATTGGGGCGAAAAAGCGACTAGAGGCATTGCGGCGGTCGGGAGTCGGAGCATCCGGCAACAAGGCGCGCAGCTTGAACATTGCCTTATGGCCGACGCGGGACGACATCGGCTCACTCACCCGCTAGAAATGGCGTGAGACTAGGTTGTACGCAAACGTCGTGAGGTGCCGCCAATGAACCCGGAAGCCAAGCTCGCGGCGATGGGATTGTCACTGCCAGAGGTCCCGAAGCCGGTCGCCAACTATGTGCCCTACAAGATCAATGGCAACACGCTCTATCTGTCGGGGCAGGGCCCGCGCCGCGCCGACGGCACGCCGATGACAGGCAAGGTGGGGCGAGATGTCAATCCAGAGCAGGCCTACGAGCACGCCAAGCTGGTCGGCCTCGGCTTGCTTGCTGCGGCCAAAGCGGCCGCCGGTGATCTCTCCAAAATCGAGGTGCTGAAGGTGCTGGGTATGGTCAACGCCGTGCCCGACTTCACCCACCATCCCCAGGTGATCAACGGCTGTTCAGACTTGTTCGTCGCCGTCCTCGGCGAGCGCGGCCGCCATGGGCGGTCGGCCGTAGGAATGGGGTCGCTGCCGATGAACATCACGGTGGAGATCGAGGCGGTGATGCGCATCCACGAGTGAGACGAATGGCGGACTGTTTGCTGCGGGTGGGCCTCACGGCAAAAACCCCTTCTCCAAGTCCAAGGCCTGGCACCCTATCTCCCGCCCCGCTGCGTCGCTGACGGCGAGGGTCCAGGTCACGTTGGTGCCGCGCTCATACGAGGTGGTGGAGCGCAGGCGGGCGGCAAGCGTTTGGCCGGTTTCGAGCGCGATCGGTTCCAGGGCGGGGAGATAGAGCTGCTCCCAGTGCGTCTTGGGATCGCGCGGCCCGGTCGAGAGGGAGACGCCGTCCACCAATGCGGCCGACCACCAGAGCGCCAGGCCGTAGACGGTCGTCGGCTTCCTCACGGTCCAGCTCGCCTCCCCGGCCCTGCTGGTCTTGTTGCGGCGGTCGAAGGCGAGCTTGTCCCAGGAGCGGGCCGCGGCGGCGGCGTCAAGCAGATCCGCGGCTTTGAAGGTGCGCACGTAGATGTTGTTGAGGCTCATCGTCCTGGCCGGCGCGAAGTCGAGGCCGTAGCCGACATCGTCCCAGGCCGCCAGCTCGCGATAGAAACGCTCGGCCGTCACAGGGCAGACGAACTGCTCCACGGCGCGTGGAATGATCGCGCCGCCCGGGCTCAGAAAGCGCTCGCGCGCGTCATTGAGGGTCTCGACGATGTTCTCCTCGAAGGGGTAGTTGCCAAGCGTCTCGCAGACGATCACATCGACGCGGTCCGGCGATGCCACGTCCGTCGAGTGCACCTCGGCGATGCGGCACTTGGAAAGGCGGTTGTGGCGCAGCAGCTTGCGCGCCACCGCGGCGACGTCGGCGGACTCGTAAAGGTCCACGCGCCTTGCGCCGAGCTTGGCGGCGAGGAAGCCGAGGAAGCCGGTGCCGGCACCGATGTCGGCGACCGTCGTCTCGCCCTTGACGATCACGCGGGCGAGCGCCGCGTGGAAGGCTGCGTTGCGGACGCGATCTGCGAGCAGGGTGCGGTGGTATTCGATGCGCATGAAAGACGTGAGATGGTGAGATGGTGAAATGGTGAGTAGCAGAAATCGCGGCGTTTGTGCCGCAAAGCAACTTGCAATCCAAAGACCTCACCATCTGGCCATCTCACCACCTCACCCGTTGGTCTTGCGAAAGCCGGAACCGTCCCGCATAGAACGGGCCATGTCCACAACAGCTCCCAACCTGTCCGCCGCCGTCCGCTCCGGCATCGCCTCCGTCGATGGCTATCTCGATAGCGGCTATACGACGGTGCCAGGCATGTCGTCGCGGTTCGCGGCCGCCATCTGCTGCGGCCTGATGCGCATCCAGAGCGAGTTGGGCGTGACCGGCCCTGCGACTGAAATCGGCCCCTTCGAAGGGCGCTTTTTCATTGCGCTCTACCACGCGCTGGCGCCCGGCGAAACGGCGCTGGGGATCGACCTGTTCGACTGGCCCAACCCCGAGGTGATCGACCGCTTCGAGGCGAACTGCGTGAAGCACGGCGTGCCGCCCGAGCGGCGCATCACCTGGAAGGCGGACAGCCGCACGATGCCGCCCCAGGAGCTGCTGGACAAGCTGGGCGGCAGGCGCGTGCGCTTCTTTCATATCGACGGCGAGCACTCGCGCGCGGCGCTGACCAGGGACCTCGAGCTGGCCACGGCGGTTCTGGCGCCCGCCGGCGTCATCGTGCTCGACGACATGCTGCATCCGGGCTATCCGACCTTGATGGTGGCGGTGCACGAGTATCTCGGGCGTCATCCCGAAATGTGCGTGCTTTGCATCATCGACCGCGAGACCGTGGTTGCCGCCACCAAGTTCGTGCTGTGCCGCACGGAATGGTTCAAGCGCTACGAGGAGCGGCTGCTGGAATCCTACAAGGACAACGTGTGGCCGCTCGGCGCCGACTTCGAGCCGCACTGGTGCCTGGTGCTGTCGCTCGATACGAAGCTGGCAGAGATCGTTTGATACCCGCGAACCTGCAAGCGGGCCCGTCATTCCGGAAGCCGAGGCTATCCGGGATCTCCATCAACGAGTCGAACCTGCGGCAGCTCTCGGTTCGGAGCGCTGCTCGCGTACCTCGCATCGCTCCGGCCGGGACGATGAGGTGGACGCGAGACCTTTCCAAAAGTTCACTCCTGGCCAAGCTGCAGCTTCTGCTAGGCTCTTTCGGTAACGCGCTCGCGAAGTCTTGATGTTTATGGTCCCATTGTAGTGGCCCCCCCCTTGCCGACCGTGCTAGGGGACGAAGCATCATCGAACTCTTGGGCGAGGGAAGAGCACCGATGACCGCGCAAAAACCCGACTCCGTCGGCAAGATCCGTTCCGAGACGGATACCTTCGGTGCCGTTGAGGTGCCGGCGGACAGGTATTGGGGTGCGCAGGCTCAGCGCTCGCTTGGCAATTTCAAGATCGGCTGGGAGAAGCAGCCGAACTCCGTCGTCCGTGCGCTCGGCATCGTCAAGCGTGCCGCTGCCGAGGTGAACATGGGGCTCGGCCGGCTCGACCCGCAGGTCGGCAAGGCTATCGTGGCCGCGGCGCAGGAGGTGATCGACGGCAGGCTCGACGAGCACTTCCCGCTGGCCGTGTGGCAAACGGGCTCCGGCACGCAGTCCAACATGAATGCCAACGAGGTGATCTCGAACCGCGCCATCGAGATGCTGGGCGGGGCGATGGGCTCGAAGAAGCCGGTGCATCCCAACGACCACGTCAACATGAGCCAGTCGTCGAACGACACCTATCCGACGGCCATGCACATCGCCGCCGCGGAGGAAATCCACCACCGCCTGCTGCCGGCGCTGCGGCATCTCCACAAGGCCCTGGATGCGAAGGCAAAGGCGTGGGCGCATATCATCAAGATCGGCCGCACGCACACTCAGGACGCCACGCCGCTCACCCTCGGCCAGGAATTCTCCGGCTACGCGACGCAGGTCGAGAACGGCATCCGTCGCGTCGAGTCGACGCTGCCCGACTTGATGCAGCTCGCCCAAGGCGGCACCGCCGTCGGCACCGGGCTCAATGCGCCGAAGGGCTTCGCCGAGAAGGTGGCCGCGCGGATCGCCGAGATCACCCGCCTGCCTTTCACAAGCGCGCCGAACAAGTTCGAGGCGCTGGCCGCGCACGACGCCATGGTCATGAGCCACGGCGCCATCAACACGGTGGCCGCCTCGCTGTTCAAGATCGCCAACGACATCCGCTTCCTCGGCAGCGGCCCGCGCTCGGGCCTGGGCGAATTGGCCTTGCCGGAGAACGAGCCCGGATCGTCGATCATGCCCGGCAAGGTCAACCCGACGCAGAGCGAGGCGCTGACGCAAGTGTGCGTGCAAGTGTTCGGCAACCATGCGGCGGTTACCTTCGCGGGCAGCCAGGGCCACTTCGAGCTCAACGTGTTCAACCCGGTGATGGCCTATAACTTCTTGCAATCTGTGCAGCTTCTGGCGGACGCCAGCGTGAGCTTCACGGACAACTGCGTCGCGGGCATCACTCCGCGCGAGGACAACATCAAGGCCGCGCTGGACCGCTCGCTGATGCTGGTGACCGCGCTGGCGCCGAGAATCGGCTATGATAACGCGGCCAAGATCGCCAAGATGGCGCACAAGAACGGAACCACGCTGCGCGAGGAGGCCGTCAAGGGCGGCTACGTCTCTGCGCAGGATTTCGACAGGCTCGTCGACCCCAGGAAGATGATTGGACCGGAGGCGTGATGGGAAGCGTCATCAACCTCAATCGCTACCGCAAGCAGAAGCAGCAGGCCGAACGCGAGCGCCGGGCGAACGAAAAGCGTGTCCGTTTCGGCATCCCGAAGAGCGAGCGGGCCAAGACCTCGGCCGAGCGCGGGCTGGAAGCCCGCCGCCTCGACGGCGCCCGCCGCGACGACCGCGGGCCAGAGCGGCGCGACTGAGCGGCGGCGATCGCGATACGAGGCCTCGCCGTGCAGCGACCGGACGGCAGCGCCGACAACGCAGGCCGTTCGCGCAACTACGGCGGCCGGCCCCTCAAGCGCTCCTTCACCATCGGTGGCCACCGCACCTCCATTTCTCTGGAAGCGCCCTTCTGGGATGCGCTCAAGGCCGCGGCCGCGCAGGAAGGCGTGTCGGTGGCGCGGCTGATCGCCCGGATCGACAGGGATCGCGAGGGCTGCGGGCTGTCGAGCGCGATCAGGGTGTGGCTGTTCGCCCGCTGCCGCGAAGGGGCCGCGTGAGGCTGGCGTTCACTTCGGTCAAACAGCGAGCCGTGTGCAGATTGCAGGCGGCTTCCCGGCGCGGCGCCGGTCCAATACGCGTTGGAGCCGCGGATTTTGCCTGCTAGGTCTGTCCGGGAGGGCGGCGGTCGGCCGCGGCGGCGGGAAGGAAGCGCAGCATGAAAGACGATGGCAGCTCGCCGGACTTGGCGGCTAATCTGGAGAAGGCCGAACGCGCGCTTGCACCGTTCCGGAGCGGCCCGGTCCGTCATTTCATCGCCGGCGAGCCGGTGGACAGCCGCGCGGGCAGGACTTTCGAAACCGCCTCCCCTGCCGACCATGCGGTGCTGGCAAAAGTCGCGGCGGGCGACGCAACCGACATCGACGCCGCCGCCAACGCCGCTGCCGCTGCCTTCCCGGCCTGGCGCGCCATTTCCGGCGCCAGACGCCGCGCCATCCTGCATGAAATCGCCGCGGCAATCGAGGCGCGCGCCGAGGAGATCGCCCTCGTCGAGAGCATGGATACCGGCCAGCCGATCCGCTACATGGCCAAGGCGGCGCTGCGGGGGGCGGAGAACTACCGCTTCTTCGCCGATCGGTCCCCTGGTGCCGGCGACGGCCTCTCGCTGCCCGATACCGACCACATCAACTACACCATCCGCCAGCCCATCGGCCCGGTCGGCATCATCACGCCGTGGAACACGCCGTTCATGCTCTCTACCTGGAAGATTGCCCCGGCCCTCGCCGCGGGCTGCACCGTGGTGCATAAGCCGGCGGAATGGAGCCCGCTTACGGCCACGCTGCTCACCCTGATCATGGACGGCGTGATCCGCAGGCACGGGCTGCCCGGTGGCGTCGTGAACATGGTGCACGGGACGGGCGAGGAGGCCGGACGTGCCCTCACCGTGCACCCGCTGATCAAGGCGATCGGCTTTGTCGGCGACAGCGCGACCGGCGCGCTGATCATGGCGCAGGGGGCGGCGACTCTCAAACGTGTGCACTTCGAGCTGGGCGGCAAGAACCCCGTCATCGTCTTCGCCGATGCCGATCCCGATCGTGCGCTCGATGCCGCCCTGTTCATGATCTACAGCCTCAATGGTGAACGTTGCACATCCTCGAGCCGCGCGCTCGTGCAGCGCTCCATCTACGATGCCTTTGCCGCACGCCTCACCGAGCGTGTTGCACGCATCAGGATCGGCCATCCCCTCGACCCTGCCACCGAGCTGGGGCCGCTGATCCACCCGGCCCACGTCGACAAGGTCCTGAGCTTCCCGGCCTCGGCTCGCAAGGAAGGCGCGCGGATCGCCTGCGGCGGCGGCCGGGCGCTCGGTGGCAGGGGCAACTATGTCGAGCCCACGCTCTACCTCGACGCCAGGCCCGACATGCGCATTGCCCAGGAGGAAATTTTCGGCCCGGTGTTAACCGTGATCCCGTTCGAGGACGAGGCCGAGGCGGTGCGGATCGCCAACTCCGTGCGTTACGGCCTGACGGCCTACGTCTGGACCCGGGACGTCGGCCGCGCCCACCGCGTCGCCCGCGACCTGGAAGCCGGCATGGTCTGGGTCAACTCCGAGAACGTCCGCCATCTGCCGACCCCGTTCGGCGGCATGAAGGCCTCCGGCATCGGCCGCGACGGCGGCGACTACTCGTTCGACTTCTACATGGAGACCAAGAACGTCGCCGTGGCCTACGATACCCACAAGGTGCCCCGGATCGGCGGCTGACGCTCGAACGGGGTCAGACCCCTCGTCTCCAAGGTCGGGACAAGAAACGACGGCTGGGAGCGAGGGGTCTGACCCCGTCATCCCACAGGTACCCCTCGGCGACATCGCGAAGTGCCGCTGTCGTCGACCCTTCGGCTGCCTGTTGTCCGCACCGTGACGGCCGGGCTATGGTGTCGCCAAGGAGGCTGCGTGGGGGAGCGGATTGCCTTCGTCCAGTTGATTACGGCGCATTGCGAGTAAGCAGCGACCATGCCGGGGAAGGTCTTCGTCAAATACAGGCGCGATGATGTGAGGGACATGGCTGCCCGCATCCGCGACCGCATTGCCGCCACGCTCGGCGACAACCTGATGGCGGGTCAGCGGTTCGACAGGGAGTTGGAGAGGGCGCTGAGCCAGACCGACGTGTTGTTTGCGCACGAAGTCACTCAAGTCGTTGAGCCGGGGAGCACCGTAGCCTTTGCCGACCGTGTGATAGCTCAACGTCATCGGGGAGAGGTATCATGCCGTACGTCGTTCGGCTGATGGCGGTGATCTGGTGCGCCCTCGCCGGCCTCCAAGTTGACCCGCGAAGCGCGGAGGCAGTGCAGGACCGCAAGGAGGCTGAAGACCTACGGCGGCCTGGCCGGGTGTTCCGCGACTGCCCGGATGTCTGCCCTGAGATGGTTGTGCTGCCGGCCGGGGAGTTCCTCATGGGGTCACCGGAGAACGAGGTATCGGGCAGCGCCGAACGCCCCCAGCGCAAAGTGACGATTGCTCGCCCCTTTGCGGTCGGCAAGTTCGAGGTGACCTTCACCGAGTGGGACGCCTGTGTTGCCGCTGGCGGCTGCCAGCACAGGCCGGGAGATCAGGGCTGGGGCCGTGGCCACCGGCCGGTGATCAACGTGTCGTGGAACGATGCCAAGGAGTACGTTGGCTGGCTCTCACGCAAAACTGGGAAGAACTACCGGCTGCTCAGCGAAGCGGAGTGGGAGTACGCGGCACGCGCTGGGACGAGAACGTGGTTTGCCTTCGGGGACACGCTCACTAGAAGCCAGGCGCAGATTTCGGAGGGCACACCGGGCAGTGCCGGCAAGACGGTGGAGGTCGGCTCGTTCCCGGCCAACAAGTTCGGGCTGCATGACCTACACGGCAACGTGATGGAGTGGTGCGAGGACAATTGGCATCCGACCTATCAGGGCGCACCGATTGACGGGTCCGTATGGTCAGGGGGCGACACATCTCGGCGCGTTGTGCGCGGTGGCTCCTGGATCGGCTCCGTTCCGTTCTTCCTGCGCTCGGCCGTCCGCGGCTGGGACCATCCCAGCATCCGCGCCAACAACATCGGGTTCCGTCTTTCCAGAACGCTCAAGGCCGAGCAAGACCACAAGCAGGCTGAAGAGGAGAAGAGGCGGGCCGAGGCCGACCTGCCGGGGCCGGGCCGGGTATTCCGGGATTGCCCTGATGTCTGCCCTGAGATGGTCGTGGTGCCGGCCGGCGAGTTCCTCATGGGATCGACATCAGCCGAAATCGAAGCCTTGACAAAAGGAGGGAAAGCACGCGAGCCAAAGAGTGAAGGCCCGCAGCGCAAGGTGACCATTGCCCGGCCGTTTGCCGTAGGCAAGTTCGAGGTGACCTTCGATGAGTGGGAAGCGTGCGTGGCGGGCGGCGGCTGCACGAGCAACCCGAGGCCGAGCGACAAAGGCTGGGGCAGGGGCCGGCGGCCGGTGATCAACGTGTCCTGGTACGACATCACCAAGGAGTACCTGCCCTGGCTGTCGCGCACAACCGGCAAGAGCTACCGGCTACTCAGCGAAGCCGAATGGGAGTATGCGGCGCGGGCCGGCACCACGACGCATTTCGCGTTCGGCGAAACGATCACCAACGCCCAGGCGCAGTTTGCGCCGGCCGGCAGAACGGCGGAGGTCGGCTCGTTCCCGCCCAACAAGTTCGGTCTCCATGATATGCATGGGAACGCGATGGAGTGGTGCGAGGACAATTGGCATCCGAACTATGAGGGCGCACCGATTGACGGCTCCGTGTGGCAAGGGGGCGATGTCTCCGAGCGCGTTCTGCGCGGGGGTTCCTGGGGCAGCCCCGTCCCAGACGACCTCCGCTCGGCCGACCGCGGCAGGTACCCCCCGGTCGACCGCTACTTCGATACTGGCTTCCGTGTGTCCAGAACGCTCTAACCCCTTGCTTCCTTACATCCTTACCTCTTGAGAAGAACGGTGAGGCTACGCCGCAGCCTGAAGTCTTCCCGCCGAAGGCGGGTTGACGCAAATGCTGGCGCAATAGGGGGAACTCATGGCAGCCTCCCGGGTTGGAGGAAGGTACCTCCTCCGTCTCCGGGCCTCGCATTCGTATAGCATTGCGCCCCGGAGACACCCTCGTGATTACCCGAGTTGACCGCCTGGCGCGGAGCTTAAGGGACCTTCAGAACATCGTGCACGAACTGCACGAGAGAGGCGTCCATCTCAAGGCCACGGCGCAGCCTATCGACACCAGCACCGCGGCGGGCAAGGCGGCCAGGACCGAGGGGTTAGAGGGGGCGCGAGACGGCCACACTCACGCCTTCAGGGGGCGGCGGTCGGGACTGCGGCGTAGCGGTTTGGCGGGGAGATCATGGCTTCATATCGTGCAGCCGGAAAAGAATATCAGTTTTGGATCGCAGTCTTTGGCATGATTGCGAGCGTGCTACCGCTAGTAAGTGCCCTTCAGCGCATCTTCAAAGTGGGGCTGGCACCAATTCTTCGAGAGGCGCTCGTGTATTATCGTCGCATTTTTTATCCTGTCATAGATGTCATTCAGTACATCTTGTCCTACCTTCCTTTTCTGGACGTTTATAACTTATTTTGGGCGGGTGGTATGTCGTTGGACACCTATAAAGACTTACCTGATTACCCCCGTGCATCCGCTATTTCGCCACGAAAGGCTGATATTGCTGCTTGGATTTGACGGTTGGTGGAGGCGCGGAATGGCGCGTAACGCGGTGCAGTTCCAGAAGGGGCTGAGCATGGCGGAGTTTCTTCGCCTTTACGGCACGGAGGATCAATGCCACGCCGCAGTCGCGGCCATGCGTTGGCCGGGTGGCTTTGTGTGCCCGAGGTGCGCTGGCTCGGTGTACAGCTATTGCGGGCCGAAGCGGCTCTTTCAGTGCACGGCGTGTCGCCTGCAGACATCGGCCCGAGCCGGGACCATCTTCCACAAATCGCGCACGCCGCTGGTGAAATGGTTTCTCGCCATGCACCTGATGACGAGTGCGAAGAACGATATCGCCGCTCTTGAATTGGCGCGCCAGCTCGACGTCAAATGGGACACAGCCTGGCTCATCAAGCAGAAGCTGATGGAGGTGATGAAGCAGCGCAATTCCATCTACAAGCTTGCTGGCGACGTGCAGGTCGACGATGCCTATCAAGGTGGTGAAAAGGCAGGGAAAAGAGGGCGCGGAGCGGCCAACAAGACCCCTTTCGTGGTCGCCGTCGAAACGCGTGACGGCCGGCCGATCTATACGCAACTGCGCTGCATTGCGGCCTTCACCAAAGAGGCTATCAAGGACTACGCGCTGCGCAACATCGAGCCTGGATCGCGCGTTCTCAGCGATGGCCTCGGCTGTTTCAACGGTTTTGCCGATGCGGGCATGAAGCACACGGCGAAAATCACCGGTGGCGGTCGCCCTGAAGGCAGCGATTTCAAGTGGGTCAACACCGGCGTCAGCAACGTCAAGGGCGCCATCACCGGCACCCTGCGCTCATGCGATCCCCAGCACGCGCCGCGCTATCTGGCGGCCTTCGAGTGGCGCTACAATCGCCGCTTCGAATTGCCGAAAAATCTCGAGCGTCTTGCCCGCGTCGCAACCACGATCGCGCCCCAGCCGCGCAAATCCATCGCTGAGATCCGCTCGAGCACAGCGGATACATCGGGGTAATCAGGAAGACTTATGCGCACTATCCCTTATATCTGCGACAGCAATGGCCCGGGGGGTCGGCCGCGGTATCCGCGACGAAGACGAACTATGGACGCCGCCAGAACGAATGTTGTATCGCTTGTTGGCCCTCCTATTTTTCTCGCTTGCGTTAGGCATCACGTTAGTTGGACTTTTGGTACCGCTTTTTGCTGTCGTATTGGTGTTGGAGGATATATTCGATCCATCGCGGCATAGTTCCCATGCTATGTCTTATCATTATCTGGTTAGTGTCGTATGTGCGTTTCTAGCTGCTGGCGTTTTCTTTGTAGTTAATGAGCTCGTAAAGTAGGTATTACGAGTTGCTCGACTCTTGTTCTCAGCTCCACCTTTGTGTGCGAGGATGTAAGCATCCGGTGAGCACCGCAGGGTAGCTGCGGTGCTTTCAGGCGGCCTGATCGATGGTCGTGGCCGGGCGCCAGTTCCAGGGCGGCAGCTCAGCGACGCGCTTGGCTGAGTGATCGGAAACGGGGTCAGACCCCTCGCCTCCGAGGTCGAGAAAAAGGACGACGGCTGGGTGCGAGGGGTCTGACCCCGCCAACGGAGGGAATACAATGCCCGTTCCCAAGCACATCTTCGACCCGCCGTTCAACGTCGTGCGCTGCAGCCACGCGGTGCTGCGTGTGCGCGATCTCGACGCCAGCCGCCGCTTCTACGAGGGCGCCATCGGCCTCAAGGTCGAGGATGCCGGAAGCGACGCCATCTATCTGCGCGGCATGGAGGAGCGCAACCACCACTCCCTCGTCTTGAAGCGCGGGCCGGAGCCCGTCGCCGAGCGGCTGGGCTTCAAGGTGGGGAGCGAGGACGATCTCGACCGCGCCTTCGCCTTCTTCAGGGAGCGCCAGCTGCCGGCCCGGTTCGTCGAGGTCCCCTACCAGGGCCGCACCCTGCATGCCGCCGACAGCGAGGGCAATCCGCTCGAGCTCTATTTCAGGATGGACCAGGCCGAGCGCATCCTGCAGCACTACGGCCGCTACACGGGCTGCCACCCGCAGCGCATCGACCATTTCAATCTTTTCGCCCGCGACGTGCAGGCCTCGGTCGAATTCTACGCCGCCCTCGGCTTCAGGCTGACCGAGTACACCGAGAGCGAGGAGGCGGAGCCCAAGATCGCCGCCGCCTGGATGCACCGCAAGGGCACGGTGCACGATGTCGCCTTCACCAGCGGCCGGGGGCCTCGGCTGCACCACTTCGCCTACTGGGTGCCGGGCGTGCTCAACGTCATCCACCTGTGCGACGTGATGGCCACCACCGGCTATCTCGCCAGCATGGAGCGCGGGCCCGGCCGCCACGGCCTCGCCAACGCCTTCTTCCTTTACGTGCGCGACCCCGACGGCCACCGGCTCGAGCTCTACGCTAGCGATTACCTCACCGTCGATCCGGATTTCCCGCCGATCCGCTGGTCGCTGCGCGACCCCCGCCGCCAGACGCTGTGGGGCACGCCGGCGCCGCGCTCGTGGTTCGAGGAGGGCACGGTGTTCCCCGGCACGCCGGTGCTGCCGCCGGTGCACGACTTCAAGCCGGTGGTGGCGGAGTAGGGTGTCAGACCCTGCGGGTCTAACACCATTCCGCCTGCGTCATTCCCGCGGAGGCGGGAATCCACGACACCGGCCCGCATTTGCGAGGAGGGTTGCGTGGATGTCCGCCGGAGTTCAGCCCGGACTTGATCCGGGCCGGGCATGACGTCGGAAAGAGCGGATAGGTCAATACTTTCGCTCGGCGGTCTGACACCGTGCTGCCATGGCACGGATCTGCGCGGAGGATCAGGCACCGGATTGCGGTGCGATTTGTTCCCTACCTCAGTGGGTTGGCCGACGTGCCCGAGCTCGCCGTTCGTCTTGCCCGCGCGCGCAATTCGCTTTTTCCTGGCTCGGCGTCTTCGGGCGGATTAGACTCTCGGAAAACGACAGAACACTGCTCCGTCACAGCATTGGGGAGGATGGCCATGGCCGTCGAACGCCCTCGGCCGGGCTGAGCGTTGGCTGCGCCGAAGCGCACGCTTATCCCGTCTGCCTGTCCACGCGCTCGATCCGGGCGGCTAGCGTAGTCGCACGAGAGTGATTGCGTAGAGCCGGGGCTGCCCATGACCAGTGAAGCCAGCATTCTGCCGGCGATCCGCTATCTGTACGATGCCGCGACGGATGCGGACAAGTGGCCGGCATTCCTGCAGGAGCTGGCGCTCTGCTTCGATGCCAAGGGCGCCCACATCGTCCGCGTGCACCCCCGCGACCACGTCCTGAGCTTCTCTGTGCTCTACGGGTTCGACAATGATATTCGCAAGCTCTATGGAGGAGACGGCGTCGACCTGAGGACCGCCTTCACGCGTTACGAGCAGCATTTTGGCCAGCTCATGCCGAGCGACCCGCGCGTGCAATTTCTCGAGCAGTATCCTAACCGCCCACTCTCGTGTCGCTCAGCCATCAGTGACGCCGAACTGCACTCCTCGAAAATGTATCAAGAGGTGCTGGCTCGCGCCGATGTCGAGTATTCGCTGGTGGTCAGCGTACCGGAGGACGACGGCACGCTGATCATGTTCGGCGTTTTCCGCGGCAAGCAGTCCACCTACTTCAACGAGCACGAGGTCGAGGCCTTCGGCGAGCTGATCCCGCACGTCAAGCAGGCAGTGGCGCTCAGCGAGCACTTGGCGCGCGTCGATCTGGTCAACCGCATCGCCTTCGAAGCCCTCGACGGCATCGCCATGGGCATCCTGCTGGTCGATGAGAACGCGCGGCTCGTGCATGCCAATGCCACGGCCAGACGCATCATCGATCTCGCCGACGGCATCTGCCTACGCAACGGCATCCTCGCGGCTCACGCCAAGGACGAGAATGCCGCCCTGCGCCGCGCCGTTTGGGACGCCGTCGCCAAGGTCCGTACCGGCGAGATCCCCGCGGCGGAGGCCATGGCGGTGAGCCGGCTCTCCGGCAACGAGCCGTTCCCCGCGCTGGTGGCAACCCTGTGGGGCAATCACTTGCGCTACGGCCTCGGGCGCCTCGACAAGCCGCTGGCAGTGGTATTCGTCACCATCCCCGAGGAGCCGCAGGAGGCCCCCGCCGAGCTGCTGCGGCGCCTGTTCGGCCTTACCCTCGCTGAGGCCAGGGTCTGCGAGCGGCTGGTCCTTGGGCGCACGGTGGAGGAGGCCGCGAAGGAGCTGGACATCGCCACCGACACGGCCCGCGTGCACTTGAAGCGAGTGTTCGACAAGACCGGCGTCAGCCGCCAGGCAGAGCTGGTCGCCAAGATCCTCGCAACCCCCGTCTGGCTGCGCCATCGGCCTCGCGATTCGCGTACGCTGCCCTCGGCTTAAGCGATGGGAATCCTGCTCCTAACCCATTTGGGGTATGCGGCGGCGCGCACCGCGTTGCACGTTGCAAGATTGGGGCGTTGGTGAGTCGACCGTCACTGCGTTCTCGGTGATATCCCGAAGAGCGAGCGGCAAGGTGCAGGTGCCGAGCGTAGCGTGACGGTCGGCTCGACGCCCCGGTGCTCGACCTCCCCTACGCCATCAGGCGGCCCATATATTGCCGCGGCAGCGGTGAGTGCCCGCCGCCAGAGCCCGGGGCCCGCTTATCAAGCACCTTCGCACCCTTGATTTCCGCGCCGTCCCGTGGCCAATGTGCGCGCGGAATCGCAGCTGACCTGGAGCCTGGCCGCATGACAACGACGCGCGGACTGCTCGGCGTGCTGAGCCGGACGGACAGCCCGCGCCGGGAGACCCTGCGAGCCGAGCTGGCGCGCACCAAGCCTGCCGGGCGCCGGCCCAGCCTGAAGCGGAAGCTGGTGCTGGCCAGCGCCTCGCCGCGCCGCCTCACCCTGCTGGCGCAGGTCGGCATCGAGCCCGACGCGTTGCGCCCGTCGAGCATCGACGAGGCGCCCAAGAAGGGCGAGATGCCGCGCGCGCTCGTATCCCGGCTGGCGCGCACCAAGGCGCTGGATGCCCGCGACGCCATCGCCAACGACAAGGACATCGCCGACGCCTACGTGCTGGCCGCCGACACCATTGTCGCGGTCGGGCGGCGCATCCTGGTGAAACCCCGCTTCGTCGAGGAGGCCGTGGCCGCGCTCCGCCTCTTGTCGGGGCGCTCGCACCGCGTGCTGACCGCCTTGTGCCTCGTCACGCCCGACGACCGCGTGCGCCTCAAGATCGTCGACACGCGCGTGCGCTTCAAGCGCCTGGCGGAGGAGGAGGTCGAGTCCTATATCGCCTCGCGCGAGTGGCGCGGAAAGGCCGGCGGCTATGCCATCCAGGGCCTGGCCGGCTGCTTTGTGCAGAAGGTCAACGGCTCCTACACCAATGTCGTCGGGTTGCCGCTCACCGAGGTCGTCAACATGCTGACTGGCGAAGGCTTCCCGATCCACTTCAATTGGCTCAAGCTGGGCGAGGCTGACCCTGAATAAGATGGCGGCGCAGCCAGCCGGCAAGTGTCCGATCTGCAGCCGGCCGAGCGGGCACGATTACCGGCCGTTCTGCTCGCGCCGCTGCGCCGATGTGGACCTCGCCCGCTGGCTGCGCGGCGGCTACGCCATTCCGGACAGGGCAGAGAGCGAGGATGGCGGGACGGCGCCATCTGCCGCCCCCGCGGATGGAACCACCGACGGGTGAACCTCCCTCCGGCTTCGCGGCGCAACGGAGCGGCTCAGCCTGCGGTGCGCACGGCCGCCTCTCGCAACAGCCGGGCCACATCATCCTCGGTGACCTGCGCGAAGTCGCGGTAGAAGAGGCCGACCGAGAGGAAGCGCCGCGGCGCGCTGAGGCAGACCACCTCGTCTGCCTCCCGGCGCAGCATTGCCACGGCCTGGCGCGAGGCGACCGGCGCCGCGGCGACGAGACGGCTCGGGCGCGTGCGCCTGACGCTGCGCAGGGCCGCCTGCATGGTCATGCCGGTCGCGACGCCGTCGTCGACGACAATCGCTGCCCGCCCGGACGGGTCGACGTTGGGCCGCAGCCCTTCGTACGCGCGGCGGCGTTGCTCGATGGTGGCGCGCTCGCGTACGGCTTGCGCCTCGATGTAGTCAGCGTCGAGCGCCAGCGCATGCACCAGCTTGGCGTTGAGGACGATCTCCGGCGACGACCCGTAGGCGACGGAACCGATCGCCAGCTCCGGCTCGTGCGGGGCGCCAAGCTTGCGCACGAAGACGACGTCGAGCGGTGCGGCAAGCCGTTTTGCGATCTCGGCACCGACCGGCACTCCGCCGCGCGGCAGCGCCAGCACGAGCGGATCGGCAAGGCCGAACGCCGCCAACCGCTCGGCCAGCAGCGCACCGCCCTCGGCTCGGTCAGCGAAGACCCGTCTCCGGCGCATGGGAGACCGAGTTTAGGACAGTTTGCGATTTCTGCGCTTTGCCATTTCGCTATTGCTGAGTCGCGCCTGAAAACTTAACCACATTCGCGTATGCACGACACCTCTGGTGAGGGAGGGCACATGAAGCTGATCACTTTCGAGCGCGCCGGCCGCACGGGCTATGGCGCCGTCAAGGACGGCGGCGTCGTCGACCTGGGGGCGCGGCTCGGCCGCGACGCGCCGACCTTGCTCGACCTGATCGCCAACGAGCTCGCGAGCCGGGCCCAGGCCATTGCCGCTCGTGAAAAGCCCGATTTGGCCCTCGAATCCGTCAAACTGGAGCGGCCCCTGCCGGCTCCGGGCAAGATCCTGTGCGTCGGGGTCAACTACCTCGACCGCAACGCCGAGTACAAGGACGGCACCGAGCAGCCGAAGTACCCCAGCGTGTTCGTGCGTTTTCCGGCGTCTTTCGTGGCGCACGGCGCGCCGCTAGTCCGCCCGCCCGAGACCAGGCAGTTCGACTACGAGGGCGAAATCGCCCTGGTGATCGGCAGGCGCGGCCGGCGCATCCCGCGCGAAGAGGCACTTTCCCACCTGTTCGGCTACACCGTCGCCAACGAGGGCACCGCGCGGGAGTGGACGAGGCACGGCAAGTTCAACGTCACGCAGGGCAAGAACTTCGATGGCTCCGGCTCGATCGGGCCGTGGATCGTCACCGCCGATGCGATGCCCGCGGGGCCGCTGCGGCTCAAGACCCGTGTCAACGGCGAGGAGCGCCAGAACGACACCACCGACCGGCTGCTGTTCTCGTTCGGCACTCTGATCAGCTACCTGTCGACCTTCGCCGCGCTGGAGCCGGGCGACCTGATCCTCACCGGCACGCCCAACGGCGCCGGCGCCCGCTTCGACCCGCCGAAATGGCTGGTGCCCGGCGACGTCGTGGAGGTCGAAGTCGAAGGGATCGGCGTGCTGTCGAACCCGGTGGTGGACGAGGCGTAAGGTATATGATGTTAGATGTCTGATTATTTGCAGGCAGACGCCATTGCATGGATGGCGGATGCGAATTGAAGAGTCGTTGTCCACAACTCGATCCGTTGTACAATTATCCTCATAGCTCATTCCCACGGTGCGGTTGTACAGTCACCTCGTCGAGGTTCATTCCTGGGGCGGGCCGCTCGCCGGGACAACCGCGTGGAGGCGTCAGATGACTGTGACCTACCAGCCGATCCTGGTGCTCCTCTCGATCGGCGTGGCGATCCTTGGATCGCTGACGGCGCTTGCTCTGACATCGGCAACCTCTGGCAGAGGCTCGGATGCAAGGCAGAGGCGCTTCTCCGTGGCCAATGGCGGCCTGATCATGGGTGCCACCATCTGGTCCATGCATTTCATTGCCATGATGGCCGTCGAAATCCCGGTGGCCGTGAACTACGACTTGCTGGAAACCACGGCGTCAATTTGCATAGCCGTCGTTGCCACCGGCGTAGGCCTGTTCGTTGCTGGCACCCGCAAGCTTGGAATACTCAGCATTCCCGTGGGCGGCGTGCTCATGGGGCTCGGCATCGCCGGCATGCATTATCTCGGCATGAGCGCGACCCGTGGCTGCGGACTCGCCTACGATCTGGAGCTGGTGGCGGCGTCGGTGGCGATCGCGATCGGCGCATCGACGGCGGCGCTGTGGTTTGCCTTCTACAAGCGTGGTCTTCTCACGACGCTCGCCGGCGGTGTCGTGCAAGGGCTGGCCATTGCTTCCATGCATTATACCGCGATGGCTGCGACATACTATGTGCCGCTGGAAGTCGACGCCGGGCTCAGCGCGCCGCTCTTCAGTCAAAGCGTGCTCGCCTACATGATCGCGTGCGGCATCGTCGCGGTGTCGGTCGGCAATCTCATCATGTTCGGGTTGATCTCGCGGGATATCATGACTCGCGAGCAGATCCGTTTGGTTCAGGAGAGTTTCGGCAAGATCGAGCCCATGGCCCCGCAAGTGGCCGACCTCCTCTACCGCCGGCTGTTCGAGATCGCGCCTCACTTGCGCGCGCTTTTCCCCGTTAATCTTGCCGACCAGAACGAGAAGCTGGTGACCATGCTTGCCCTGGCCATCCTCAATCTGCACCAGATCGAGGAAATTGCACCCGCTGTAAGGGAACTGGCTTGGCGGCACGTGACCTATGGCGTGACCGAAGATGACTACAAGCCAGTCGGCGAGGCACTGATCTGGACCTTGGAGCAAACACTCCGCGGCCAGTTTACGCCGCCGGTCAGGGCGGCCTGGCTCGCTGCCTACAAGCTCCTCTCCGGCGTCATGATTGGAGCAGCGGCGGAGCTGCAGCCGGCGAAAACCTTCGCTTCACCCATGTTCAGGCAGCAGGCGGCCTGAACCTCACACCGTGGGCCCGCCCTCGAAGCCGAAGCGCCGCTTGATGCGCTGGAACAGCTGGTCGCGCACGGCGCGGTAGGCCTGCAGGACCTGCTCGCGACTGGCATGCCCGACCAGCATGGTGGCGTCGAAGGTGGGCCAGTATTCGACCTCCACGGCCATGGTGCGCGTCAGCTCCAGCGCCTGGTGGTGCGCCTCCGGCGACAGCGTGACGATGAGGTCGAACGACGTGTCGTGCAGCTCCTGCAGCGTGTTCGGCCGGTGGCCGGCAATGTCGATACCGATCTCGTCCATGACCGCCACCGCGAACGGATCGGGGCTGCCCGCCTTCTTCACCCCCGCCGACTCGACGTACAGCCGGCGGCCGGCCAGATGGCGCAGGATGGCCGCCGCCATGGGCGAGCGCACGGAGTTCATGGTGCAGGCGAAGAGCACGGCGCCCGGCAGGTCCCCCTCGCGCCGCACCCCTCATCCCTTCCAATGCAAGGCGCAGATGAGCGTGAACAGGCGCCGCGCCGTGTCGCCATCGACGCTGATCTTGCCCTTGAGCCGCTCGATGAGTACCCGGCTGCCCTCGTCGTGCAGCGCACGCCGGCCCATGTCGATCGACTGGATATGGGAAGGTGGCGCGGCGCGGATCGCCTGGTAGTAGCTTTCGCAGACGATGAAGTAGTCCTTGATCACGCGCCGCAGCGGCGTGAGCGAGAGTATGACGGTGAAGGTGTCGCCGACGTCTTGCTGCGCCACCGCGAACACCAGCCGGTCCTCGACGAGGCCGAGATTGAGCACGTACGGGCCACCCTCGCGGCCCTCCAGCTCGAACTTGTTGCTCTCCAGGATGTCGAAGATCGCCACCTCGCGCTCATGCTCGATGTTCGGGCTGGCACGTCCGATGGAGGCTTCGTCGAGGTTGATGGCAACGAGCCGGGCCTTCGAGGTTGGATCGACGGGAGGCTCGAACATGCGAACGCCTTCAGGTCCTATCGCTGCCTGCCGGCAATCGGATGGCGACGGAACGGCGGTGCGCCTCGAGGCCTTCGGCGCGTGCAAGCGTCATGGCGGCCGGCGCCAGCGCCGCGAGTGCAGTGCCATCGAGCCTGAGAATGGACGTGCGCTTCATGAAATCGAGCACGCCGAGACCCGAGGAAAAGCGGGCGCTGCGCGCCGTCGGCAGCACGTGGTTGGAGCCCGCCACGTAGTCGCCGATCACCTCCGGCGTGTGGCGGCCGAGGAAGATGGCGCCGGCGTTGCGGATCCTCCCGGCTAGCCGCTCCGGATCCGCCGTGGCAATCTCGACGTGCTCGGCGGCGACGCGATCGGCAAGCGCAGGCGCCTCTTCGAGCGATTGCAGAACAATCGCCGCCCCAAATGCGTCCCAGCTGGCGGCGGCGATATTGCCGCGAGGCAATTGCCGCAGCTGCCTCTCCACGGCGTCCATGACGGCCCGGGCGAAGCCGGCGTCATCGGTCATGACTATGGCCTGCGCCGCGGCGTCGTGCTCCGCCTGGGCCAGCAGATCGGCGGCGATCCACTCCGGATCGTTGTCCTTGTCCGCGATCACCAGCACTTCGGACGGCCCGGCAATCGAATCGATACCCACCGTGCCGAACACCTGGCGTTTGGCCGCCGCAACATAGGCGTTGCCCGGGCCGATGATCTTGGCGACGGGCTTGACACTCTCCGTGCCGTAGGCCAGCGCGGCGATCGCCTGCGCGCCGCCGATGCGGTAGATCTCGGAGACACCGGCCATATGTGCGGCCGCCAGCACCACTGGGTTCAGCCCGCCGCCGGGCGAGGGGACTGCCATGGCGATGCGCGGTACGCCTGCCACCTTCGCCGGCACCGCATTCATCAACACGGAGCTCGGATAGCTCGCCGTGCCGCCGGGAACGTACAGGCCAACCGATTCCGCCGCCGTCCATCGCCAGCCAAGCTCGACGCCGAGAGCGTCCTTGTACCATTCGTCACGCGGCAGCTGGCGCCGGTGGTGGCTCTCGATGCGAGCGCGGGCGAGTTCCAGGGCCTCGAGGGTCCCCTTGTCGCAGGCCGCAAGAGCCGCCGCGATCTCCGCTTCGCTCACTCGGATTCCGGTCTTGGCGAGGTCGAGGCGATCGAAACGCTGCGTCAGCGCGATCAGCGCCGCATCGCCGTCACGGCGCACGTCCTCGATGATGGCGCGCACGACTGCGTCCACGTCGGACGATGCTTCCCGCTTGGTGGTCAGAAATTGCGCGAAGGTGCGCTCGAAGCCTGGGTCGCTGGTGCTGAGTTGGAGGGGCATGTGGCCGGGCTGCGTCGCTATCAGGGCTTCTTTGCTTTTGCGGCCTCGTCCGGGTGCTGTGGCTTGGATTTGGCCTCCCATACCGGCCCCAAGTCGCGCAATTCCGCCTCGATGCACTCGACATGCAGCCTGACGGCGCCGCCGTCGGCGAGTTGCAGCGTGATGTTGCCCTCGGGCGGCTCGCCGGCAGGTTCGAAGCCGATCGCCAACAGCGACACCACCGCGCCCTTGTTCTTGAGATCGATGCCGTGCACCTGGGCGCTCAGGACCCGCTCGAAGCGCAACGCGGTTCGCCGCCGGGCGTAGTGCTTGTTCTTTGCCGCGTCGCTGTTGAGCGCCTCGACCCAATCGAAACGGTTGGCCACGGCTGCAAACCGCTTTTCCCGCGGCAGGAAGGCCAGATCGGCGACTTTCAACACCGCGTCCTGCAAATGTGCCGAGATGACCGAGAGGTCTTCCGCGTCGAGCGCGATCAGCTTCAAGTCGGCCATGGCCTCAGGTGTCCTTTGTGCGTAGGGGCCAGACCCTCCGGGCCCGACCCCTTGCTCACACGCCGGTTGCAGCAACGGTGTCAGACTCGCAGGGTCTGACACCAATTCTATCCGCTGACAATGCGCTCGATGCTGGCCCCGCAGCCCGCAAGCTTCTGCTCCAGGCGTTCAAAGCCGCGATCGAGATGGTAAACGCGGTTGATGGTAGTCCGGCCCTCGGCCATCAGCCCGGCGATGACCAGGGAGACGGAGGCCCGCAGATCGGTTGCCATGACTTGCGCACCGCGCAGGCTGTCCACGCCCCGCACCGTGGCGGTATCGCCCTGCAGCTGGATGTCGGCCCCCAGCCGGGCCAGCTCCTGCACATGCATGAAGCGGTTCTCGAAGATGGTCTCGCGGATCACGCTGGTGCCTCTGGCTTTGGTCATAAGCGCCATCAGTTGCGCCTGCAGATCGGTCGGGAAACCCGGGTAGGGCTGCGTCTCGACGGTGATCGGCTCCAGCGCGCCGCCATTGCGCGCCACGCGCACGCCGTTCTCGGTCTCCGTGACCGCAACGCCGGTCCGTTCGAGGGCACCAAAGGCGGTCTCCAGCAGGCTCTTGCGCGCGCCCTTGAGCTCCACCTCGCCGCCGGCGGCGGCCACGGCGAAGGCATAGGTGCCGGTCTCGATGCGGTCGGGCAATACGGTATGCACCGCGCCTTCGAGCCGGTCCGCGCCCTGAATGCGTATCGTCGCGCTGCCAACGCCGTCGATCGTGGCGCCCATCTTGACCAGGCACTCGGCGACATCGCCGATCTCGGGCTCGCGCGCGGCATTCTCGATCACCGTTTCGCCCGCAGTCAGCGCTGCCGCCATCAGCACGGTGTGGGTCGCACCCACCGAAACCTTCGGGAAGATCACGCGCGCACCCTTCAATCCGCGCGCCGCCCGGGCAACCACATAGCCGCCGTCGATGTCGATCTCGGCGCCGAGCGCCTTCAGCCCCAGGAGATGCAGATCGACGGGACGGGTACCTATGGCGCAGCCGCCCGGCATCGAGATGCGCGCCTTGCCGCACCGCGCCAGCAGCGGTCCGAGCACCCAGAAGCTCGCGCGCATGCGGCTCACCAGCTCGTAGGGCGCGGTCGTGTCGACGATGTCGCGCGCGGTCAGATGAAACGTCTCGCCCAGGTGCGGCGCCGGGTTGCCGCGCTTGCCGTCGATGGTGAGATCGACGCCGTGGTTGCGCAGGATGCGCGCCAGCAGAGTTACATCCGCCAAGCTGGGTACGTTCCTCAAGGTCAAACGGTCGGCGGTCAGCAAGCTGGCGATCATCAGCGGCAGCGCCGCATTCTTGGCGCCGGAGATGGAGATCGTGCCGTTGAGGGGCTTGCCGCCAACGATGCTCATGCGATCCATAGAAGGCCCCGTTCGTGGTTGGCTCTTGTACGATCAAGACAGGCTTCAGGCGACGTCTCCCTCCCGCTCGTCTGGCGCCTTCGGCGCGCTCGCCTTGTCCCGTCCCGGCGCGGGGTCGGCAGCATCCTCGCGCTGCGCCCGGCTGCGCGCCTGCTGCTTGCGCTTTCGGAGGTTCGACCGCAACTCGGCCGCCAATCGCGCCTGGCGCTGTTGCGCCGGCAATTTCTTGTTGGTTTTGGTTGTCTGCGCCATGGGTCTACTGGCATTTCCGGACACCTTACGTGGGTCGCCGGAAGCGCGCAAGATTCCGGGGGCTGGGCAAGCTGCAGGACCAACGGGGCGGGCAAAACCGGACAGGATTGCGCGCTGTTGCGCGCTGCCGGGTGATAGTCTAGACCCTACCGGCGTGCTTAACCTGTGCCGCTTTCCGCTACCACACAAAGCGTCGCTGCCGTAGCTCAGTGGTAGAGCACTCCCTTGGTAAGGGAGAGGTCGACAGTTCAATCCTGTCCGGCAGCACCATTTAAAGCCTTTGAATTCCAAGACAATTCTTGATGTGATTAGTCAGGCGGCTGAGTGAAATTGCCCTGAACGATGCAGGAACATGCAGCTTAGCCGGCACGTTAGTGACACGCGCAACCATGCTTTGTTCTGCGCTACGGTGCTCCTCGACGAGAAGGCTGGATAGTGTGGAAGCATCGTCGTGGTGCTGGATCTTGGCACGGCCAAATCGACGGGAGCGGGGGATGTCTAGCGAAGCTCAGCTCAAGGACAAACTGCATAAGATCGAGGCGCTTTTCGCAGGGGCAACGATTGCTGGCGAGAAGGGCGCGGCGGGTGCTGCTGCTGAGCGCATCCGGGCACAGCTGAAGGAAATAGAGGGGCGTGAGCCAGCGATCGAGGTGCAGTTCAGCCTGCCCGATCCATGGTCTCGCCGGCTGTTCGTCGCGTTATGCCGGCGGTACGGGCTGCGCATCTATCGCTACCCGCGCATGAAGCGGCAAACGGTTGTCCTCAAGGCGCCGAAGTCGTTCGTGGACCGGGTTCTGTTGCCAGAGTTCCAACAGATCAACGCTGCGCTATCAGATTACCTGGCCGAGGTCACCGACAAGGTCATTCGGGAGGAGGTCTTCAGGGAAGCTGGTGAGGCTGAGGAGGTGCAGGAGCCGCGGAAGATTGGGTGATGAGTCTTTTGCGGCCGGGGCGGGAGAATGCTCCGCAGGGGCCGAACTAGAGAATGTGACGGAAGAGAGCTTGCGACGGGGTCGCTTGCTCGTGCCCCATCGGGCGGGCACATGGACTTCCCAGTTCCCGTTCCCGCACGCTGTAGGGATGTCGGGAAGCGGAAGTGGGAAGTCGCGTCGGCGACGACGCCTCTCATGCTGATTGTCGCGGGCGGCGCGATCAGTCGCCAGCGAGGCGATAGCCGTCGTCGGTCTTGGCGATGCGTCCCGTGGCTGCCAGCACAGCGAGCCGCTCGTAGAGGGTAGCGGCGCGGACGCGGCAGTTGCCGCGCAGTTCGGTGAATGGCAGCGGGTGATCGGGCTCGTCGAGTACGCGCTTGGCGGCAAGAGGGCCCCAGTGCATGCGGCGCCAGACCATCCTGGTCAGATTGTCGGTGAAATTGGAACGGTTCGTGTACTCTGCGAGTCGGAATGACTGAGACTTGAGGAAGCCAAAATTCTGCAACGTGTCCCTAGAGAAGTCGATGAAGTCAGCTATCTTCAGGAAGATCGCTATTAGGAAAAGCGCAAAGATGATGCCGACCCAGCGTACCGGTCGCGCTCTCATGTCTTGCTGCAACGACATTGTCCTCCCCCGACTAATGTTCTTGGCGTTGAGCTTGTAAGCATGGCGAGCGTTACGCGACTCAGCCAATCGCGAGCGGCGATCAGCCCTTTGGAGCCGTTGTAGTGAGGGACGGTGCTGTCATTGGGTATGGCGCAAGTCGGGTGGTGGACCGCAATCCCGACGCCCATGCTGAGCGGGTAGCAATAGCGACGCACAGAAGTCGCTCGCAAGCAAGGACTTGAGCGGCGCAACAATGTATTCGAGGTCGTGGCCCTGCAACGCCTGTGAGAATGTGGAGGCGGTCGCGAATATTGTGAACATGTTCTTTGGCCCGCTCGCAACCGATGCAGGCAGACCGCGGCGGCTGTGGGCCGCCAGTCGGATATTGGCGACACTGGGAACGCCTCGGCGGTTGCGGAGGTATCATGCCACTGCTGCGCAGGTCATGACCGCGCTGACGATGCAGGTTCGCTGTAGCTGTGTCCAATACTGGCCTTGGCAGGCAACATTTGGTAGTGTTGTCGGGCCTTGGAGTATGGAGTGGTCGCATGCCTCGTCCTCAAGTGAAAGTGAGCGTCGATGTGGACGAGTCAGAGAACTCCGCAAAAGTGGCTGTCGAGGATGGGTTGACCTCGCAGGTCGGCACCGTATTGGGCTCGGGGGACGGCGAAAGTCGGAAGACTTCTGTTGTAATTCCCTTTCCTACGAGACTGAAATTCCCGGACATAAATGCCCGAGAAAATGAGGAACTTCTTGCGCGCGTTTTGGATTCGATCGAGCGTGTGGAACGCTTCTCATTAGCAAGGATAGGCGAGGTAGAGCGTCAGCTTCGAGGAGCCTTTGATGAGTTAAGAAGAGAACTTCGAAGGTCAGCACAGACGAATAAAGAACGCGGTGATCGAGGTCGCGCTGGGCATCTGGGCGATGTTGTAGGATCGTGGTGGTGCACCGATCCGTTGGTGAAAGAGGAACCACTCGATTCATTGCGCGTGAAGGAATTGATAGATAATGCTCACAGGTTCAGGATCCTTGTAGTGGACAAGGGAGAATTTGAAGGGTTTTCTATTGGCAGAGTGTTTCTGAATGGCTGCGAGGTGCGTAGATTCCGAAATGCCCCCCCAAAAAGTGGCACGAAGTCATTGTCTGTATTGCTGTATCGTATTCTTGTTCGAGCGCTAAAGGAATGCGGTGGTCCGCTGGATCCGCCTGAATTGGCCAAGTTGTGGTGGAAAGACAAGAACTTCGCTGAAGAGATTGCGGAGAAATGGGATAATTACAAAAATGGATTGATAGACTATGATACCTATAAAGAGAGGGCAACAAAACTAGGGAGAGCTGCGGAACGGTTATCGAGTATTCTTGAGAAGAATTGTGATGTATCGTTTAAAACCTTCAGGCAGGGCCCTTATCAGCTAAGCCCAATTAGAATGTGGGCGTATGTGGAGCTAAGGACGCCCATACCTGAATGATAGGTCTTTGGCTATTCTGGGGAGCATCTCGTGCATTAGGGCTACCTGGCGTTGGCGCCTGAGGGGACTATTCCGCCAATAGTACATGGGAGCAAGGCTATTTGCCACTAAAGTGGCGTTGAAGTACGCCCATTTGCGCTCACCAATACGGTGTATAGGACGGCCGAGCTCAACATAACGCCTGAGGTCTTGGATGGTTCGATAGTAATCGGGGTATCTGTCCGGCAACTGGTTGGAAAGGCTCCTTTCGTATTTTCCCGCGTCGTGATCAATTTTCGCCCTATGAGAGTTTTGGCGACAACGTAGGTAATGCTCATAATCCAAATGATATGGCTTGAATTGCCTAGCCAGCTCGGAGGTCATCCCAACGGAGGCGAGGTAAACGAGCAAGTCAGTGGATTCGTTGGGAGGGGTGTTCAGTAGAGTGTGTAGGTCATGGACACCGTGGAACACATGCTCGCCGAAGCGTGCAACGTGGGTTGATTGGGGGTCTGGCATCCGGCGTGGGGATGCGCGTCCGCTTAAGTACTTTGCGGCGCTGTCGTGTGGTTTTAGGTGGTGTCGTGTGGCGTACATGTGGCGTGACCAGCTTTGGGGAAGGGAGCATACAGGATCATGGAAGTAGGCGTGTCGGTGAAGACTTCGATGGGGGGAATCAGAAGGAAGAAGGCGGAATCGCGCGAGGAAGCACTCCTGGCGCAGGTTCGCAGCGCGCAGATGCTGACGGTCTTCCGTTCAGACGTCGAGGAAGCCTTGCCCTATCTCGAGGATCATCCCGAGCTTCTGAGGCTGGCAGTGAA
>Ga0247727_10002485_pt1 | contig 42089 bp, 43 predicted proteins | sample WisWelCaveWW1625_FD_202498 | JGI IMG/M metagenome (GOLD analysis project Ga0247727, IMG submission 202498) | Biofilm microbial communities from Wishing Well Cave, Virginia, United States - WW16-25 | ecosystem: Environmental > Aquatic > Deep subsurface > Groundwater > Cave microbial mat | place...
CGATCTCGCGATCATTTTAAACGAGCATCTCCATGAACTGGAGCGCTATCCTACTCGCGCGCCGGACATTGCCGTCGAAATCATCTCCGAAGACGACGCTTGGACCAAACTCTTTGCGAAAGCCAGACTCTATTTTGAAAAAGGCAGCCGCGAAGTTTGGCTCGTCGATCCTTACGAAAAAGGCATTATGGTTGTCACGCCAACAGGCAAACGTTGGGTATGGGACACCCTCACCTCCGAGTTGCTGCCCGACTTTCAAGCGGAGTTGAAAGATATTTTTGAATGGCCGGTGGCGCCTGCCGTGACGAAGTGAAATTCCCCTGACGCCTTGCCATTTCGACTCTCTGCCGTTTGCAGCTTATTTTTGCCCTTTGCCGTTCTCTTTTTGCTATTTGCTTTTCTGCAACGCCGAGGCGCGTCCCGCCTAAATTTTGCTTTGAAAACTTCCCGCCGATTGCGTATGTTATTGATCTATGACGAATTCTTCATCGCTGGCGTCAACGCCGTCATCTTCGCTGCGCGTAGAACGGAAGTGCCACGCCTTGCCGGCAACTTCAGCCTTGAATAAAGTCGAGGCGTTTGCATTTTCTTCTAATAACTATCCTTCCCAAAGATAACCGTCCATAGCGTTTTCAAAATGATTTTCATGTCAAAGGCGAGCGACCAGTTTTCGATGTAATAGACGTCGTACTCGGTGCGCTCTTCGATCGGCGCCTGGCCGCGCAAACCGTTGACCTGGGCCCAACCGGTCATGCCCGATTTCACGCGATGGCGGTCGAGATAGCGCGGAATTTGGCCGCGGAATTTTTCGATGAAGAACGCGCGTTCCGGCCGCGGGCCGATCAGGCTCATCTCGCCTTTGAGAACGTTCCAGAGCTGCGGCAGCTCATCGATGCTGAAGCGGCGCAAAAAACGCCCGACCCTCGTCACCCGGGCGTCGCCCGGTTGCGTCCACACCGGCCCGGATTCTTTCTCCGCCTCGAGGCGCATGGAGCGAAATTTGATCATATCGAACTCGAAGCCATCGAGACCGACGCGCCTCTGTTTGTAGAAAATGTTTCCTTTCGATTCGAGCCGCACGGCCAGAGCGATGAGAAGAAAAATCGGCGCCAGCACGATCAGACCGGCCAGCGCAAAGCTGAAGTCGATGGTCCGCTTGAGAACGCCGTCCCAGCCGGCGAGCGGAATTTTTTTAATGCGCAGCAGCGGCAGGCCGTCGATCTCCTGCAGGAGCACGTGGTTGGTCATCATCTCCACGAGATCCGGCACGAGCAGAAACTCGATATTCAGGCCTTCGCTCATCTTCAGCAGCGCAACCAGGTTCGGGGCTTCCTCCTCCGAGAGCGTTGCGACCACGACGTCGATTTTCTCGCGTTGCACGATTTCCGGCAGTTGGTTCATCGCGCCTAACGACTGCGTGACTTTTTCAAGTAAGGCGTTTTGTCCGATGGTGCCAATAATGCGGAACCCCAGCTCCGGATGTTTCACGATACGCTCGAACAGCGCATGGCCCAGCGCGCCGGAGCCGGCGATGGCAACACGCAGGACATTAGCTCCCCGTCGATGCAGACGCCGTTCCATGCCGAGCACAAGGCTGCGGCCTCCCCACAAAAAAAGCACCGCACAAAACCAGAGAAAGACAAACATCAACCGGGAATAGGAAAAGCCGCGATAGAAAAAAGTGGCTGACATGACGACCATGAGGCCGATCGTAACACCTTTGACCGCCTCCGAAAATTCGTCGATCAGGCCGGCATGTCGTCGCGCGCCATACAGGCCGCGTGATTTGAAAATGAGGAGCCAAATGATGATGGCAACCAAAGAGCTCCAGACGTAAGCCTCGAACGGCGGAAACCCTCTCGTGACGGGGAAAAGCCGCGTTGCCGGCGAATGGAAACGCAACCAGTAGGAAAAGAGAAAGGCGAGCTCGGCGCAAACGGCGTCCGACATGACGGTCAGAAACGGGATGAGAATGTCCTCTTTACGTTTGATGCTGTTCATATTTTTCTGTGACGAAGCGTTTGATTTTGGCTTTGAAAATTTCGCGATCGAATTGCAGCGCATGGCGGCGAATTTGCCGAGGATCAAAGTCGATGGCGGCGAGGCGATGGACGGCGTCGATCAGGCTTTCCGGCGTGGGCTGGTCGAAAAAAACGCCCGTGCAAATCGACTCCTCCAGGCGCGGGCCTTTCACCGTTTCCAACGCCCCGCCGGAGGCATAAGCGATCACCGGTTTGCCGCAAGCCTGCGCCTCCAAAGGGACGATGCCAAAATCCTCTTCGCCGGGAAAAATCAGGGCGCGACAACGCGTGTAATAACTCACGAGCGCAATCTGATCCTGCCATCCGATGAACTCGATGTTTTGCCTGGCGATCTTTTGCAGCGCTTTGAGCCCGGGCCCGTCGCCAATGATGACCAGGCGTTCGCCCAGGCGGTTGAAAGCTTCGACGGCCAGATCGACGCGCTTGTAGGGAACGAGCGCCGAGACGATGAGATAATAGCCATCGTGTCCTTCGGCCAAAGGGAACTGCGCCGTGTCCACGGGCGGGTGAATGACTTCCGCTTCCCGGCGGTAATAGCGCCGAATACGCCGCTGCACGTGCTGCGAATTGGCAATGAAATGATCGACGCGTTGCGAGCTCGCCACGTCCCACAGCCGCAGATAATTGGCAAAATACGGCAGCGCCAAACGCGCCAAAGCCCCAACCTGCTCACGCCCGAAATAATGATGATAAACGTCCCAGATGTAACGCATCGGCGTGTGGCAGTAACAGAGGTGCAAAGCGTTCGGCGCCGGAATGATCCCTTTCGCGACGCAGTGGCTGGAGGAGAGCACGAGGTCGAACTCTCGCAGATCGAATTCTTCGATGGCCGCCGGAAAAAACGGCAGATAATTTCGATACCAGGCTTCGGCTTTGGGAAAACGTTGCACGAACGAGGTGCGAATTTTCATGCGCTCGATTGTCGGAGAAAGCGCGCCGCGTTTGTGCAGCAGCGTGAATAAAGTCGCCTCCGGAAAAAGCTCGCAAAAAACTTCGAGACATTTTTCGCCGCCGCGCATTCCCGTGAGCCAATCCTGGATGAGCGCTACTTGCATAATTTTTTTCAAAGCAAAAAGCTTTTGAACACGGAAACAAGATTAATTGCTCACGGAAATGGCCTGCGGCCGTAGGCTACGCCCGCAGGGAACAGCTCACGGAATTGATTTCCATAAAATTTCCGTGAGAGTTCTTTTCCGTGAGCCCAATTTTTTGCTTTTATTGCACCGCGTGGCGCGTTGTCTGCGACAAAGATTTCACTCTTTAGAGCCTCAGACGAGTTGAAAACTGAAGTCCCGCTGAACGGGACAGCCTTAAATGGCCCGCCGATTGAAGAACCCCACGGATAAAACCAAAAGCTTTATCCGCGGGCTTCTTCAATCCGCGGGGAATAAAATTTCAAAATTTTTTTTCTAACTTTTGGTCAACAACGGCCTAACCCAGCTCGTCCATCACCTGCAGAATTTGCTGTGCTGCTCTTGTCCACGTAAACAATTTCACTCTTTCCAGCCCGCGTTCGATCAGGCGTTGGCGTAAATTCGCGTCGCTCAAAACGTGAAATATGCCGTCGGCAATGGCGCCGATGTCAGTGCTATCCACGAGCCTGGCCGCTTCGCCGGCGATTTCGGGAAGCGAGGACTGATTCGAGGTGACCACCGGGCAACCGCAGGCCATTGCTTCGAGCGGCGGGAAGCCAAAGCCCTCGTACAGCGACGGATAGACGAGAACGTCGGCAAGGTTATATAACGCCACCAGGTCATCTGCCGCGACATATCCCAAAAATTTTATCTCATTTTTCAGGGACAGCTTGTCAATGGTTGCAAAGATGTCGGAGTAAAGCCAGCCTTTGGCTCCGACGACGACCAGGCCGGGCGCGATTTTTTTCTGCCGGCGCAAATCAGCATAAGCGGCGATCAATTTGACGAGATTTTTCCGCGGCTCAAGGGTGCCGACGAATAAAATAAATTGGCCCGGCAAATCGAGCTTTTTCCTCGTTTCCTCCAATCTGTTTTTGTCATCGATCCGTTTGAAACATTCGGCAATGCCGTTATGAACGACCCGGAGTTTCGCTTCCGGAACCTCGAGCCAGCGCAGGCATTCCTGCCTGGTCGCCTGTGAAACCACGATGATGCGATCGGCCAGATGAGCTGAGCGCTTGACGGCAAGAGATTTGTATAATCGCGTTTTCCGGGCAAAGGTCTCCGGGTGCGCGAAAAAAGCCAGGTCGTGAATCGTTATGATCACCGGACAGGTTTTCCTGAACAAGGCGCTCGTGTGATCGGGATAATACATGGCCTCGAGGCGATGACAGCGCGATTTGAGGGGGAGCGCGCCCTGCTCCCAAAGTATTCTTCGCCAATTGCCTTTGACCATCGCGCTCGTCGGCACCAGGCGGGCGCGCGGAGAATCCAGCGCCGGCAGAAATTCCCGATTGCCGAAAACATAAAATTCGTGGCCGGACTCGAGCTGCGCGAGGCGCTCGACGATATTCCGCGCGTAAACGGCGACGCCGGCGTTTGCCGGAGAAACGATTTGTGCGTTGACGCCAATTCTCATGAGGCGCGCCTGGCGAGAATACTTTGATAAACCTGCAGCGTCTGTGCCGCAATATGTTTTTGCGTGAAGTTATTGAGCACGCGCGCCAGACCGCGCCGGCAAAGTTCTTCTTTTAATTGCTGGTTGGAAAGAATCAGGTTGATTTTTTCATGCAGATCGGCGACGTCGCCCTCTTTGACAATAAGCCCGGCGTCTCCGATCACGTTGGGGATTTCCGCGGAATCCGATCCGATGACCGGCACTTCACAGGCCATCGCCTCAATGAGAACGCGCCCAAATTGCTCTTTCCAATTGGATCGGGTCAGAGAAGGCAGGGCGAGGCAATCGAAACAGCTTAAATACTGCGGCACTTTTTCGGATGGCACGTTGTTAATAACTTTGACGCGCCGGCTGACGCCGAGACGATCGGCGTGCAAAGGAATTTTTTGTTCATCCGGGCCGCTGCCGATGAAGAGCAAACGCGCGCTTTCCGGCAAGCGCGCCAGGGCCTCGAGCAGGATGAAAAGGCCTTTCTGCTCGTGCAGCCTGCCGATAAAGCCGATGATTTGCGCCGACGCCGATTGAAAAAGCTCTTCTTTGAGCTTTACGTCGAGTTGCCTTGAATAAAGCCCGGGGTCGACCCCGAACTGCGGAATGACGAAGATGTCTTTCGAAAAACCTTTTCGGCGCAAGACCTCTTTGGCTTCCTGATTGCCGGCGATCGCGACGCGTGCGACCTCGTAGTTGCTTCGTTCAAAATAAAAGAATGGAAAAGGATAGCGCTTATGAATGTTTTGCCAGGTAAAAAAAAGCGCGGGCGTCTTATGTTTTTTCGCCAGGCGCATGGCCTGGAAGGTGACGATACTGTAGGCTTCTTCATCGACGTGCACGAGCTCGGGACAAATCGCATCAAACACAGCGGACAGGCCTTTATTATAAAAATGAAAATGATTCTCACCGCTAAAAGAAATCGGCAAGGTATAAATCGTGTATCCATTCCCTTCCGTAATTTCAGGAACCTGCTTGCCCCAGGTGGTGGGAATCACGAGATGAACTTCCACGCCCAGGTTTGCCAGCTCTTCTATTTTTTTATGATAGGCGCCAATGACCAGCGCTTTTGAAATCATGAGAATTCGCATTGTACTCGTTGCTGCTTGTATGGAATGTACTCCGCCTGAGTGCTGTCACCTAATGGTACGCGAACGGAAGCAGGTCGGAGAGATCACGTTCAATCGCGTACCTGGATGTGGGTTGGGTGGCCCCGGCTACGGATGCGCTTCCACGTACAGGGTTTCATCTGGCCGGTTGTCCAACATTTCGAGATCAGGCGTTCGTCCTATTTGGAACCGACACCTTTCGACGGTTGAGAAACCTGCCTTCCCCAGGATCTCGCGCAGTGACTCGAAATCCCACATGTACCGATGTCGAGTAAAGGAACTCACATCGCGGTCGAGGAAGAAGAACTGCAAGGCACGGTCTTTCTCTCCTCTCTGCCAAAGAGCCATAGCATACTCAAGATCTGGAACACAGATCCTGAAAATGCCCGTTGGCTTGAGCACTCTTCTGGCCTCTTGCAAAAGCGCCAGCGCCTCTACTCGATAGAGATGCTCAAAGAAATGGGAGGCGTAGAGAAAATCAACTGAAGCCTCGGGAAAGGGCAATCCAAAGCGTACGTCGTGGTGGATAAACTTATGCCTCCGCAGCAGATCACAGAACTCCTGCTCTGTCAGATCCCGCTTGATTGCCGACGAACCCGGCATGATGCGGTAGATGAATTTCAGGAACGGGCGGGGCGACGAAGAGACCAGTGAGGCTATACTCACGTCAACATTCAGCCAACCCGGCGCGACAACAACGCCGCTTCCGATGTTGACCCTGGTCACGGACGGAAGATTCCGGATCTCCCGACGCCGTCGGATACGTGCCCAGCCGATTACAACCTGGTCGTTCAGCGCTGCCAGCCACGACATTTTTATGCCTCTCCTAGAATTTTTTTCCGTGAGCCGTTCCATTTCCGTGAGCCAATTTTTTTGCTTTTTTTGCACAGATTTCACTCTTTAGAGACTATTGCGAAATCCATTAGAGGTCTAATACATATTTCCCGGTGTAGGCTTCGAAAAATTTATTTAAAAAATCTCGAGCCTCTTCCGGCCGTAAATTGAGCAATTCTTCCATATCCGCATTCCACGGAAATTTTTCTTTCCGATCAGAATACTCCAAATATCCAGTTCGATAGGCCTCTACAGGTGAAAGTGCCGGATCAGGCGATATTTCTCTCGGAATTAAGAAGGCATTATTATAATGTAATTTTACCAGCGCATAGCCATATTGATTGCATAACATGTCTAATTGAGAGATGCTTTGTCCATAAAAATGATCTTCACGCCAAACATAATCAGGATCCCATTTAACGGTGAACTTCAAAGGTGGAGGGATTTTTTCATTAATTTCTACGCACAGTAGAGATGGGCGAAACGACCCCATTATTCGATCCAGGACATAATAATCGTATCCATCAATGTCCAAATTAAGAAACCCAATTTCTCTGGGCGCTTGACAGGCCTTCAAGAGAGCAACAATATTTTCCGGAGTGGCCTTACACTTGCATAAATAAGTTTTTTGAAACTTCTTATAGGCGTAGGTTAATTTTGAGAATTTCTCGCCATCGAATTCGATGGCGAGGCCTTCCCAACCATTCGAAAATAGCGCAAACGTATTTGACATGGTTATTCCATCGTTCGCGCCGATATCGACGCAATATTGGGATTGCAATTTTATTCTTTCCAGGTATGCAGCGATGATTTGCTCTTCATCAAAGTTGGAATATTTCGATGACCCCTTTGGCTTTATTCGCCGCACCTCGAAGCCAAGAGCGTTCAAGAAGGTATTGGCAGACTTTTTAACAAATGTCTTCATTACTTAACCTCTCGAGATAATAAATTCTTCACAATATTGCCGTGCAACTGCATAAGCACTCGTCAAAAAATATATATCATGTCGCTATTCCCTGGCTTTATTTTACGATACAATTATCTTATCGGCCAACTTCGATCGGAATCATATGAAAGCTGATTATATTTCCTTATGTGCAACAACAATAGAATAAGCTTGTCTAATTGGCTGAAAAGCATGCGCCCAAGCTTCGATCCGTAGTTTCGCGCAGAAATCATATCGTTCAACATTGGGAATTCTCCATCTATATCAGGGTGCAGCCTCAACAGGTGACAGGCAAAATCAATGTGACCATAATTGATCAATAGTAAAATGTATTTAACTATACGAATTTTTGAAAAGCCGCTCAAGCGATCCTCTCGACGCCCAAAAAGAGCGTCTCCAAAAATTAGCTGGCCTCTTGATTCCCCCTCGAATATTTGCCTCCTTTGCCCAAATACCCTGTTTAGATATAGAAGTTCAAAGCCTTTAGCAGTCATGAACTTGAGGACGTCATGAAACAGAGGCTGGCCTTCATATATTTCAAGAAATTCCACTTCAACCTCGATCATGCATGTATTGCTAATTATTGCTTCGGCGCCATGTAGTATTTCCAACTCCGCTCCCTGCGTGTCAAGTTTTAGGAAATCAGGCAGTTCAATCGCCTCCTGCAAGTACACTTCATTAAGTGAAGAGGAAGAGACTTCTATTTCTTTTTCAACAGCAAAGTCATCTCTTCGGAATACATTCTTAAACCTTTTTCCCGGTGTGTAGGAAGAACTTTCTCCCGGTCGCTTATAGATATTAAAAACAGTTTTCTGCAAGTCTCTGCCAATATAATAGGGAAAAACACAAAATTTCCTGTATGGATGGGATAAACGATTCAGGTGGTTGCATTCCTCTTTGTCTGCATCAAAGGCATGATAAACCATATGTGCATAGAAGGGCGCCAATTCACCTGGAGCAGAACCACGAGCACCCACATCACAAAAAACCAAAGGATGCTGGCTTAAGAAGCGCTTTTCACGTGAACCAATCTTAATCTGCCAATTCAAATTGTATGGAAGAACTGCCTGAGAATGATTCCAATATTTAAAAAGAGCATTTAACAAATACTTGGATGCAGCTTTCATGGTTTCCGAATTCCTTCCTTATCGCCGTGAATTGCGTGCAGAGGGCTTTGCGCAAAAGCTGTCACGACTTACCCTCGCGGAGAATCAAATTCTTCATGTATTGCCGTGCAGTTGCATAATCGCCCGCCGAAAAAGTTTTCAAGAAAAGCACGGCGGCAACGTAGGCCAACATGCCCAGGGGCAATACAACATGGAATTGCTGTTTGGCAAAACCTGCAAAAATCGCCGCCATCAAAACCCCGCTGGCAACAGGCTTTAACGCAAGCCGGGCAAGAGGCATTTGGGGTAGATACTTCACGGCGGAAAAAGCGTAGCATAAAAACAAGGCCACTTCAGACAATACTCTGGCGATGCCGGCGCCCAGGAATCCATAGCGCGGGAGAATTATCAGATTCAGCATAATATTAAAAACGACGGCGCCGGCCGCGAAGATTGCATTTAAACGTTGAAAATTTAAAATGAAAAAGAGGTTCATGAAAAGAAAATTGGGGAAAAAGAATAGCGTTGCCCAAACGAGAATCCGGAGCGTACTTGCAGAGCTAGCATAGTCGCTGCCATAAAAAAAACTGATCACGTCGTTGGCGCGCCAAGTGAATGTGACGATGACAGGCACAATGCTAATCAGCAGGATTTGGTGGATCTTGCTTGCAATATCTCGCAGCTTTTCCTTCTCCGCAGAGATAAGCGTGGACAATATTGGAAACAGTCCGCCCACGACTAATCCGGGTATGACGTTCAGCATCTCGATGAGTCTGGAAGACGCTGCATACCACCCAATCTCCTCTTGAGGCAGTCCCACTTGGGACATCAACACAATGTCGATCTTATAATAGACGACGGTGAATATCATCATGAGAGCAACGGGAAAAGCATTCCACAGAAGTTTCCGGGAAGCGCTCCAGCGGAGCGTCAATCTCACGGAAAAGAATTTTGCCTGGATGAGATAGAAGCCGAAAAGCGCTGAAAGGCCCGTCGCTGCCATCATGACGTTGGTCACTCCACGCACGTTGCATCCGAAATAAAGCGCGAGGCTTCCTAACAGACTTACGAGAATTTTGTTGGTGATTTTCAGAATAGCATCATATTCCATTCGTTCGAAAGCATTAAAAAGAGCGGATTGGAATTCCATGAACGCATTGCAAATCGCGAGGATGGACATGGAAACGACGACAATAACGGTTTCCCGATCGTGCTCGAGAACAACAATAGAAACCGTGGAAAGCGCCAGCGTGATTGCCGCAAAGACGAGCTTAAGTGCAGAGATCGTGCCGGTGTACTCTTGGGCTTGCGCTTTATTGGCGGCAATGTCTCTCGTGAGAAGCAGATTTAACCCGGGATCGACGAGCACAGCAAAAATGCCGGCAAAAGAAAACGCAAAGGAAAATATTCCAAAAGCGCGGTCGCCGAGTTTACGCGCCAGGTAAAGAAAAAACAAAAGATAAATCGCTCGCGAAAATATTTCAGCGATCGCCTTGAATAAGATATTTCGACTTGCCCGAAAGAAAAGACCCATTACAATACGGAGTTTAAGTTACACCCAATGTGTTCTTCATGCTGGAAAGAGATCGTTCATTTGCGACAGCAATTGCCATGGTCACAATCAACACTTCCTGGACGCCGTGCGAAAAGGGCCAGCCGAACATGCCGCTGCACAAAATTGCCGTTGCGCCGGCGAGCGCGGTCGCGCGAATGCAATATTCTTTTTGCTCAACCGCTTCCCGCAAAAGCTTCAACGCCCGCCGGTAGTAAACAACAAATAACCAAACAAAAGCCGCCATCCCGAAAAGGCCGGTTTCCGCCGCCACTTGCACCAACGTGTTGTGAACGATCTCAATATCCGGCTTTTTGTTTGGATTTAAAAACCATTCTTTTTTAATGGGGTCATAATCCAATTTCATCATCTGCATGAGCTCAGGCGAAGTATATTCCGGCAGGCGATCCGGAAAATTTCCAAATCCGATGCCCAGCCACGGATGATCGCGCGCCATTTGGATGGCCGCTTTCAATAACTCGGCGCGCTGTTTATTTGAGAAAGATCTTCCCGTATGCCTGGGCTGGCGAGAGAGATCGCCGATCACGAGCGTGGCGGCGATCCCGATGACGCCAGGCAGCAAAACCAAAGACGCATGACGTATTTTCCCTTTTAAGAGAAAATACAAGGTGACGGCGCCAAAGCCAAGACCAACCCAACTCCCTCGCGAAAAAGTTGCCACCAGGGCCGTCGACAGGATGAACAGCAAGGCGACAATGACTCTCTTATTCAAAAATATTTTGCCAACCCAGCCGCGGCGCTCATGCACCGAAGGTGCAAGCGTGTCGGCAAGAAAATAAAAGCCAAATAAGAGCGGAATGACGCCGATCAAATAATTGCCGAAGCTGTTGGGTTGGTCGTGGACGCCGTGCGCGCGCAATCGCGTTTCCGCAATCAAAAAATGGATCGGTTCGCGAACCAAAAAATATTGATATATCCCAACCCCGGCGACCACCAATCCGGCAACGAGCAAAAGCGACCATAGCGTGAGCGTTTCCCGCGGCTCACGAATTTCGTGCGCCACAAAATAGAACAACCCGAAGAGCCAGGCAAATTGCACGGTTTCGCGCAAGGCGACGAATCGATTTTGCGCCGCCAACAGGCTGAGCAGACATGCCCCCAGGAAAAAGAGCAACGGCATAAAATAAGGAGCGAATTCCATCGGCTTCGACGCTCGCCCGCTCCGCCAGAGCCAAAGGACCATGGCAAGAGAAAACAAGAGCTCCGTCGGCGTCGCGCGCACCACGCCAAGCGTGACAGCGAAATCGAACGGGACGGAGGCGACCGCTATATAAAGCACGAGGCTTGAAGGGGTGATTTTCATGTATGGGTGCTCGAGCTTTGTTGCGGCGAGGGCGTTAGCTTCGCGAGCCGCTCCACCGCCAGGGCGAGCCCGATCGTAAACCATAATAACATGGCAATTTCGGTGTCGCCAAAGTTCCACTCGAAAAGACCGTTGATCTGAAAGCCGATAAAACAGGCGAATGCGGCCACCGCGGTGGAGCGGCAAAACCATGACGCCGGCGCCACACGCCGGACGATATTGAGCTCGACGGCGATGATCCTGGCAAAAAGCGCGAGCATCGCCAGCAAACCCGGGAGGCCCAAAGTTGCGCCGAGCATGAGGAAGTTGTTGTGCAAATGCCCGGCGCTCTCGCGCGCTTGCGGCGATTTGTAGCGCGCATAAATTTTATTGAAATCAATATCGCCCACGCCGGTCCACGGATAATCACGGATGATGGCAAGGCCGGATTGCCACATATAAGTCCGCTCGAGGTTCCGCGCATGTTGCGGGTCAACGATGCTCATGGCGCGATCGCGCAGGTCCGCCGGGCCCAACGCCAGCAGCAGCGCCGCCGCGAGCAAAAAAACGGCGATGGTTTTGCGGCTCAAGATCATGCCGATAATGATCAGACTTCCGATGAAGCCAAGCCATGAACTGCGGGTATAAGTAAAAATCATCGTGAGGATAATTGACAGCGTCGCGAACGCAGCACAAAGCCGAATGCGCCACGGCGCCGAGCTCACGGCGTAGGCCACACTGAAGGCGCCCACCATCATGAGCAACCCTCCCGAAGTCATATAATGTTGCCGCAGGGACACTCGACCGGCCAATCCGCCCGGCCCGCCGAGATACTTATAAATCCCCCAGATCCCCAATATCGCCATCACGCCAATGAGCGCGGCAATCAACAATTTTGCAAAGCGTTCGGAAGCGACATTATCTGCTGCCAGGTAAACGATGGGGATCAATAACATGCGGCGAAAGTAGATGAGCGACGTCCACCGATCCTGAGAAAAAATCAATGACCAGATTTCGACGACGAGATAAGCGAGAAAAAAATAATCAAGCGGGGTTCGCGAAACCAGGCGGTGCCCGTGCAGGATCATTTTGCCAATCCATGCCGCGTATGCCAGGCCGAGGGCGGACTGACAAATAGCGATGGAAATCGGCAAAGCCGTGACAAAAAGAACCACGCCAACGAGAAGGATTCGATTTAAGATGGCCTCGAGCTTCTCCCGTTGTTGCCAGGCATCCGGCGAAATAAAATTCAGCTCCTCACTCACGCGGTGATCGTCTCAATAAACATTTACACTAATAATACACAGCTTTCCTCAAAAAGTCAATCCTAAAATTAATCTGCGCTTTGCTTCCCGGCTGCGGCATTATCGTCTTCCCAAATTTTGCTTTGACCATGCCGCGCCAAATGTTATATTATTTTTCAAAGCGGCGCCGTTTTTCCGCGCGAGTTTGCGCCACGTTAAGGCGCCGCGCGCATCGCCGCTAAAATCCACAATTGGAGAAGTTTTTCGCATAACACTAACCCAAGGAGAAAACATGGCGAAAGCAACCACCAACGGCCAATGCTTGTTTTGCAAAGGCACGTTCAGCAAACAAACGATGGCGAAGCATCTTGCCGCTTGCGCGAAGAGAAAAACCTCGAGCAAGGGCGCATCCTCGCAAAGTATTTTACATCTTCTGGTCGAGGGGCGTTATGCGCCGCAATACTGGATCCATCTCGAAGCCTCAACAAGCGCGAAACTGAAAGATGTGGATGGACTTCTCCGCGATCTCTGGCTGGAATGCTGCGGGCATCTCAGCGCGTTCAACATCAATGGACAAACTTATTCGGTCGCACCGATGGAAGAATATGATGGCGATGAGGAAGATATGAACGTGGCGTTGGGCAAAATTCTCCAACCCAAAATGAAATTTCAACATGAATACGACTTCGGGACGACGACGGAGCTCACACTCAAAGTTTTGGCTGAACGCAACGGCATGATGAAGCGCGGCGAAATAACATTAGTGGCGCGCAATGCAGCGCCGATTCATAAATGCAGCGCCTGCAAAGAAATCGCCACCCAAATTTGCAGCCAATGCGTATTTGATGGCAACCCGTTCGTCTGCGATGATTGCGCGGAAGACCACGAATGCGGCGAAGAGATGTTGCTGCCGGTCGTGAATTCGCCGCGCATGGGCATGTGCGGTTACACCGGCGTAGCTTACGTTTGAAGTAACGCTCCTGGGTGAAAAACGTAGCGCCCCGTTCGCGGGGCAGACAAGAGGTCCAATGTCACTAACTTTTTGAACTGAGGCACGTTGCCCAACCCCGTCAGGGTGTAATGTTTATAGTCGCGGAGAATTCTTATGCTTTTTAACTCCTTTAGCAGAGAAATGTGAAGACATTTGATTGTTTGAAAAATTCGCTGCATGTCAACATGTCACTCCTCTGGAGTTTTCAGCGCTGAATTAGCTTTTATCTATAAACATTCCACTCCTAACGGAGTTCATCGTGTGCGAATAGTTTTAATTGATACACACAACGAGCCGCAACCAAAAAAATTATTGCTCACGGAATGGAACTCGCACGGAATTTTTTTCCGTGAGCCGTTCCATTTCCGTGAGCCAAAATTTTTTGCTTTTTTGCGCAGATTTCACACTTTAGAGCCTAAATTGGGTGATCTGGAAATTCAGTAAAAGTTAGTGACATTGGACAAGAGCTCTGCGCTACCCGTCTGAGGCATTACTGTTTGAAAAAATTTTCTCTTGCATGAAGCCAACGGCTTTGCTATCTTGAATCGAACTTAAAACTGAATCCCATGCCGACCATTTATCTCATCGACGCCAGTCCCTACATTTTCCGCGCGTACTTCTCGATTCCCTCATCCATGCAGGCGCCCGACGGCGCGCCGGTGAACGCCGTTTATGGCTATACCGCTTTTCTCCTTGATCTCGTCAAAAAAGCGCAACCGACGCATATCGCCGTTGCCTTTGATGGCAGCTTGACGAGCTCATTCCGCAATGAATTTTATCCGGAATACAAAGCCAATCGCGAGTTGCCCGATCCGGAATTAACCGCACAATTGGACGCCTGCTGGCAAGTCACCGAAGCGCTGGGAATGAAAGCGTATATCGATGATCGCTACGAAGCGGATGACATTATCGGCACGATCATCGCGAAGCTTTCTAAAAAAGATTGTGATTTCGTTGTCGTATCCAGTGACAAAGATTTGGCGCAACTGGTCAACCAACGCATCAGACTTTGGGATTTTGCCAAAGATCGGCGCTTCGATGAGAAAGCGGTGAAGCAGCATTTCGGCGTGCGCGCGAATCAAATCGTCGATTTTCTCGCGCTGATGGGAGACGCCGTTGATAATATTCCCGGCGTCAAAGGCATCGGCGAGAAAACCGCGGCTGCATTGTTAGCAAAGTTTGCGAGCGTCGAAACGCTTTATCAGAAATTAGATCACGTTGAAAAAATGGCCTTGCGCGGCGCCGCGGCCATTCGCGCCAAATTGGAACAAAATCGTGAAATGGCGTTTCTCTCCAAACAGCTCGCGACCATTGCCTGCGAAGCACCGCTGCAAGCGAAATTGCAAACCTTGAAATACAACGGCGCTGATCGCAAAAAGATCGAAGCGCTGTTTGACCGGCTTGGATTTGGAAAAATTCGTGAACGGGTTCAGTTCCGGAAAAGTTAACGCTATGGTTACACACATTTTTCAACAAATCTCGCACTATCGCGGTATTGTGAGAAAATTTGAGCGAAAACACGGTATGACGCATTCTCAGTTCGAAGATTATTTGCAGGCGCAAGCTAACACCGAGCCATTCAATCAAAAGCGGTTTATACTTGAAGAGGAAGATGCACTCGATTGGAAAATCGCTGCCGAGATGTTGGATAGTTGGCTCGGACTAAAAACGCACGACAAAATGGAATAATAAACTCGAGGCCCGGCCATGCAAAACTTAATCATCATCCAACACCCGCTCATCCAGCACAAGCTCACGCATCTGCGCGATAAACGAACCGATCACATGCAATTTCGTTTGCTCACCCGAGAGCTGACTTCTTTCATGCTCTATGAAGTCATGTCAGATTATCCGTTGAAAGAAATCGAAATTGAGACGCCGCTGATGCCGGCGAAATCAAAAGTTCTGGCGCGAGAAATTTCTCTGGTGCTCATTTTGCGCGCCGGTCTCGGGATGTTGGACGGCCTGTTGGAACTCGTGCCCGAGGCGCGCGTCGGGCATATCGGTTTGTATCGCAACGAAGAGACGCTCGAGCCAGTGCAATATTATTCGAAGCTGCCGAAAAATATTGCGGAGACCGACGTCATTCTGGTTGATCCGATGCTGGCCACCGGCGGCTCGGCGGCGACAGCGGCAGGCATCGTGAAAAAAGCCGGCGCGCAGAATATCAAATTTGTCTGCATGGTCGCCGCGCCGGAAGGCGTCGCTAAACTCAGCGCCTCTCATCCCGATGTTGCCATTTATGCGGCAGCGCTGGATGAACGCCTCAACGATCATGGCTACATTCTGCCGGGGCTTGGCGACGCGGGCGACAGACTGTTTGGGACGAAATAGACAAATTGGAGGATACCGATTTTACGTTTGCAAGGTTATTGCTTTTGGGGAAGATTTTTGTTATTTTCAATTACCGATAAAAACAAATTTTCGGAGGAATATAATGCTAAATTTGCTGGATAGAATTACCGTTAATCCGAAACAATGCGGTGGACGACCTTGTATTCGTGGCATGCGCATACGGGTCGTTGATGTGCTTGACTTATTTGCCGCCGGTTTGAGTGCAGAACAAATACTTGACGAAATGCCCGATCTTGAACGTGAAGATTTGCAAGCTTGCATGCAATTTGCCAGATGTCGTCTGGATCATACTCTGGTGGTAGCATGACGCTTTGGATCGACGCACAAATATCTCATAAATAATAGGCGTATTATGAATTTTACAGTTGAAGTCGAACGGGAAACGGATGGGCGATGGATTGCTGAAGTTCTTGGGCTTTCCGGAGTATTGGTTTATGGTCAGACGCGCCAAGAAGTCCTTGCCAAAGTTCAAGCACTGGCCTTGCGTGTGCTTGCCGATAAACTTGAGCACGGAGAAACTGTGCCGGAGTTGATGGACCTTTCTTTTCGAGCCGCGGCATGAGTCAGTGGCCCTCGACAAAGGCGAAACGTGTTCTCGCGGCGCTTCAAAGTATCGGGTGGAGCATCAAACGGCAATCCGGGTCACATCGAACTCTGGAACGTTCCGGTTGGGCGGATGTGGTATTTGCGTTCCATGATGGTGAAGAAATCGGCCCTCGCATGCTTGCACGAATTTCTAAAAGGACCGGGCTGAAGCCAGAAGACTTATAGACTTTTCATAAAACTTGGAACTGCCAATGCTCTTTATTAATCTCAAAACTTCCATCCCCGGCCCGAAGAGCCAGGCGCTGATGCAGCGTCGCCAAGCGGCGATTCCGCGCGGGCCGTACAACAACACGCCGATCTTTGCGGCGAAAGCCGAGGGTGTGCTTGTTACCGATGTTGATGACAACGTCTTCATCGATTTCGCCGGCGGCATCGGTGCGATGAATCTCGGCCACGCGAATCCGCGCGTCGTGCAGGCGATCAGCGAGCAGGCGAAAAAATTCACGCACACCTGTTATCACGTCACCGCGTATGAGCCGTATATCGCGCTCGCGGAAAAGTTGAATGAAATCACGCCGGGAAAATTTGTAAAAAAAACGATGCTCGCCAACAGCGGCGCCGAAGCGGTGGAGAATGCGATTAAGATTGCGCGCTACGCGACGGGCCGATCCGGCGTGATCACGTTCGAGCATGCCTTTCACGGCCGCACGATGCTGGCGATGAGCCTCACCGGCAAAGTCAAACCGTACAAATATGGCTTCGGCCCGTTTTTGCCGGAGACCTATCGGTTGCCGTATCCGTATGAATATCGCTGGCATTCATCGGTGCGTCCCATCGATTGGGAAAATGAATATCGCAAAATTTTTGAAGAATTGTTTGCGGGCCACGTCGCGCCGGATAAAGTTGCGGCGCTCATCATCGAACCTGTGCTCGGCGAAGGCGGCTTCATTGTTGCGCCGCCGGCGGCGTTGCGGACAATGGCAAAAATTTGTCGCGAACATGGGATCATCTTTATCGCCGACGAAGTGCAAACCGGTTTTTATCGTACCGGCAAAACTTTCGCCATCGAATGGTCGGAAATCGAGCCGGACATTATCATCATGGCCAAATCAATTGCATCGGGCCTGCCATTGAGCGCCATCACAGGACGCGCCGAATTGATGGATGCGCCGCATGAAGGCGGACTTGGCGGCACCTACGGTGGAAATCCGGTTGCCTGCGCCGCAGGACTCGCGAGTCTTGAAGAGATGCAACGGCTCAAGCTCGGTGAACGCGCGATGGCGATGGGAGAATATATTCACCAACGCTTTTCCGCCATTGCGGCAAAAAGCCCGAAGGTTGGCGAAGCGCGCGGCATCGGCGCGATGCGGGCATTGGAAATCGTGAAAAATAAATCCACCAAACAGCCCGACAAAGAGGCCACGCAAAAGATTCAACAGCTTTGCTATCAAAATGGCTTGCTCGCTTTGACGGCTGGGACTTACTCCAACATCATCCGCACGCTGATGCCATTGGTGATTTCGACAGAGCAATTAACCGAGGGCATCGATGTTATGGAAAATGTCATCTTGTCGCTTGCGGATTAAGTTTTAGTTTGCTATATTGGAGATGTGCCGATTAAGGCGTCCTAAAGGCATAGGCCTTGGGCCGTAGCACAGAAAGGACTGCGACTATGAAGCACAAACTCCAAAACCCTTACGCAATCACCAGCGTGCAAAGCCTGTTGAATTCAAAAGGCCAACCCATGGGCACTTGGTTATTGCAATCCGTCACCTCGATTCTCTACCGCATTTTCTACGACGAAAAACTCTTTTTTCGCGATCTCCTGCGTTTTGGTTGAGTCCTACGGACGGAGTCTTTCCCGCGTCGAATTTTTTCCTGAAATTTTTCGCCGTGCTTTAGTTTTCTCGCGTAATCAATGCGCCAATGGCGTAGTGTCTTCATTTTTGCGCGATTCTTTATTTCTGGAAAAGCAATTCGGCCTCCCCTTCGTACTCCTGCATGCCAACAACTTTGTTTTGTAGAAAGTCGAAGACGCCGTGTCTCCATTGCAAAACAACGTCGCGCTGGCATCAGCCCAATGACTCAAAAATTTTTACAACCCCTCAACCAACAGGAGATACAGCCATGTTGAACGCAACGCTACATCCGACGCGCGCACCGCAAAATCCAAACGGCGCGGCGCATTTGCTGCCGCTATTTGAAAATAAAGTTGAATTCAAAGCGCCGCTGATCGCGCCGCCGATGCCCATACAGGAAAAATACAATCCTTATCAGGACGTTCTCAAAGAATGCCGCAAGTGGCTCGAGATTATTTCCGGAACGATGAGCGACGAGCTGCGCCATCGCCGGATGATCGAAGAAACGATGGAGAATTATCTCACCTACGTCAACAAAGGCTGGGCCGATATTCGCAAATCCGTCAACCAGGCCGGCGAGTATGCGTGCCTCGAGTGGATGGGACAAGCCTCGAAGTTTTGCGACAATCTCGGCCGCGAGTATATCGATTGTCTCGGCGGTTATGGTTTGTACAGCGCCGGCATTCGCCATCCGAAAATTGTGAAGGCCGTCGCGGCGCAATTGCAGCGCAATCCGCTGTCGAGCCAGGAATTGCTCGATCCGTTGCGCGGCGCGCTTTCCAAAGTGCTCGCCGAAATTACGCCGGGAAATTTGCAATACAGTTTTCTCATTAATAACGGAACGGACGCGGTTGAAGGCGCGATGAAACTCGCGCGCGCGTACACCGGGCGTCACGGCTTCGTCAGTTCGCTCGGCGCGTTTCACGGCAAGTCGCTCGGCTCGTTGAGCCTCATGGGCAAAGTGCGTTATCGCAAATCTTTCGAGCCGCTGCTGCCCGATGTGTCTTTTGTGGAATTTGGCGATGCGGAAGAGTTGGACTTCGAATTGCAAAAAGCCGAGAAGGTCGGTTGGCCGCTGGCAGCCGTTGTGCTTGAGCCAATACAAGGTGAAGCCGGCGCGATCGTGCCGCCGGATGATTACTGGCCGCGCGTGCGCGAAATTTGCACGAAGTATGGCATTCTCCTCATTGCCGACGAAGTGCAAACCGGACTCGGTCGCACCGGCAAAATGTTCGGCGTCGAGCATTGGAACGTCGTGCCGGATATCATGTGTCTCGGCAAAGCGCTCGGCGGCGGCGTGATGCCGCTGGCCGCGTTTGTTTCATCGCCGGAAATCTGGTCGGTGTTCGAAAAAGATCCACAGGTGCATTCGTCAACGACCGGCGGCAATCCGCTGGCCTGCGCCGCCGGCATCGCCGCGATTCAAGTGACCATCGAAGAAGATTTGCCGGGACAGGCGGCGCGCAAAGGCGACCACATGCTCGCCGCGATGCGCAACATGCAGCGGCGCTACGAAGATATCATTGCCGACGTGCGCGGCAAAGGTTTGCTGATTGGCATGCAATTCAAAAGCGCGCAACTCGGCTGGGAAGTCGTCTCGCGTCTTTTCCAAAAAGGCGTGCTCGTGGCGGGCACGATGAGCAACTCCGAAACCGTGCGTTTCGAGCCGGCGCTGAATATTCCAAATGAATTGCTGTATGAAATTTTGAATCGTTTGGAAGATACGTTGAGAGAAGTTAGGGGTGGAATGCAACATTGAAAAATACTCACACTCTTACTCATCCTCCTACTCGCTTTAGCTTTTTAAAACGAGTAAGAGTACGAGGATGAGTAAGAGTAGGAGAAGGAGATCATCATGACTTCGCCAGAAAAGATTCTCGCAACCTACAAACAACGCACGCGCCAATCATTCAAGCTGCATCAGAACGCAAGCAACCTTCTCCCCCTCGGCGTGACGAGCAATTTTCGTTATTACGAGCCGTATCCGGTTTTCATCAAACGCGCGCAGGGCAGCCGGATGTGGGATGTCGATGACAACGAGTACACCGACTTCTCGATGAATTTCGGTTGCCAACTCGTCGGCCATGCGCCTCCGCTCATTCTCAAAGCGATTGCCGCGCAGGCGGAAAATGGCACGCTGCTCTGCGCTCCGCATGAAATTGAAACGCAAGTCGCGGCGGAAATTTGCAAACGTTTTCGCGTTGAAATGGTGCGCTTCACCAATTCCGGCACGGAATCGACTTCGCATGTTTTGCGCCTCGCGCGGCATTATACGAAACGCGACAAGATCATCAAATTCGAAGGCGCATTTCACGGCGTGCAGGATGCGCTGCTCGTCAGCACCAAACCGAAGCTGCCGCAGATCGGCGACGAGTCGCGTCCAAATCAGATTCCGTCGTCGTTCGGCATTCCGGCGGCGGTTTGGCAGCACACGCTGATTGCGAGCTTCAATAATATCGAGTCGGTAAAAATTCGCTTTCGCGAAAATCCGCAACAGATCGCGGCGGTGATCATCGAGCCGGTGATGTGCAACGCCGGGATCATCACGCCGGAGCCGGAATTTTTGCAGGCGCTCAAAAATGTCTGTGAAGAAAACGGCGCGCTGCTGATTTACGACGAAGTCAAAACGGGCTTGAAAATCGCGCCGGGCGGGGCCTGCGAATTTTACGGCGTGCAGCCGCATCTGGTTTGTCTCGCCAAAGCCATCGGCGGCGGTTTACCGCTCGGCGCATTTGCCGGAACGCGCGAGGTGATGCAACACGTCGGCGACGCCGGATTTTATCACGCCGGAACTTTCGCCGGCAATCCCCTCTCACTCACCGCCGGACTGGTGACGCTGCGCGATATTCTCACACCGGCAGCTTATTCGCGGTTGTATGTGTTGAGCAAAAAATTGACGGATGGCTACAACATGATTATCGCCGCGAATAAATTGCCAGGGCACGCGGTCAATATCGGCGCGCTCGGCATGATGCATCTCGTGCCGCAGCCGCTGAAAAATTACCGCGACTGGCTGCAAATCAATCGCGAGCATTGGAAGGCGTATTGGTTCAGCATGCTCAACCGCGGCATCATCGCGCATCCGCCGGGGCACGAGGAGCAATGGACGATTTCCGTGGCGCACGCGGAGAAAGATATTGAAGCGCATCTCGTGGCGTTTGAGGAGGTGGCCGCGGAACTCACAAAATTTCTGAACCCAAAGTAAATGGTTTAGAATCGCTTGATTTTTGAGTATTGTTTTTTTATCTTGAGGTGTCAAGCTCACGAACGTTTACCCGTAAAATGAGGAAATTACCATGCCGCAAAATTATAATCCTCTTGAAAGCATTGTTGAAAAATTGATTCATGAGCACTTCGATCTGGACGAAAATCTGGAAAAAGTGATGTGGATCGATCCGGAGAAAACATCGGAAATTCGTTTGATCCAAATCACCGCCGACACTTTTCCCACGGGAGATGTTCTGTCGTTTTATTTTCCGCCCTCGAAGGAGGTTCCTTATCCTTTGCTCATTGCACAAGTCACGCCGGAAGAATGGCGGCAGGTTTTGCGTGACGAGATTCCCCTGCCTGAGGAGTGGAGCCTGGAGAATCATCAGGTTTTTTCTCGTGAAATGGTGGCCGTATGACGGACAGGCGGGTCTGGCAGATAGCATTCCTTAAACAGGCTCGTATTGAGTGGGAGGCTTATCAAAGAGCACGCCAATCACGATGGCCAGACTGTCTCCAATTGCATCTTTTGCAAATGGCAACCGAGAAACTGGGCAAAGCGCTTTTGTTCGCCGGTCATTCCAAAATAGAACGCCTCACTCGCAGCCACGCTGCTTTTGTAAAGTTCATGCAAGTTGCCAGCAATAACAGCAATCTGCAAGAGAGGCTGGGCATGAACCACTCGCAATTGAGAGCTCATTTCAAGCGGCTTCTGCCTCTTGCTTGCGAAATTGAAAATCTGGCGCCGACTTTGGCTCAGGACGGCCCTAACCCCGAATATCCCTGGCTTGATAAATCCGGGCGTCTTCAAGTTCCGGGAGAATATACTTTTCCGCTGATTATGTCACTTCAAACCTCGCAAGGCGTCAGGCTACTCAAGGATATTGAAAACTGTATCGCAGAATTTGAGAAACTTTTTCTGAGCTGATTTTTCGCGAGCGTTGGAAGGCGTACTGGTTCAGCATGCTCAACTGCGGCATCATCGCGCATCCGCCGGGGCACGAGGAGCAATGAACGATTTCAGTGGCGCACACGGAGAAAGATATTGAAGCGCATGGGGCGGCGTTTGAGGAAACGGCGGCGGAGTTGGTAAAATTTATTTGAAGGCTTGCATTTCGTCGGCGAATTTTATACCTTTCAAACATAGTGAAACTCACAAATTTTAACCTTCAAAACAGAAAATCGTTATGTCCGAAAATCACATTGATCTTGAAAGCGCCGTTCAAAAATTGGTTGACGAGCATTTCGGGCTGGATGAAAGCATCGAAAAAATGGTCTGGGTCAAACCCGAGGCCAGGCCGGAAATCCGCTTAATCGAAATCACCGCCGAAACGCTTCCCACCGGCGATGTTATGTCTTTTTATTTTTCGCCATCGGATGAAGTTCCTTTTCCTTTATTCATTGCACAAATAACGCCGGAAGAGTGGCAAATGGTTGTGCAAAACAAAATTCCCTTGCCCGAAGGATGGAGCTTAAAGAATCATCGGGCCTTTTTCCGTGAGATGGTGACGGCATGATCGACCGGCTAAACTGGCAGTTGGCATTTCTGCAACAAGCGCGCGCTGATTGGGAGGCCTACCAAAAAACGCATGAAACATTTTGGCCGGCCTGTCACCGGTTACATTTCCTGCAAATGGCCACAGAAAAACTGGGCAAGGCGCTTTTGCTCGCCGGTCAAGCGGAATTTGAGCGCGTCACCGGCAGCCATGCGGCTTTTGTAAAATTTATGCAGGTTGCCAGCTGCGATCGCAGCCTGCAAATAAGATTAAAGATGACCAAAGCCCAGCTCAAAGCGCACTTCAGGCAACTTCTTCCCATCGCTTATGAGATCGAAATTTTAGCGCCGGCTTTAGCGCAGCACGGCCCCAATCCCGAATATCCCTGGTTTGATCGCACGGGCAAAATATGCGTTCCGGTCGTTTATTCCTTTCCGCAGACCAAGCTGCTGCAATCACCGTACGGCTTAAAACTGCTCAAGCATATAGAAGACTGTATGGCAGAGTTCGAAAAGATTTTTCTGAGCTGATTTCTTTTCGCGCATAGGAAAACCGACTGGTTCAGCATGTCCAATCGCGGCATCATCGCGCATCCGCCGGGGCACGAGGCGCAATGGACGATTTCCGTGGCGCACACAGAGAAAGATATTGAAGCGCATCTTGAGATGTCTGAGGAAGTCGCGGGGGAACTTGCAAAATTGATTAGCCAAAAGTCGATGATCAAATTGACCAACGGAAAAAAAGCCGCCAACGGATTTTTTAATTGCACTCAGTTATCGTGTAAAATGAAAGTCATTATCATGCCTCAGATTCCTAATACTATCGAAACCGCTATCGCAAAAATGATTCAGGAACATTTCGATCTGGATGAAAACCTGGAACAAGTGATTTGGATTAAATCCGCAACCACGCCGGAAATTCGTTTGATCCAAATTGTGGTCGATACTCTTCCCACAGGAGAGGTTCAGTCATTTTATTTTGGGCCATCGGATGACATCCCTTGCCCGTTGCTGATCGCGCAAATCACACCGCAAGAATGGCAAAAAGTTTTGCAGAACGAAATTTCGCTGCCCGAAGACTGGAGCTTGGAGAACTATACAGTGTTTTCTCGCGAGGTGGCTACAGTATGAAACTCCTCGCCATCGGCGGCTGCGGCGCGATGGGCAAAGCCGCGACGCGCGCCCTCATTGAAATGCCCATTTTTACCGAAATCATTATCGGCGACCTCAATCTCGACGCCGCGCAAAATTGGGCGCGGAAATTGGGCGACAAGCGCGTGCGCGCGATTCGCGTTGATGTGACGGATGCAACCTCGCTTCTATCTGCCACAAAAGGCGTCGACATTGTCGCCAATCTCACGCTCTACGAATTCAACGTGCCCATCATGCACGCGTGTTTGGAGAATCGTTGTCATTATCTTGATCTCGGCGGGTTGTATCATGTCACTAAAAAGCAACTGGCGCTGCACGAAAAATTCAAAGCAATTGATCGGCTGGCGCTGTTGGGCATGGGCGCGTCGCCGGGAATGACGAACGTTGCAGCGGCGATGGGCGCAAAACAACTCGATCAAGTCACCGGCATTCACATTCGCACCGGCACCAAAGGCGGCGGCAAAGGATTTGGTTATTCCGCCAAAACGGTGCTGGACGAATGCACGATGAATGCGTTTGTGTTTGAGAACGGCGCGATGCAGGAGCTGCCGCCGCTCTCCGGGTGCGAGCGCTACACTTTGCCCGAACCCGTCGGCGAAGTCGAGGGTTTTTATTCGATTCATTCCGAGCTGGCAACTCTCCCCTATCAATATCCGAATATCCAAAACGTCAGTTTCCGCGTGGCGTTCTCGGCGCGGCTCGTGAATATGGTTGAAACGTTGATTGATTTGAAGCTTACGAGTTCAGAAAAATTTTCTTACAAAAATGTCGATATTGCCCCGCGCGAATTTCTCGATGCGCATTTGATGCGTTTGCCGAAGCCGGAAGAGTTGAGCGAGTTCAAAGCGTTTCGCGTCGAAGTGGCGGGAATTAAAGGCGGAGAACGTAAAACGAAAAACGTAATGCGTAAAACGTTAGTTTACGAAATTCTCGTGCCGTCAAAAGAAGAATGGGGAATCAAAGCCGGTGCGTATTGGACGGGCGTGCCGGCGGCGGTGGCAGCAGAGTTGATCGCCGAAGGGAAATATCTTGCGAGTGGCGCATTGGCACCGGAAGCGGCGTTGGCGCCGGAATTGGTGTTGGCAAAATTAGCGGATTATGATTTGAAAATTATGCTTGTTCGAGAGTAAAAAATGCGCTAAATTTTGGCAGTTCATTTATTGGAGATTCAGAATGCAAACGCAAATAACACTCGACCTCGCTGCTGATGAATTTGTTCATGCCAGGCAGGCCACTTTGCAGGCGGGTTTTCAATTGGAAGAATATTTGAACTTTGTCTTGAAAGCCATTAGTATACCCAAACAGTTGAATGAAGATGTCATTGAGCGCATTTTTCACCTTCTTCCTGATGCGTTGGTGATGCAACTGGCCAAGTCTAAAATGACGGACAAAGACAGCAAGCTTTTCAGCCGTTTGCTCGAAAAGCAGAGAGAAGATAAAATCAGTGAAAGCGAGCGTGAAAGACTTGCCGAGTTGACGGAAGAATATGAACGAGGCACCCTACGCAAAGCTTACGCGATGGCGGAAGCGGTTCGGCGCGGCCTCATGCCGCCGCTGCATGCATGAGCAAAATCAAAGTAAAACTTCGGCAACTGCTTTTTCAAGCCGCAAATTTTCAATGCGGGTATTGCCGAAGCCCGCAGGATTTTCTCATGGCGGATTTGGAGAGAGACATTAGAACTTAATCGGAAACGCGCCGTCTTGCTGAGGCAGATGTGGATAAAGGCTGGGTGGCATCCGCCAGGAGTTTAATCCGTTCTGTTTGATCTGAACAGATGATGATTTGAAAATTGCGCTTGCGCAAGAATAAAAAATGCGCTAAATTTTGGCAGCCACTTTATTGGAGCAATCAAATGAAAATCGATGTTCATATCGACTATTTTCAGGAAGACGGCGTCATCGTGGCGCTTTGTCCGGAACTGCAAGTGTCAAGTTTTGGCGAGACGTTGGAAGAAGCTGAACGCAGTATCAAAGAAGCGCTGGAGCTTTTCTTTGAAGGCTGTGAAGAGATGGGGACGCTTCACGATGTCCTTGATGAATCGGGCTTTACCAGAGTCGGAGACAAATGGATACGCCGCCAGCCGGTCAAGACGATAGAGACGTCTTTAGAATGGTCCAGGCAGGCAGCAGCTTATGCCTAAACTCACACCGATTCATTACGAAACCCTGATCAAAGTATTTGAACACGAAGGGTTTAAAATCGCCCGCACCAAAGGCGATCACATGATGATGATGATCAAGCCGGGAATCAAACGTCCTTTGGTTATTAAAACCAGCCCGCGCGAAGTTGCGGTAACCCACATCAAAACCAATCTGAATACGGCGGGGATGTCGCGCGAACGCTATTTTGAGTTGTTGGAAAAAGTGACATGAAAAATATCCGGGGGCGAGGTTCGACGCGCTACTTCCCGCCCCCGAACGGTTTGTGTGTTCGCCCTTAAGGGCCGGAACGAGCTCTGGACGTTGGCATGCACGCTCTCGCCATCCGTAAATGACGAGACTCCGGCATCCTTCGGGTGTTGTTTCGTCGATTTTTTTCAAAAATTTTTTTTTGGGGCGGAGCCCCAAACCCCGACTCGTTGTTTTCGCTCCGTTCGCTTGCGCTCGTCCCTCGCGCTCGCTCACTCCGCTCCAACAACTCGTTTTGCTCATAGGTAAAGCCGGAACGAGCTACCAACTGACTACGGGACGAACACGAGGCGGAAGCCAAGGTCGTCGCGGCGGTCGTCGGGGCCGCCGTGGTAGCGATCCGCGGAACGGCAGTACTGCGCAACGCCGTACCAACTGCCGCCGCGCAACACCCGGGACGAACCGGTTTCGGGGCCCTCAGGATTTTTTACTGTTCCCTTCTTTTTGCATTCATCATAGTATTTAGCGTCATGCCAATCCCGACACCATTCATAAACATTGCCGCTCATATCGTACAGGCCCAATTCGTTGGGCTTTTTTGCGGCAACCGGATGGGTTGTGCCGTTTGAATTTTCATCATACCAACCCACTTCATCCAAATTGTCACTGCCGGCGTATTGGTATTTGCCAATGTGGACATTCCCTTTGCCTACCTCATAGGGAGATTTATGTCCGCCGCGCGCGGCGTATTCCCATTCCGCTTCGGTCGGCAAACGATATTTGGCTCCGGTCGTTCGCGACAGCCATTTGCCATATTCGGTGGCGTCATTCCAACTCACATAAATAACCGGAAGAGTCATTTTGTCGCTGCCCACGATATTTCCGGCGGCATCGTAACGCCAATTTCTTTTATCAGCATTTTTCTCTGCATCCGTTTGATAACCCGTAGCCTCGACAAATTTTTTGAATTTCCCAACGGTCACTTCATAGAGGTCCATATAAAAGGCATCGACATAAACTTCATGCACGGGTTTCTCGTCGCTGCCGTCGTTTTCACTGCCCATTTTAAAAGTGCCCGCCTGAACCAGCACCATGTCAGCCGGCGCCGCGCGCGCCGGTTCCGTTTTCGGCGGCTGGGTTGGCGTGAGCAACCGATTGCACTCTTGAATTTTTCGCGCCACATAGCCGTCGCCGGGCCTTTGTTCCAACGCCTTTTCAAATTTATTTTTGGCGTCATCATATTGCCCGCGTTGATAGGAGTTGTTTCCGTCTTTCACGTACTGCGCATAGAGCTTATCACGCTGCGCCTGATTTTTCAAGGCAATTTTGCGATCGCAGGAATCAATCCAAGCCGTGGCATAGCGATCATTGGGCCTTTGCTGCAACGCGAGCCGATACTGGCGTATGGCGTTGTCGAAATCGTTGCGGTTAAAAGACGCGTCGCCGGCATTTTTGTATTGGCGATAAAGGCTGTCGCTTGCCGTCATCGCCGGCTTTTTAACCGGCGTGGCGCTTTCATCAGGTGAAGCCGACCATTTTTTCACGATCAAATAAGTCAACACGATCAACGCCAATGCCGTCGCCGTGATGATGAGCGGACGCCGGCTGGCGCGGCGCGGTTTGATTGCCGGCGACGGTGGAACAATGGGCTTCTTCTCCCTTTGCACCGGCGGTACGGCGATCATGGCCGTCGGTTGCGCCGGCTGCAGCAACTGGCGCTTTTCTCTTTTCAAATCCACCAGCAGATCTTCGGCGCTCCGGTAGCGCGTTTCGAGTTCTTTATCCAACGCCTTGTCAATGATCCGCTGCAAGCCGGGCGAGACGCCAGCTTTGTAGCGCGCCAGCGGCTCGGGTTGCTGATTTTTGATCGCCTCAAAGAGTGCCAATTCATTGTCGCCTTTGAACGGCAGCCGGCGCGTGAGCAGCTCATAGAGCACGACGCCGAGCGAAAAAATATCCGACCGCGCATCAAGTGGTTTGCCGCGAACCTGTTCCGGGGACATGTAAGCCGGCGTGCCCATGATCAGGCTTTCCTTCGTGAGCGGCGCCACGCCCTCGATTCGGGCCAAACCGAAATCGGCGATTTTCACCCGCCCTCGCCGGTCAAGCAAAATGTTGGCCGGCTTGACGTCGCGATGAATGATGCCGGCGCGATGCGCTTCGCCAAGCCCTTCACAAGCCTGCATCATCATGTCGATCACGTCGCCGATCTCCGGTTCACGCCGGATCATCAAATCCCGCAGCGATTCGCCGTCGACCAATTCCATCGCCGTCCACGCGTGATTTTGATGCTCGCCGATATCGTAAATGGTGATGATATTGGGATGATTCAAAGAGGCCGCAGCTCGCGCTTCGCGTTTGAAGCGGGCTTTAAGCTCCGGGTCGGAAATGTATTGCGGCGGCAGAAACTTGAGCGCGGCTTTGCGCCCGAGCTCGGTATCTTCGGCGAGGTAAACTTCGCCCATGCCGCCGCGGCCCAATAACGCCAAAATTTTATAGCGCGAAACAGTTTTACCGATCATGGTGTGACCTGAAATGTGCCAAACGGAAATTACGGCAATGTAACGCTTCCGCGGCAAATTTGCAAGCGCTTTTTTGGGCGCCAATGTAATGGCTCGGTGACGGATGGAGAAGATGTCATTCTGGAAAAATCTTCTTAGTATCGAGCACTGTGCTGGCCTCAAAAAAGATGCTTCCAGCATGACATGTTATTGGGAAGCACTGTGCTTGCAACAAAAAAGATGCTTCCAGTCCTGGCCTGCAGCAGGGCAGGCATGACATGGGTAGTAGTCCACCGAAAATCTGAGGGAGTACGCGCCAATAAAAAAGGCATCACCGGAATTAAACCGGCGATGCCTTTTAGAAAAATCTTTTTATGCAGGCTGGAAGCCTGCGCTACGCTACGGGTACGAAACAAAATTTGACAAACGGCGAAAGATTTCACATATTACTGCTGTTGCGCCACCGCCTCCATTTTCACCAGCAACTGCACCATACTCTGGCCGCGCAGTTCTTTGGCGTCGATCACTTTCAGGACTTCCACGTGGCCGGCGCGAGAGATTTGGACGACGTGATTTTGGTTGGAGGTGACGGCGACTTTCAGCGGCGATTGGCCGACGTAACGATCGTCGATGATCACATCGGCGCCGGAGGGTGTGGTGTTGATTTGCAAGGTCAACATATTGCCACGCGGCTCATCCGGAGGTTCGGGCGCGGGCTGAATGCGCACGGCGGGCGGTTCCGGTTGGATAATAATCGTTTTGGTTTCCGGCGTCACTTCTTCGATCAGCGGCTGCGGCGCGGTCACCGTCACTCTCGGCGCGGCCCGTTCGATAATAATTGGCGCGGGCGCGGCAATTCTTGGGGCGACGCGGGCAACCGACGCGGATTCGCTCGCTTCCGCCATCGCTTCATATTTCATGCGAAATTGCACGTTCTTTTGAATCGGACGGCCTTTGTAATCTTTGTCGAGCCGGCAGATCAACACCGTGCGCTGGCCGGGCACGATTTTAACCGGCTCGTCGGTTTTTATGTCGAACGTTTGTTCACGCCAGTAGCCGACGCTGTGGTACTCGGCTTTGATCTCGTAAACCCCGTGCTGCAGGCGCAACGGGTACGTGTAAGTCGACGACATGTTGGTCAGCTTTTCAATCGGCGCGACTTCGCGTCCGTTGACATAAAGCACGACATAATTTCGGTAGCTTTTGCCGGCGTCCGCCACATTCGCAATTTTAACCAACAAGTTTTCCGGCAACTCTCGCAGCTCCCGTTCCGGCAATTGTTCTTTGGGTTTCAGCTCGCTGTAGGCGCGGTCGGCGGTGAGCTTTCCACTGGCGCCGCAAGCGGCCAATCCGGCGGCCAAAAGCAGGGTTCCGAGCCTGGCAAGCATACGCGGCCAGGCGTAGCGTTGAAACGATGGCATGTTGTCCTCCGATGATCGATTAGGTTTGAAATGCGCGTGTAAGCGGCGGCAAAGCCGGCAATCCTTTTAACGCCAATTGGCGACAGGAAGTTCAAAATCTTATTCACAATTTACGAATTGAAATGAAAAAAGCAAGAAAATAAATTAGCCGTTGGTAATGCCTCACTCACAGGTGGAAAATCGTAGCGCCCCGTTCGCGGGGCAGACAAGATGTCTGCGCTACCCACCCGTCATTGAGCCATTACAGCCGTTGGATGGTTTCGTTCCTGGATGCTGCAACGAGCCAGGAGTAACCGCCGTCTATTATTAAAACCACTCAAGGAGGAAGGTCGAATGAAAAAAACAAATCGCGGCATCCATCTTTTGCTCATCGCGATTCTGGGCTATCTGTCAATGGCGCAGGATCGCCCGTCAACTAAGCCGGAACTCACGGTAAACTCGATCATGCGCGATCCGAAATGGATCGGCAACCAACCCAACGACCCGTATTGGTCGGATGATGGCAAGACGGTTTATTTTATGTGGAATCCGGCGAATGCCGACGCCGACTCGCTGTATCAAATTTCGCGGCGCGGCGGGCCGGCGATGAAAGTACCGGCCGCGGAACGGCAGCAGCTTCCGAGCCGCTTCGGCCAATACACGCGCGACTACAGCAAAAAAGTTTTTGAGCGCGAGGGCGATATTTTCCTGCTCGATATTAAAACCGGACGCACCACGCCAATCACCAGCACCGTCGACGCTGAGGGCCAGGCGCGTTTTTCTTTTACGGAAAAACAGGTGTTGTTCGTGCGCGACAACAATCTTTTTGCGTGGGAATTGTTGACCGGCGCGATCACGCAGCACACGGATTTTCGCAAAGGTCTGGCGCCGAAAGAGACCAAACCGAACACCGAGCAGCAAAAGTATCTCGCGCAGGAAGAGTTGAGTTTGATCGCCGTTTTAAAAGAGAGAAAAGAGAAAGCGGATCAGGCGAAAAAGGCGCGCGAGAAACAGGAGCCGAAACGTCCGAAGAAAATCTATCTCGGCGAAAAAGACATTCAGCAGATTCAACTTTCGCCCGATGAGAAATTCGTGACGTTCATTCTTTCGCAGCGCGCCAAAGATACGCGCACCGCCATCGTGCCGAATTATGTTACGGAGACGGCTTTCACCGAAGATCTTAATACGCGCATTAAAGTCGGCGAACCGCAGACGGCGTTTGAATTCGGCTATTGGGACATGGCCCGCGACACCGTGCTTTATGTGAAGCCCGATAGTTTGCCGGGCATCATGGAGAGTCCGGCGTTTGCGACGATCCCGACAAAAAAGGATACTGCCAAATCAGCCAAAGAGAACAAAAAATCTGAAAACCGCGCGGTGATTTGGAACGGGCCGTTTTGGAGCGACGACGGCAAAAACGCTTTCGTCGTCGTGGGCGCGCAGGATAATAAAGGCCGCTGGATTGCGAAGCTGGATTTGCCCGCCGGCAAATTGACGAGTTTGGATCGCCAACATGATGAGGCGTGGATTGGCGGGCCGGGCATTGGATTCTTCGGCGGCGCCACCGCGGTGGGCTGGATGCCGGACAATCTGCGCGTGTGGTTCTGTTCGGAAGCGAGCGGCTACTCTCATTTATACACCTTCGATATTACCACGCGACAAAAGCGCGCGCTCACCGGCGGCAAGTTTGAAATCGACAGGCCGTTCATTTCTCGCGATAAAAAGAAATGGTATTTCATCAGCAACGAAGTGCATCCGGGGGAGAAGCATTTTTATACGATGCCGCTCGACAGCGGAGCGCGCGCCAGAATCACTTCGACCGAAGGCAACAACGACGTGTCGCTATCGCCCGATGAAACCATGCTGGCGATTCGTTACTCTTTTTACAATGCGCCGTGGGAAGTTTATTTGCAGGAAAATAAATCCGGCGCAAAGCCGCAGCGCGTGACTTTTTCGACAACGGATGAATTTAAAAAATATCCGTGGCGCGTGCCGGAGTTGATCACATACTCGGCGCGCGATGGGGCGCAAGTTTATGCGCGGTTGTATCGTCCCGAAAAACCAAATGGAGCGGGCGTCGTTTTCGTGCATGGCGCAGGTTATTTGCAAAACGCGCACAAGTGGTGGTCGAGTTATTTTCGCGAGTACATGTTTCACAATCTGCTCACCGACCTCGGATATACCGTGCTTGATCCGGATTATCGCGCCAGCGCCGGTTATGGTCGCGATTGGCGCACGGCGATCTATCGCCACATGGGCGGCAAAGATTTGGAAGACGTCGTCGACGGCGCGAAATTTCTCGCGGAAAAATGCGGCGTTGATCGCAAACGCCTCGGCGTTTACGGCGGCAGTTACGGCGGTTTTATCACATTGATGGCGATGTTCACAACGCCGGAGGTTTTTGCGGCGGGCGCCTCACTGCGGCCGGTGACGGATTGGGCGCATTACAATCATGGTTATACTTCCAACATTCTTAACATCCCTCCTGCCGACACGCTTTCATATCGCCGCAGCTCGCCGATTTATTTTGCGGAGAATTTGAAAGGCGCGCTGCTCATCTGCCACGGCATGGTGGATGTCAACGTGCATTTTCAGGACACCGTGCGGCTGACGCAGCGTTTAATCGAATTGGGAAAAGATAACTGGGAAGTAGCGATGTATCCGATGGAAGATCACGGCTTCCGGGAGCCGAGCTCGTGGACGGACGAGTATAAAAGGATTTTGAAATTGTTTGAGGAGAATTTGAAATAGAACACGGATAATGACAGCCAGCGTCAACAGGCGCGGGAGCAAAAACAGAACGCTTGAGATACTTAAAGAACTTTGAATGAAGTACAATCGTGAAAATCATGCTCTGCCCCCCGCGTCTGGTTCAACTTTTTTGTCTTCGCGAGGCTTTATTAAAGCTATATCTTTACACGACGAGGTTGAGGACATCCAACAACCGCCCACAAAGTGTCATGAAACCTCATGACACTTTGCAAGCGAGGAGAACCCTCTCGTGATTTTACAAACATGTACTCAAAGACGTGCTCTTGAATCACTTGCCATCGTTTCGATTGCTTTATCTTTCAAAACTTTATGAATCTGTTTTACCACGAATCAGTTTGGCTGCTTCGTTTTCTGTAATAGAGCAGACGGCATAAGCCACTGTCGCTTGGCGTGTGATGACAACCCCAATTAGCGGATCAAGCAAGCCTCCTATTCAAACGGATTGAACAACTGAATATCACAATCCTCGAAATCACGAGTATTTCGTGTCGCCAGCATCAGATTATGTTCGTACGCCGTTGCGGCAATCAAGAGATCGGCCTGGGTTCTGATAACGCCCTTTTTCCGAAAATTTCCGCGCAACTCACCGCAACGTTTCGCAATGGCTGATGTAACGGGCAGGGCTTCACAGCCAAAGCGAAGAAACTTCTCAAACCATTCTCGTTGTTTCGGCGCTTCTTTGTAGGCCAGCCCGAAATAGATTTCTTCAATGGTTATCACACTCACATAAACCAATTCCTGCGTGCTCAACCATTGTTTGACTTTGGGATTCGGTTGGCGCTTCATCGCTTCGCTGATAACATTGGTGTCACAAAGATACTTCATCGGTGATCTCAAGCATGGCGTTGGGTCGATCTTGACGGATTGGCGTCTCAATCTCGACAGGTTCAAACTTATGAATTTCGTTCAACTCATCCAGAAGCTCGGCTATGGTCGGTCGAGCCTGGCGAGCGCGAAGACTCATCAGTTGATTAAAAAAGTTGATGTCCACAACGACGCCGACCGGTTTATTTTGGTCATAAACAACTTGCGGTTCTTGCAAACACGCGCGCATAATCTCCGCAAAGCGATCTTTCACATCAGTTACTGCCCAAGTTCTCATACGCACACCTCGCAATGTTAATTATTCTCAACTGTGTCCACTCGCTGAATCGACTGGCTACACCAATATAATAAAATCTTCTGAGAACTTCAAGTTTTCGCCCAAATTTCCTCACCCATCCACGGCATTAAAAAATACGGACAAAATTTTAAAATAAATCCGGAACATCAGCGCCATCCGTGTTCAAAAAAGATCGGGAATACTCGTAAACGCAATGCGCGTCGGCGCGGCTTGTTTGACGCCGTGAATGCCGCCGAAGTAAACTTTGTCGGTGCCGAATCTCATGTTGATGGCGTCCATCGCCTGCATGAGCTTGTCGCGTTTGGGATCTTCAAACAGCGAGAGATTATGCAAATGCGCCGGAACGAGGTCAAACAGTGTTGCGCCGACGCCGAGTGGTTTGCCGGAAGGCTTTTGTTGCCACAAAACGTGCAGCGCTTCGAGCATCGTCAAGGTGTCCTGGCATTCAACCATCGTGGTTTTCGTCGACCAGCTCTGCTCGCCGACGAAACGCAGCCAGAGCTGCAAGCCGCCGGCGTAGTAGCGCATTTTGCGCAAACGCCTCGCGGCTTTTTGCACGAGTTTTTGCGCGACGGCAAACGCCGCTTCTTCGGTGCGCAAATCCGGCGGCAAAATATGCGAGTGGCCGACGGTTCCCTTCTGCGTCGGTGGCTCGACAATGTCGTCGCCGCGCAGCCAGTGCCAGAATCTCTCGCCGACGATGCCCTCCCAAACTTTTCGCAAATGCGTTTTCGGCAGCGCGCAAAGTTGCTCGACGGTTTGAATGCCGTGCAGCAGCAGGCGTTTGTGCATTCTCGGGCCGACGCCGGGAAAATCTTCCAATTTGAGTGAATATAAAATCTGCGGCAAATCCGAATCTTGAATCACCACCAGCCCGTCGGGCTTTTGCAAATCGCTCGCCACTTTCGCCAAAAAGCGATTTGGCGCGAGGCCGATGGAACAGCGCAATGTCTTCCCGACTTTATCGCGAATGGCCTGTTTCATGTTTTTCGCGAGGCGCGTTGCTTTCTCGACAGTTTGTTCACTTCCCATCAAACGGCACGCCATTTCATCGATCGACATCACGACGGCGACCGGCAGGCACGATTCCACCGCTTGCACGATGGCGTGGTGATATTCAACATAAAGCTGATGCCGCGCTTCGATGAATTGCATCGCCGGGCAGAGTTTTTTAGCATCGCCCACCATCGTGCCGGTTTTAACACCGAACGCTTTGGCCTCGTAACTCACCGCAATGCAGCAGGTGGCCTTCGTCATCACCGGCACCACGCCGATCGGCTTGTTCCGCAATTCGGGACGCAGTTCCTGCTCGATGGAGGCGAAGTAGGAATTGAGGTCGAGGAAGAGCCAGCGGAGAGGCCTGGTGTTCGCTTCAGCTAGAGCCATTATTTTTGAGAAACAATCAAAGCCATTTTTGGAAAATTTTGTGCTGTCTTGCAGCAAACCTGCCATTCGGCGCACTGTCATTCCGCAGGAATCCTTTTTGAAATTCAGCCTGCCCTGGCGCCCGCCGTGGCGCCAAAGGCGCCAGTGCCGCAGGCCAGGGAAAACTGCCTGCAACAAAAAAGCCTGCCCTGCCGCAGGCCAGGGATTCTTGCAGAATGACATTTTTTAAACAGCCGGGCCGCCTGTATTACGAATCATGGCAGCACAATCATCTTTTTGGTCAACACTTTATCCAGCGCCTGAAGTTGATAGAAATAAATTCCGGGAGACAACTTCACCCGCAACGGCAATTCATATTTCCCTGCATTCAAATTGGGCCATTGTTGTTGCCACAGCGTTTGGCCGAGGACATTCACGACTTTCAAGCTCACGACCGCGGGCGCTTCCAGAGTGAAAATAAATTTTGTTCCTGCGGCGGATGAAAGCGACCACGGATTCGGCGAATTTTGCTGCAGAGAAAATTTTGCCGGACCGCGTTCAATTTGTTTTACATTCGTTGCCGGCTCCGGCGGAAAAAGAAATCGCAACACGTCGTCCACATGCGCGCGCCAGTTGCCCCAACTGTGGCCTTCGTAAAACTCCGCATATTTGACTTTGAAACCGCGCCCGCTGAGTTGGGTATGCCAATGTCGGTTCGTTTGCGGAAAACCGAAGAGATCGTAAGTGCCAACGTCGATATAAAAACGCAGCGACGTATCTTGCGCCGCCACAGCCAACGTTTGTAACTCCAGCGAAATGTAACTTGATTGTCCCGCGCCGCCGCCAAACACGTGTGGATATTTGAACGCCAGATAATAAGTGATATGCCCACCTGCCGACGCGCCAAGATTGGTGCGCTGCCGCGCCAGCCTGCTGACGCGATAGCGGCTTTCGACATACGGCAAAACTTCTTCGACGATAAACCGGCCAAAAAGGTCGCGCCGAGCGCCAAAATACTCGGCGGAACGCTCAATAGGATTGATCGGCGGAATGAAAACGGCAATCGGCGTCGAAGTTTCCCTGCGCTCATGCAAATCATCCAACACGCGATCCATGTAAGCGAGCGAAACATATTCGAGGCCGTCGTGCACAATGATAACGCCGGGCTGCCGCGTGCTAGTGTCGTAATCGGGCGGCAAATAAATTTTCACGGTGCGTGAGTTGTTGAGAAAACGACTCGTCAGCGTCGTCGTCTCAATGCGGCCATGCGGAATACCGGGCCGAAGCTGAATCTCTTCCGGCTGCACATATTTCGGCATGGCGAGTTCGGAGTTCGGCCCAAACCCGCCGGCGACGGTTTTGTTGTGCGTCGGGTCGAGAATCCACGAGCTGCCATTCAACACCAGTTTGTAATCGAGCCGCGCTGTTGATTCAAAATTTTTGCCGAGATACCAAAAGATCGTGCCGGGCAGTTGTTGCAGACGATCGGGAGCATTCGCATTCCAGAAATTAAAATCGCCCGCGCTCGCCACGCTGTTCGGCGTGCCGCGATAAACAAAATATGCGGTGTATCCCGTCGGGCTCGCGGGATCGGGTTCGGCATACGGAAAGCGCGTGTTGTTAAAAAAACTGTCGATCACCGCGGTTTTATCCGTGGGATTCGGCAGACGATTGACGCGCGCCAGAAAATCTTTGAATGGCGTTTGGCTGGAAACATCCGACGCTAGTGGCAACAAGAATAGCAAAAGTCCGAAAAGTTTTCTCATAATATTACCGTTGGCGATCATAATAAAACCATCCTAAAATGTCATGCCTGCCCTGCTGCAGGCCAGGGCTGAAAGCATCTTGTTTCAATTCAGCGCCGTGCTTGACGATGAACAAGTTCCCTGCGGGATGACAGCGAGTGCAAGCGTGTCATGCCGAAGGCATCTTGCTCCAAACCAGCGTCGTGCTTGACGATGAACAAGTTCCCTGCGGGATGACCTCACGGTTTCAAGAAATTCCATTTGGGATTCTTCGTTGCAATCAGCGCCTCCTTCTTTTCCCGTGTCCAATCTTTGATCTCTTTCTCGCGCGCAATCGCCTGATTGATGTCTGTGTACAGCTCGAAGTAAAGCAACCGGTAGCAATAATAGCGTCCTGCAAAAGTGCGTTTGTTGCCGCGATTTTGATAATGCTGTTGCAAGCGGAGTTTCAACTCATTGGTGACACCGGTATAGAGCACGGTCTTGCCGGGATTCGTCGTGATATAGACGTAGTAATTGCCTTTCGCGACCATAACAAAACCCTCCTAAAAATGTCATGCTGAAAGCATCTTGTTTGTTATCCAGTACGGGCCTATTCAGGGTGTCATGTTGAAAGCATCTTGTTCCAAACCAGCGCCGTGCTTGACGATGAACAAGTTCCCTGCGGGATGACATTCATTTTCTATTTGCCTTTTGCTATTTCTTCATCATATCCTTACAAACCACCCCGCCTTTCATTACCCACGGAATATTTTCCAAAACCGCAATGTCTTTGAGCGGATCGGATTTGATCGCGACGAGATCGGCATATTTTCCGGCCTGGATGCTGCCGAGTTTATCGGACTGTCCAAGCAATTCCGCGGCGACCATGGTGGCGGATTGAATCGCCTGTATCGGCGGCATGCCCAACTCCACGAGCAGCTTAAAATCCACCGCGTTCTGGCCGTGCGGAAAAACGCCGGCATCGGTGCCGTACGCGATTTTCACGTCGCCCTGAATCGCTTTGCGATAACTCTCGCGTTTTTTCGCGTTCAGCGTCTTCGCTTTTTCAATCAGCTTGTCCGGCAAGCCAAATTGTTTGCCAAATTTTTCCACCGCGTCGCCGGCAAAAACGGTGGGCACGAGATACGTGCCGTGCTTTTTCATCAACGCGACGCCTTCGTCGTCGAGCAAACTGCCGTGCTCGATCGACGCGACGCCGGCTTGCACGGCGCGAATGAAACCGGGCATGATGGTCGCCTCGCTCAAATCAATCATCGTCGCGCTGGCGGGAATGGTCACGCTTCCTTCGGCGCCGACGGTTTTGATCATCTCGCCTTCGACGAGAATAAGTTGTTTCTCCAAAACTTTGCCGGTGGCGACGTCGATCAAACGTCCGGCTTTGATCGCTGTTGTCGGTGTTTGCGCAAGCAGAAAATTGGTTACCAACAGAACGATCATCATCCACATGCGTTTCATTGTTCTTCTCCTCGGTAAAAATGTTCAAAGAATATTTTCCAACGGCTAGATGAACCCAACTGATAAAGCTTATAAACGGTTGGGTTCATCTATCCGTTGGGCGCATTCTTTCTTTTTAATTTTGTCACACAATCAACAACGAAAAATCCATCGCCGGCGCGGAATGTGTCAACGCGCCGATGGAAATATAATCGACGCCGGTAGCGGCAATCGCGGCAACATTTTCCAAACTGACATTCCCCGAAGCTTCTAATTGCGCTCGACCCGCAACGAGCTTCACGGCGTTTTGCATTTCGGCGATCGGCATGTTATCCAATATAATATGTTTGACGTCATGGCGCAAGCATTCTTCCACGTCGGCCAGCGTCCGCGCTTCGACTTCCAAATCAGTTTGGGGGCTAAATTCACGACACTGCTGCACGGCAGCGGCGATGCCACCGGCCACGGCGATATGATTTTCTTTAATCAAAAACATGTCGTGCAGTCCAAGACGATGATTGCGTCCGCCGCCGCATTGCACCGCGTATTTTTCCAAAATGCGCCAGCCGGGCGTGGTTTTGCGCGTGTCGAGAATTTTGGTGTTGGTTCCGGCAACGGCGTCGACAAATTTTCTCGTCAACGTTGCGATGCCGGAAAGGCGCTGGAGGAAATTCAACGCGACGCGTTCGCCGGTGAGAATTGCAGCCAACGGGCCGCGCAGACGAACAACTTCCTGTTTTGGGCCAGGCTCTTCTTTGTCACTTGCCGAAAAATCAATTTGAACCAGCGCATTGACTTTGGCGAAAACGCGCGCGAAAATTTTCAGGCCGGCCACGACGCCGGCGGATTTGGCGATAACGATGGCTTCGCCCCTTTTCGCATTTTCTTTGGCAAAAATGGCGCGCGTGGTGATGTCGCCGGTTTCGCCCAAATCTTCGGCGAGCGCCAGATCAATCAAATGTTCTGCGGCATCGACAGCCGTTTTTTCAAGATCGCGATTTTGCAAGGTTATTTGCCTCCTGAAAATAAAAACGGGAACTGGTGAAAACTAATGCGCGGCGCGGCAAAAAGCAAGGAATTTCAGATTGCGGCTTGACTTTTTAGCGGAGGCGATATATCTTTCTCTTCCACAATTATCGTAGTGGCGAAGTCCGACTTGGGCGCGACGAGTTTGCAAATTTAGCGGAATCCCGCGGCCCAAGTCGGACTTCACTTTGCTTGCGAAACTTCACTCCATCCGAAAGGCAGTTCATGGAAAGAACGAATCGCTGGTGGCAGTTACTCCTTCTCAATTCCTCCATTCTGTGGATTTCCTGCTCGACTCAGCAAGCCGATTGCCCGACGCCGTCGGATTTGGTCTTGCGCGACGGCGCGATTTATACGATGAGCGCGACGCGCAGTTGGGCCGAGGCGGTGGCGATTGACAACGGCCGCATCGTTTATGTCGGCTCCGATAGCGCAATTAAAGAATGGATCGGCGGCCGCACGAAAGTTATCGACCTGCAGGGCAAAATGGTGTTGCCGAGTTTTCATGACTCGCACGTGCATCCGGTGAGCGGCGGCATGGAGTTGGGCGAGTGCAATCTCAATGGCCTTTCCACGCCGGAGCAAGTTTTGGAGGCCATTCGCCGCTATGTGCAACAAAATCCGGACGCCGTGTGGATTCGCGGCGGCGGTTGGGATTTGCCGATTTTTCCAAATGGCAATCCGCACAAATCTCTGCTCGACGCCATTGTTGCGGATCGCCCGGTTATTCTTTCGGCAGCGGATGGGCATTCCGCATGGGTTAATTCCAAAGCGTTGGAAATCGCCGGCATCACCAAAGATACGCCGGACACGCCACACGGCCGCATCGAGCGCGATCTGAAAACCGGCGAGCCAACGGGCACCTTGCGCGAGGATGCCGCGAGTCTCGTGTCGAAACATCTGCCAAAATATGATCAAAAAGATTACATCGCCGGTTTGAAACGCGGTTTGGAAATGGCGAATCGTTTCGGCATCACTTCGCTGCAGGAAGCGAGCGCGGATTCCAATCATCTCGAAGCGTATTTGGAATTGGATCGCAAAGACGAATTGACCGCACGGGTGGTTACGGCGATGTATGCGAATCCAGCAGAAGGCCTCGCGCAAATTCCACGTTTGATCGAGAGGCGCAAAAAATATCAAGGCAAGCGCCTGCGCGCCAACGCCGTCAAAATTTTTGCGGACGGCGTGATCGAAGCGCGCACCGCGGCGGTGTTGCAGCCGTATCTCGATCACGGTGATCTTGGCAAACCGAATTGGGATGCGGCGGTTTTGAAGAAAGTGGTGACGGCGCTCGACAGCGCGAAATTTCAAGTTCACATTCACGCGATTGGCGACCGCGGCATTCGCATGGCGCTGGATGCCTACGAAGCGGCGCGCCAGAAAAATGGCAGTCGCGATTCGCGCCATCACATCGCGCATCTTGAGCTGATTGATCCCGACGACATTCCGCGTTTTCGCCAACTCGGTGTCATTGCGAATTTTCAACCGCTGTGGGCTTATGCGGATTTGTACATTACGGATTTAACTGAGCCGGCACTGGGGCCAGCAAGATCACGTTGGCTCTATCCGATGGCCAGTGTTTTGAAAACCGGCGCGGTGATGGCCTGCGGCAGCGACTGGTCGGTGTCGTCAATGAATCCGCTCAATGCAATGCAAGTCGCCGTGACGCGATGCGGTTTGGAAGACAGCACCGGCGTGGTTTGGCGTCCGGAAGAACTGGTGGAACTCGCGCCAATGCTGGCGGGTTACACGATCAACGGCGCGTATGTGAATTTTGAAGAAAAAGAAACCGGCTCGCTGGAAGCCGGCAAGGCCGCAGATTTGATTGTGCTCAGTCGTAATATTTTTGAGATTCCGGTGCATACGATTCACCGCTCGAAAGTTTTGCTGACACTGTTGGAAGGCAAAGAAATTTTTCGGGAAGCGGCGTTTGTGCGCTGATATTGAGCGAGAAGGAACATTATGCATTACCTTTATCTTGATGAATCGGGCGATCTCGGACACGACCTTGAGAAAGCCGGCACCTCACGATATTTCGTTATTACAATTT
>Ga0247727_10002486_pt1 | contig 42085 bp, 30 predicted proteins | sample WisWelCaveWW1625_FD_202498 | JGI IMG/M metagenome (GOLD analysis project Ga0247727, IMG submission 202498) | Biofilm microbial communities from Wishing Well Cave, Virginia, United States - WW16-25 | ecosystem: Environmental > Aquatic > Deep subsurface > Groundwater > Cave microbial mat | place...
CAGAAGAAGTACTTCGAGTCGCTGCTGCTCGTCCACTGGGCCGGTCCGTTCGCCTTCCGGCTCCCCGGGTCGGACGGCGCCGAGCCGCTCTTCCGGATCCCGCAGCTCCCGATCCCGCTCGTCGGCGGCTACCTCCTGCTCGCGCTGCTCCTGCTCAACCTCGTGGTGGGCGGCATCGTGCGGCTGAAGAAGGACGCCCGGCGCGCGGGAATCCTGGTCGCGCACGTGGGCATCGTGATGATGCTCGTCGCGGGGTTCGTGAAGTTCCGAATGTCGTACGAGGGGAGCCTCCCGCTCTGCCCGAAGGACTATCTCGGCATGGATCCGAGCTTTCCGCGCGCTGCGGAGAGCGACGAGGTCCAGAGCTTCCACGACTGGGAGCTCGTGGCCTGCGAAGCGCGCGAAGGGGTCGTCCTCGAGCAGTCGATCCTGAACGACGAGTGGGAGGGCGTCGAGCCGAAGTCGCCGCGCACCTTCACGAGCGACGCGCTCCCCTTCGACGTGACGATCACGCGCGCCTTCGAGAACTGCTGGGTCTACCCCAAGGGGCCGAGGTTCACTGGCGACGGCCCGACCATCGATGGCTACGTCGTGATGAAGAAAGACCCGGCCCACAAGGACGACGAAACGAACGTCCCCGGCCTCTACGCCACGTTCACGGAGAAGGTGACCGGGCGGCAGACCGACGCGATCCTCTGGGGCGTGCAGTCGGAGCCGTTCACGCTCGTCGCGGGCGGCAAGCCGTGGCTCGTCGACCTGCGGCGCCGGACCTTCCGTCTGCCGTTCCGGATCCGGCTCGACCGCTTCACGTTCGAGACCCACCCCGGCACGATGATGGAGAGCGTCTTCCTCTCGGACGTGACGAAGATCGAGGACGGGCGCGAGCAGTCGCTCAAGATCACGATGAACGAGCCGCTCCGCCGCGGCGGGTGGACGCTCTACCAGTCAGGCTACGGGCCGCAGAACCTCCCGCCCGACGCGCCGCACTACTCGATCTTCCAGGTGGTGAAGAACCCCTCGGACCAGTGGCCGAAGTGGTCGTGCTATGTGATCGCGGCCGGGCTGCTGTGGCACTTCGGCTCGAAGCTCGTCCGCCACGTGAAGTCGCAGCAGCCGCACGCGGTCGAGCCGACGGCGACGGGACCGCAGCAGGTCGCAAGGACGCACGCATGAGACTGACGTCGATTCGAACCGTGGCGTCGTGCGCGCTCGCCGCGATCGCGGCCGCGCCGCTCGCCCGGGCGCAGGAGGTCCCGCACCGCACGCAGCCGTGGGATCCGGAGATCGTCCGGCTCGCCGAGACGCTCCCGATCCAGGACCAGGGGCGCATCAAGCCGCTCAGCACGTGCGCCGGCTTCAAGCTGCTCGCCATGAACGGCGTGCGACGCTTCACCTGGGTGAAGGACCACGGTACCGAAACGACGTCGGACGACGAGAAGGTCGCGCTCACGCCGACCGAGTGGCTGCTCGACTGCGTCTTCTTCCCGGAGCAGGCGCAGGACTACCCCTGCTTCCAGCTCCAGACCTGGGAGGTCGCCGACGCGATCCACGTCGCCTACGAGCGCGAAGGGACGCACCGCAAGGGCAAGCGCGACCGCTACAGCTACCGCGAGCTCGCGGTCGGCCGCGACGAGCTGATGGAGAAGGCGTCGACGATCGTCCACGAAGAGAGGGCGAAGAAGCGCGATCCGAAGGACCGGACCTACGTCGAGGCGCAGCTCGTCCAGCTCGCGGAGAAGGTGCGCGACTTCGAGGGGCTGCTCGGCGCGCTCAGCTTCGCCCGCCGCGACGAGCTCTCCGACGCCCTCCCCGCCGAGCTCGTCGAGGTCCTCGGGCCCGCGAGCGAGCTGCGTTTCACGACGATCCTCGAGAAGTCGCCGGAGCTCTGGAGGCAGTTCTCCGAGGCGAACGGCGGCTCGCAGGGCCCGACGGCACCGACGAACCCGGCGGCCGAGGCGATCAGCCACTTCCTCGTGCGCGCCGAGGGGCTGAGCCGGCTCGGGTCCGACCTCGCGCTCTTCGCGCCGGCCGAGGCGGAGAACCCGCAGTGGCTCTCGATCGCCGACGTCTTCGCGATCCGTTTCTCGCCGAAGCCGGAGGAGGCGGGCGGCGCGCTCGCGGCCGTCGCGGCGCTCGAGGACGCCTTCCTCGCGCGCGGCGACATGGCGGCGATGAAGGCGGCGTTCGAGCGGCTGAACGTCGAGGCCACCAAGCTCGCGGCCGCCCGCGGCGAGGACGCGAAGATCGGGAGCGAGGTCGCCTTCTACAAGGCCGACGTCTTCTTCCTGGCGCAGTGGCTCTACGTGCTCGGATTCGTGCTGGTCGCGGCGGGATGGCTCGTGAAGGCCGACGCGAAGCTCCACCGCTTCGTGCCCTACGCCCTCATGGTCCCGCTCGCGCTGCACGCCGCCGGAATCGCGTGGCGCTGCTACCTGCGCGCGCGGCCGCCGGTCTCGACGCTCTACGAGACGATCCTCTTCATTTCGGGAGTCGCGGTCCTCGCCGCGCTGATCGTCGAGCGCATCGACCGCCGCCGCATCGCCGTCGCCTTCGCGGCCGCGATCGGGGCGGCCGGGCTCTTCCTCGCCGCGCGTTACGAGGCGAAGGAGGCGTTCGACAACGGCTCCGACACGATGCCGCAGCTCGTGGCCGTCCTCGACACCAACTTCTGGCTCTCGACGCACGTGACGACGGTGACCATCGGCTATTCGGCGGGGCTGCTCGCCGCGCTGCTCGCCCACGTCTACGTGCTCGGGAAGCTCTTCGGACTCAAGAAGAACGACACGAGCTGGTACCGGGCGGTCGCGCGAATGACCTACGGCGTGATCTGCTTCGGGCTGCTCTTCAGCGTGGTCGGCACGATCCTCGGCGGCGTGTGGGCCAACGACTCGTGGGGCCGCTTCTGGGGCTGGGACCCCAAGGAGAACGGCGCGCTGATGATCTGCCTCTTCGAGCTGGCGATCCTGCACGCGCGCATGGGCGGCTACATCCGCGATCTCGGGCTCTGCACGGCCGCGGTCTTCGGCGGGACGATCGTCGCGTTCTCGTGGTGGCACGTGAACCTGCTCGGCGTCGGGCTGCACAGCTACGGCTTCACGCACGGGCTGCTCGGCAAGCTCTGGATCGCCTACGGGATCGAGTGGTTGGTCGTGCTCGGCGGCGTCTGGTTGTGGCTCGACGAACGAGCGCGCCGCAAGGCGCTCGCGGCCGCGCCCGCTGCGGCGCGCGGCGTCTCGATGCCGGCCGGAGCTCAACCGGCCGGAGCCGGAAAGGTGAAGCTCACCGGCGCCGGGAAGTGAGTGAGCGCTCGTGCCGGGCCTCGTGATCCGCGACGCGACGGCGGACGATCTCGAAGCGATCTTCTCGATCTACGACGGCGAGGTGCTGCACGGCACCTCGACCTTCGACACGACTCCGCGCTCGCCTTCGCAGCGCCTCGAATGGCTCGAGGAGCACGTCGGGCCGCGCCGGCCGGTGATCGTCGCCGTGCGCGACGGCGCGGTCGTCGGCTGGGCCTCGCTGTCCGCGTGGTCCGATCGCTGCGCCTACGCGCGCGCCGCGGAGGACTCGGTCTACGTGGCGACCGGCGCGCGCGGGGCCGGGGTCGGGCGCGCGCTGCTCCAGGAGCTGATCCGCCGGGCGCGCGCCGCCGGCCTTTCGGTCCTGCTCGCGCGCGTCGTCGAAGGCAATCCGGGGAGCCTGCGCCTGCACGAATCGGTCGGCTTCGGCACCATCGGCGTCATGCACCGCGTCGGAGAGAAGTTCGGGCGGATCCTCGACGTGTCGCTGCTCGAGCTCCACCTCGACAGCGCCTCCCCGGGCAGGACCGCTCCGACACGGCGGGGACGCCCCTGAGATTTACCCCTACCGTCTCAGGCGAGGCCGCTGCTAATGTCCCGCCCCCAACCGGGTCGGACAGCCCGGTGGAACAGGCTTCGCGATTGCGGTCGAGCGATTTCGTCTGGAGTCTCTGCGTCGGTGCGAGCGCGGCGGGTGCCGAACCGCCGCCCGTCATGTCGCCACGCAACTCCGTCGTCGTCCCTGCCCGTGAAAGCGCAGAACTGTTTTCGTCCGTTCGGGGCCGACTTGTCGGCCATTCAAGAATGTGGATCCGACTGCCCGGTTGGAGCCACTGCACGCAGACCGGAGACTGAAGGATGGGCACGAAGTTGTATGTGGGCAACCTGCCGTACTCGACGACGAATCAGGAGTTGACCGACATGTTCTCGAAGCACGGCACGGTGAAGAGCGCAGACGTGATCATGGACCGCGAGACGGGCCGCAGCAAAGGCTTCGGCTTCGTCGAGATGGGTTCGGATGAGGAGGCGAAGGCTGCCATCGCCGCGCTGAACGGCAACAAGTTCAGCGGCCGTCCGCTGACGGTCAACGAGGCGAAGCCTCGTGAAGATCGTCCGGGCGGAGGCCGCGGAGGATTCGGCGGAGGCCGCGGAGGATTCGGCGGCGGCGGCGGTGGTGGTGGGTTCGGCGGCGGCGGCGGCGGTCGGGGCGGCTTTGGCGGCGGTGGCCGCGGCGGCTTCGGCGGCGGCGGCGGCGGCGGCCGTGGAGACCGATACTAAGCCGCTCCCGAAGTTCGTCCGAGAAGTGAAACCCCCCGGGGCCGGCGCGAAAGCGCCGGCCCCAACTTTTTTCCGTCGCGCAAGCTCCGGCCTCGTCGTTTTCCCCGCGTTCACCGCGTCGCCTCGTCGAGCTCGTCGAGCAGCGCGCGCGGATCGTCGCGTACTCGCAGCAGCGCGGCGTGCTCTGGATCGAGGAAGCCGGCGTCGACGGCGCGGCGCAGGTGGTCGAGCAGCGGATCGAAGAAGCCGCGCACGTTCAACGCCCCGCACGGCTTGTCGTGCCGGCGAAGCTGCGCCAGCGTCACGACCTCGAGCAGCTCGTCGAGCGTCCCGAGCCCGCCGGGCAGGGCGACGTACGCGTCGCCGTGCTCGATCAAGAGCTCCTTGCGCCGGAAGAGCGTCTCGGTGACGAAGAGGTCGGGCTCGGCGATCCGCGGGTGGAGCAGCTCCTGCGTCCGCAGGAAGGCGGGGATCACGCCAATCACGCGGCCGCCCCCCGCGAAGACGGCGTCGGCGAGCTCGCCCATCAGGCCCACCCGGCCGCCGCCGTAGACGAGGACGATCCGCCGCCGCGCGAGCTCCTCGCCGAACTCGCGCGCCGCAGCGCGGTGGCGCGGATCACGGCCCGGACTCGAGCCGCAGAAGACGGTGACCGCGCGCAGCATGCGGCGGGACGATAGCTTGGCGAGGATGCGCCTCGCCCCGCTCGCGCTCGCCGCCGCGCTCGCTGCCGACGACCCCTCACGGTCGTTCGAGGGCGCGAAGTGGATCTGGAGCGCCGGATCGGAACCGGGCGATCGGCCGGCCGATGAGGTCTGCGCGCTGCGCAGGAAACTCGTGCTGCCGGCGCCTCCCGTGCGCGCCGTCGCGTGGATCGCCTGCGACAACCACTTCGAGCTCGCGGTCAACGGCCTCTCCTGCGGCCGCGGCGACGACTGGAACCGGCCGGCGAAGATCGATCTCACGCAGCGGCTCGTCGCGGGCGAGAACAGGCTCGAGGCAACCTGCCGCAACGATTCGGGGCCGGCCGGCCTCGTCGCCGCTCTCGACCTCTCCTTCGCCGACGGCACGACTCTGCGTGTCGTCACCGACTCGAGCTGGGAGTCCGCCTCCCCCGCGGCGCCCGACGAGCGCAAGCCGGCCCGCGAGCTCGCCGACTTCGGCGCCCCGCCGTGGGGCCGCCTCGAGACCATCCGCGACGCGCCGCGCTTCGACCCGCTCCAAGGCTTCCGCGTCGTGACGGTCGCCGCCGGCTTCGGCTCGGTCGACACGTTCACGCGCAGCGCGAGCGGCAGCCTGCTCGCTTCCGTCGAGGGCGACGGCATCGTCGAGCTCTGCGACGGCGACGGCGACGGCGCCTGCGAGGTGATCGAGGCCTTCAGCGACGCGATCCATGGATGCCAGGGGCTCCTCTGGCACGAGGGGGCACTCCTCGCGACGGGCACCGGACCGAGCGGGCTCGGGCTCTACAGGGTTCCGCGCACGAACGCGCCTTCGCCTGCGGCCATCCCCGAGCTCCTCCTTCGCTTCGGCGGCGACAACAACGAGCACGGCCCCCACGCGATCGTCCTCGGCCAGGACGGCTGGCTCTACGTCATGGTCGGGAATCACGCGTCGCTCGCCGACGCCCGCTCCGCCGACTCGCCCTACCGCCTCACCTACGAGGGCCACCTGCTCCCGCGCTACCTCGACCCGAGAGGCCACGCCGTCGACTGCAAGGCGCCGGGCGGCTTCGTCGCGCGCGTCCATCCCAGGACGCGCGAGTGCCAGCTCTTCGCCGCCGGCTTCCGCAACGCCTACGACCACGCCTTCGACGAGCAGGGCCGCCTCTTCACGCTCGACTCCGACATGGAGTGGGACATCGACGTGCCGTGGTATCGGCCGGTCCGGCTGATCCACGTCGTCGCCGGCGGCGAGTACGGCTGGCGCACCGGCTCGATCTGCTGGCCCGACGACTACGAGGACTCGCTGCCCGCCGCCCTCGACGTCGGCCGCGGCTCGCCGACGGGAATGTGCCTCTGCACGAGCCGCCGCTTCCCCGCCCGCTTCCGCGGCGCGCTGCTCGCCGGCGACTGGTCGCAGGGGAAGATCCTCGCGTTCCGGATCGAGCCGCGAGGCGCCACCGTCGCCGCGACGAGCGAAACGCTGCTCGGCGGCCATCCCCTGAACGTCACCGACCTCGAGATGGACGACGACGGCTCGCTCCTCTTCTCGGTCGGCGGCCGCGGCACGGCGGGCGGCGTCCATCGGCTCGTCTACGACGGGCCGCGTGAGGTGAGCGCCCGCAGCGGGCCGTCGCCTCAGCCCGTCGTCACCCTCGACGCGTCGGCCGACCTCGCGACGCTGCTCGCCGCGCTCGGCGACGAGGATCGATTCGTCCGATTCGCGGCCGCGCGCGAGCTCGAGCGGCGCGATCCGCAGACGTGGGAGGCGGCGGCGGTGAAGCTCGAGCGACCGCTCGCGCGCGGACAAGCGCTGATCGCGCTGGCGCGGCTCGGATTCGCGCGCGCCGACCGCGAGCTCCTTCCCGCGCGCTTCGACGCGGCGGTCGCGCTCCTCGCCAGCGGCGCGACGGGCGCCGCGCGCCTCGCCGCCCTGCGCGCGCTCGAGCTCCTGCTCCTGGATCCTGAGCTTGGCCCTGCGCGCCAGCCTGGGCCGACGAGCACCGACGGCTCCGCGTCCCAGTTCGACGGCGCCCCGCTGCTCGCCCTCTTTCCCTGCGGCGATCGCGGCGCCGACCGCGAGCTCGCGCAGCTCGTCGCCTACCTCGCTCCTCCTACGGCGGCCGAGAGACTCTGGCACGCCTTCGAGCAGGAGCCGTCGCGCGAGCAGCAGATCGTCTACGCCTACGCGCTGCGCTGCCTCGGCGGCGAGTGGCCGCAAGGCGCGCGGCTCGAGCTCTGCCGCTGGCTCGATCGCGCCATCGCCGCGGGCGGCGGCGGGATGAGCTTCGAGGGCTACCTGCGCCACTTGCGCCAGGACGTCGTCGCCGGACTCGCCGCGGACGAGCGGACCGCGCTCGACGCGGAGACCGCCGCCGCGCAGGCGCTGCCGTCCGCGCCGCCCGCCGCCGCGGCGGAGCCGCGCGACCTCGATCGCACGCTCGCGTTCGTCGAGCGGACGCTGCGCGCGCCGCGTCGCTCGCCGCAGGACGGCGCGCTCGTCTACCAGGAACTCTGCGCGCGCTGCCACCGCCGCTTCGAGCTCGGCCAGAACGTCGGCCCCGATCTCACGACGGCCGGCGCCCGGTTCAACCTCCACGACCTGCTCGAGACGATCGTCGCGCCGTCACGCGTCGTCTCCGACCAGTACCGCGGCGTGAACGTCTTCCTCAAGAACGGCGACGTCGAGAGCGGCCTCCCGCTCGTCGACGACGGGACGGCGCTCGTGCTCATGACGACCTCGGGGCAGAAGCTCGAGCTCAAGGCCGCCGACGTCGCGTCGCGCCGGCCTTCCGCGAAGTCGACGATGCCCGACGGGCTCCTGGACGGGCTCACGCTCGAGCAGATCGCCGACCTGTGCGCCTATCTGCTCGCCGACCTGCCGATCGCTCCGGCGGCGGCGCCGACGTGGAGAGCGCTCTTCGATGGCCACACGCTCACCGGGCTCGAAGGCGACCCGACGCTCTGGAGCGTCGCGGACGGAGTCATCGTCGGCCGAGCCGAGGGACGCCCGGTGCCGAGCCACCTGATCGTCGCCGAGCCTTTCGCCGATTTCACCATCGAGTTCGACCTCGAGCTCGGTGCGCCCGACCACGATTCCGGGCTCTGCTTCCGTGGCCGCCGCGTTGCGCCCGACCGGCTCGCAGGATCGGAGGCCGACGCCGGCAACCGCCACTGGGGCTGGCTCAGCGACGCGGGCGGCCGCGGACTCCTCGCGCCGGTGAAGGAGGAGATCTGGTGGCCGCTGGCAGCCGCCGCCGGCTGGAACCACTTCGTCGTCGCCGCACGCGGACCTCACGTCACCATCGAGCTGAACGGCGGCGTCACCGTCGACCTCGACGACCCCGAGGGCGCGCAGGAAGGCCTTCTCGGCTTCGAGCTCGACGGGAAGTGCGACCTGCGGATCCGCAACGTGCGCGTGCGCCGCGAGCGTTGATCAGCGCGACACTCCCTCGAGCCAGCTCCCGGCCTGATCGAACGCGAGGCCGAGGAGCGAGCCGCCGGGAAGGTGCTTCAAGGGGAGCGTCGGGTCGAGCTCGGTCAGCGCGGCGAGAAGGGCGTTCACGCGCTCGTTGACCGGGTTCGCGGGAGGCGCGTCGCCCGATCCGGCGCCGCCGTTCTCGTCGCCGCCTTCGACCGCGTCGGGAGGAGCGATCGCCATTCCACCGGGCCCGAGCTCGCTCGCGGCGGCGGAGGCGGCGCCGGAGAAGATGTCGCTCGACGACTTCGACCAGACGAGCAGCGCGTGCGGGCGCGTCATCGCCTCGAGCTGCCGCGTGAACGCGGGATCGGCGGCGAGGCTCGGCAGCTCCGGGTGGCTCTTGCGGCGCAGCACGTCCTGCAGCATGGTCTGCGACAGCGACGCGACCAGGAAGTCGTCGACCAGCGCGTAGTGCAGCATGAACGGCGTCGCCTGCAGCGTGTAGACCTGGAACCCTTCGAACTCTCTGCGCTGACGTCCTGCGTAGAGGCCGTTCTTGCGCAGGAGCGTGTCGAGGGACGTTCGCAGCGCCTCGGCGTTCTTCACGCCGACCGCCAGCGCGAAGTTCATCGGCACCGCGGTCGGGAGGAATTGGAACGCTTCGGTCGGGTCGGTCTCGGCCGCGAAGAGCGCGATCCGTCCGTCGAGGTGGTCGACGAAGTCCTTCCTCGGGTCGAGCCGCGCCTCCTCGGTTCCCGCCGCGGGATCCTCCGGCGGCGGAGCGCTAAAGAGCGGCGCCTCGCCGAGCTCCTTGCGCGCCGCGTCCATCGTGTCGAGGCCGGTCGCCAGATCGAGGTGAAGGGCGAGCGCCATCCTCGCCTCGACCGGCACGAGCTTGAGCAGCGTCAGGTCGCCGCCGGCGAAGAAGGCGTCGATCACCTTGGGCAGCCAGCCGCCGCCCCACGCCTGGTGGGCGTCGACGCGCATCCCGTCGGCGTCGAGCGTGAGCCGGGCCGCGAATCCGCCGAACTCGTGCAGCCCGAGCGCGCGCTGCATCGCGACGCCCTCGTCCTTCTCGTCGTCCTGCGCCATGCTCGCCCGGATCAGCGCGCCGGTGTCGAGCCAGAGCTTGACGCCGCCGGGCCGCGCCGCGATCGAGGTCCGGAAGGCGGGCGACTGGGCGAGCGCGTCGCCCCCCTCGCCGCCGAGCGCGCCGAGGAATCGCGCGAAGTCGTCGCGCTCGGCGTCGCCGCCCGACGCGAAGCCGAGCGCCAGCGTCGGCCCGATCGCCGCGAGGCTGATGCGTGCGTGGTCCTCGGGGTCCTTCGGCGTCACGGTCACGAAGTCGACCGTGCCGGCCGTCTCGAGCTTCATCACCGCCTTGCCCGACTCGACGAGGTCGTTGAAGCAGCGGGCCACGCGCTCCTTGAGCTCGCCGGCGTGCTCACCCGCCTCGGCGGCGACGGCGCCGTGAAGATCGCCGAGCCTGGACTGGATGCTGGCCGGCTTCCATTCGCCGTGCTTGTTGTTCGCGATGCCGGAGAGCGTCACGCCGAAGCGGCCGGTGACGAGCCCCGCCGTCTCGACCAGGTCGATGCCGACCTCCTTCTTCGACTCGGCGGCGAGCGACTCGAGCAGCGCCCGGAACGCCGTCTTGACCGGCTCGGCCTTCTCGTCGGCGAAGAGCCGCCCCCACGCCGAGGCCTCGAGATCCTTCTGAAGCGCCGTCACGTCGTCGACGCCGAGGAAGAAGAGCGAGTCCTGGGCGAAGACCGTCTCGAAGCCGGGCTTCGCTGGCGTCTCCTGCGCGGGAGCGGCGGGCGCCGCGGCGGCGCCCTCCTGCGGCCGAGCGGCGTGCGGAAACGAGAGGAGCAGGGCGCAGCACAGCGCGAGCGACGAGCGACGAGCCATCGACTTCACTCCTGCGGATAGACGAGCACGCGATCGTGGACGAGGATCGCCACGTCGGTCTTCGAATCGCCGGTCACGTCGGCGAGCACCAGCTCGCGCGGCTCGTTGCCGCTGCCGCCGCTGCGCTCGAAGACGTGCTCCTCGAAGACCGGGAAGTCGAGGACGTGGGCGAGGGCGCCCTTCACGAGCGCCGCGATCGCGATCCGGTGCTGGTGGGTCTCGGTCAGCACGGCGTCGGTCACGCCGTCGGAGTTCACGTCGCCGAACGCCACCTCGTCGAGGTAGGCGTTCTTGAGCGGCGACTCGAAATCGACGGCCTCGACGAAGCCGGGGTCGCTCCGCCCCGCCTGCACGACGGCGAAGCGGTCGGCGCCGAGCAGCACGACGTCCTGCGCTCCGTCGCCGTCGAGGTCGGCGACGCGCAATCCCTTGGGGTCGAGGTCGCCGAGCTCGACGCGGGCGAGCGAGCGCTGCTCGCTGCCGACGAGCTTCAGCACGCGCAGCGTCTTCGTCCCCTTCTCGCTGACGACGATCTCGGGCGAGCGGTCGCCGTCGAGGTCGCCCGCCGCGACCGCGCCGACCCGGGCGCCGGCGTCGTCGAGGTTCCACTGGCCGACGACGATCGGGACCCCCTTCGCGCCGAGCGTGAACGCCCGCGCGAAATTGGGCCCCGGCACGAGCAGCTCCTGCGTGCCGTCGCCGTCGACGTCGCCGAAGTAGAGCGACGGCCTCGTCGCGCCCTTCAGGATCCCGAGTCCCGGCACGTCCTGCGTCTTCAGCTCCTCGAACGCGAGCTTCCCTTCCGCGAGCTTCGCCAGCAGGATCCGCGGCATTTCGGTCGGCAGGAAGACGAGCGCGTCCTTCAGCCCGTCGCGGTTGAGGTCGACCAGCCAGAGGTCGCTCGGGTCGACGGGGAGCTTGCCGAGCTCGAAGGTCGCCGCCTCGGCGCCGGCCGCGGCGAGCCGCGCGAGCGAGTAGCTCTTCGCGGCGCCCTTGCCGGTCGCCAGCACGACGAAGACGCCCGCCTTTCCCGCGCCGTCGATGGCGGCGGCGTCGAGCGCGAGGAGCTGCTCGCCTTTGTAGCCGAGCGGCTCGGGGAACGAGAGGCGTCCCTTCGCGTCGACCTTCGCCACGCCGACCGCCCCCTCGTCAGGCGCGGCGATCACGACCTCGGGCCGGCCGTCGCCGTCGAGGTCGACGGCGCGGGGCTGGCGCGCTCCGACGAAGCTCGGGCACGCCTCGCCGCGGCAGGCGAGGCCGTCGGGACCGGCGGCGTGGATCACGAGCCGCGCGGCCGAGGGCTCGGCGATCAGGAGCTCCGGCTTCCCGTCGCCGTCGAGGTCGGCGAGGAGCTCCTCGCGCGGCTTCTCGTCCTTCTGCACGGCGCAGGCGACGACGCGCGGCGGGGAGAGACGTAGCTCGCCCGGCTTCGCCGCCGCCGCTTCGCCCGCGAACTTGAGCAGCGCGAGGCGCCCGCTGCGGCGGCGCACGGCGGCGACCTCGGCGCGACCGTCGCCGTCGACGTCGGCGACCGTGTAGTTGCGCAGCTCGGTGAAAGGGAAGAGGCGCTCCGGCCCGAGCTCGCCGCCGCCGCGATTCATGCGGAAGCGCAGCGGCGCGTCGGCCTCCGCCTTCACGTAGACGAGGTCGAGCTTCCGGTCGCCGTCGAGGTCTGCGAGCGCGAAGCCGTCGGGCGACGCCGTCGCGTTCTGGAGCTGCGCTTTCTCGGCGAGCCGGCCGTCGGCGCCGGGAGCGAACCAGTACGTCCTCTTCTTGCAGAGGACGAGCACGTCGGTGCGGCCGTCGCCGTCGAGGTCGCCGCAGCGAACGGCCTGCGTCACGCCGCTCGGCTCGTCGAGGTCGAAGCGGACCTTGTCGCCGAACGCCCCCTTCTCGCCGCGGTAGGCGACCGTGAGCTTGCCGGAGTCGCCGGTGAAGGCGAGGTCGTTCCTGCCGTCGCCGTTCAAGTCGGCGATCGCGAACGAGCTCACCTTCTGCTCGGTCGGGTAGGAGTCGCGGCGGAAGTGGACCTCGTCGACGAGCTCGTTGACGCCGCGGCCCGACGTGCGCGTCGCCGCGTCGTCGCCGATCGGCTCGCCCGGCTTGCGCTGCAGGAGGAAGTCGATCCGCGCCTTCGGGTTGTTGATGACCGCGAGATCGACGTCGCCGTCGGAATCGACGTCGACCGCCAGGAGCAGCAGCAGCCCGTCATTGAGCCGCGAGTTGATCAGGCCGGAGAAGCCGTACTCCTCGGGGCGCGGCGTGCCGTCGCCGGGGACCGCGGCGACGAGCGCGGGAAGGAGCAGGAGCGCGGCAGTGCGCATGGCGGGCTCTCCCGGAAAGCCGCGGCACTGTAGCGCGCTTCACCGGACGGCACGCCCTCCGTTTTCGGAGCGCTAGACTCCGCCGTCCTTTCGCCTCGCGGGAGTCCCGCCATGCGTCGATTTGCCCTCGTCCCCGCCGCGATCGCCGTGCTGGCGAGCGCCGCGGCGCTCGCTCCCTCCGCCCGCGCCGACGAGCTCGTGCTCACCGGCGGCGCCGTGGTGCGCGGTCCGGTGCTCAAGGAGTCGAGCGACGCCCTCTTCGTCGACCTCGGCTTCACCGTGCTCTCGATCCCGCGCGCGAGCATCCTGCAGCGGCGCAGCGACCAGGAGGCTTCCGCCGCCGCGGACGCGGCGAGCGAGACGCACAAGGGGCTCTACTCCAAGGCCGCCCTGCCGGAGCTCTCGGTGAAGGAGGCGGTCGAGCGTTTCGGCGAAGGCGTGGTGCTCGTCAAGAACCCGAGCGGGCTCGGCTCGGGCTTCATCCTCCGCGAGGACGGCTACATCGTGACCAACGCCCACGTCGTGCAGGGCGAGACGGAGGTGACGGTCACCGTCTACAAGAAGGTCGAGGGACAGATCGACAAGAAGGTCTACGAGAAGGTGAAGGTGGTCGCGGTCAATCCGTTCATCGACCTCGCGCTCCTGCAGATCGATCCGGCCGAGCTCGGCGACGCGAAGCTCACCAAGGTCTTCCTCGGCGACATCGAGGAGGTGAAGCAGGGCCAGCCGGTCTTCGCCGTCGGCGCGCCCGACGGGCTCGAGCGCACCGTTTCCGAGGGCATCGTCTCGACCACCAACCGCGAGCACCAGGGCAAGGTCTACATCCAGACGACGGCCGCCATCAATCCAGGCAACAGCGGCGGCCCGCTCTTCAACCGCAAGGGCGAGGTCGTCGCCGTCAACACGCTCGGCGCCTTCGGGCTCGAGAACATCGCGCTCTCGATCCCGGTCGACTACGTGCAGCACTTCCTCGACAACCGCGACGCCTTCGCCTTCGACCGCGACAACCCCAACAGCGGCCGCAAGTACCTCCCGCCGCCGAGGAAGGGCGAGAAGCCGAAGACGGAGCAGTGACGGGCGCGCGCGCTCGAAGTTGACGCCTCCCAGCTCGGCTCGTTGACCCGCCCCGTGGGCGCTCCGATGATGCCGCCCTCATGAGCGATCCCAACGACGTCAGTGCGGCGGAGCAGGCGGCGCAGGCGGCGCTCTTCGCCCCGGGGTCCGAGCCGGAGTCGGGGTTCAAGCCCTACGTCTCGCCCGAGACGGAGATGACCGAGTCGACGATCGGCGCGATCGTGCTCGGCTCGATCCTCGGGATCGTCTTCGCGGCGGCGTCGGTCTACGCCGGCCTGAAGATCGGGCTCACGACGTCGGCGTCGATCCCGATCGGCGTGCTGGCGATCACGATCCTGCGCGCCTTCGGCAAGTCGACGATCCTGAAGAACAACATCGTCCAGACCACCGGCTCGGCGGGCGAGTCGCTGGCGGCGGGAGTCGCGTTCACGCTGCCGTCGCTGCTGCTGATGGGCTTCGAGATGGACGTGGTCCGGATCACGCTGATCGCGCTGCTCGGCGGGATCCTCGGCACGCTCATGATGATCCCGCTGCGCCAGAGCCTGATCGTGAAGGAGCACGGCAAGCTCCTCTATCCCGAAGGCACCGCCTGCGCGCAGGTGCTGATCGTCGGCGACAAGGGCGGGTCAGGAGCGGGCTCCCTCTTCGGGGGCTTGTTCCTCGGCGGGCTGTGGGCGGTGCTCGGCCGCGTGGGGAAGTTCTTCGCCGAGTATCCGGGCTGGACGCTCGACAAGGTCGGGGTGCCGTTCACGGGGAAGGTCTTCTCGTTCTTCAAGGGCGGCTCGATCGGCTTCGAGACCAACCCGCTCCTGCTCGGCACCGGCTACATCATCGGCTGGCGCACGTCGTTCATCATGCTCGCCGGCGGCGTGATGTCGTTCCTCGTCTTCATCCCCGCGATCATCTACTTCGGGCCGGACATGACGTCGCCCAACGTCGGCGGCGGGTCGCTGCGCGCGGGCGACATGAGCCCCGGGCAGATCCGCAACGGGTTCGTGCTCTTCATCGGCGCCGGCGCGGTGGCGGCGGGCGGGCTCATCTCGCTCGCGCGCGCGCTGCCGACGATCTTCGGCGCGTTCACCCGCGGGCTCGCCGGGCTCCGGGGCAGCGGCGGCCGGATGCCGCTGCGCACCGAGCGCGACCTGCCGATGTCGGTCGTCCTGATCGGCTGTGTCGCCCTCGTGCTGGCGATGTGGGCGCCGAGCCTGTTCAAGGACCAGATCGGCCGCGACATCCTCGGCGTGAACTGGCTCTCCGCCATCCTGATCGTGACCTTCGGCTTCTTCTTCGTGACCGTGAGCAGCCGCATCACCGGCGAGATCGGCGCCTCGAGCAACCCGATCTCCGGCATGACCGTGGCGACGCTGCTCATCACCTGCCTCCTCTTCGTCGCCGTCGGCCGCACGGGGATCTCCTACAAGGAGATCGCGCTCTGCACGGCCGCGATCGTCTGCGTCGCCGCGGCCAACGGCGGCGCGACGTCGCAGTCGCTCAAGACCGGACATCTCGTGGGCGCGACGCCGCGCAAGCAGCAGATCGCCATCACGTGGGGCGTCGTCACGAGCGCCGCCGTGATCGGCTTCACGCTCTGGTTCTTCAACGATCGGTACACGACCTTCCACAAGCGCGAGGTCCCGGGCTTCGCCGCCACGCAGGCGACCGTCGCGGCGCTCGAGGCCCAGGGACGCGACGGCGAGCTCGCGCTGCTCACGAATCCCAACGACCAGATCGAGTTCCACGGCGTCAAGTACGACGTCCTCTACGTGCGCAAGGACCAGCTCGACCCGATCGCGCCCGTCGAGCAGCACAAGGTTCTTCTCAGCGTCGGCAAGTATCTGGCGAAGGACGGTGCGGTCGCCTGGTACCGGGATCCCGGCGTCTGCGGCACCGAGACCACGCAGTACGCCGAAGACGGCGTGACGCCGGAGCGGGTGATCAAGTCGAAGCTCGACGCTCCCAAGGCGCGCCTCTTCCAGCTCATCATCAACGGCGTGCTCGGCGGCGACCTGCCGTGGGAGCTCGTCCTGATCGGCGTCTTCGTCGCGATCATGATGGAGCTCTGCGGCGTGCCGGCGCTGCCCTTCGCGGTCGGCGCCTACCTCCCGATCTCGACGTCGGCCTCGATCTTCCTCGGCGGACTCGCGCGCAAGTGGGCCGACCGGCGCACCTCGCTCAGCAACCAGGAGCAGGAGTCCTCGCCCGGCGTCCTCTTCAGCTCGGGACTCATCGCGGGCGGCGCGCTCGTGGGCATTCTCGTCTGCGGGCTCAGCATCGAGGCGACGACGACGAAGACCGAGGTGAAGGACGGCAAGACCATCGAGACGCCGGTCGTGACGACCGTGGCGGAGAAGTACGAGCTCGACCTGAGCCACCGGATCTTCGCGGAACAGGAGACGGTCGATCAGACGCTCTCGCGCTTCAAGCTCGACTCGTTCCGCGCGGTCTGCGACGAGAGCACGCTCGCACTGCCGACCCGCCAGTTCCTCGACGAGCACAACGGCTGGGGCTTCGGCTGCTTCGTCGCGCTCGCCGCCATCCTCTACTTCGTCGCGGCTCGCAGACCGAAGCGCAACGCCGCCTCACCGCCGGCCGCCGACGCGGGCGCGCCGAGCTCCTGACCGACGCCGTCAGATCCCCGCCAGGAACTCCGCGAACGCGCGGTCGAGCGCCGCGCAGTCGGCGAAGCCGAGGTCCTTCCACGGCTCGACGAGCGCCTTGCCCTTGTAGACCTGCTCGAGCCAGCGCAGGTAGGTCGCCCGTCCGTCCTTGCAGCGGTTCATCACGAAGAAGGTGAGCGCCGCCGACTGCTCGTAGAAGACCAGGCGCTTGTCCATGAAGGCGTCGGTGAGCGTGTGCTTCAGCCGGAGCGGTCCGAAGGCGCCGCCGTCGAGCTCGCTGTGGAAGCGGTGCGCATCGATCCCGAGCAGGTAGTCGAGGCTCAGGAGCTTGCCGGCGCGCGCGGCGGCCGCGGCGCGATCGAGCGCTTCGACGGTCGGGTCGGCGAACTTGTCGCCGTAGCGGCCGATCTCGAGCGCCTGGCCGCCTGCGAACTCGGCGAAGCCTTCGATCATCCAGTGGCTCGCCACGTTGGGTCCGCGCCGCTCGTGGATCCAGCGCTGGTTGGTGTAGTGGTGCGTCAGCTCGTGCGCGAAGACCTCCTGCAGCCGCTGCGACGTCGGATCCTCCTGCTTGCTTCGGACCTCGGAGAAGAAGCGCGAGATGCTGTCGCCCGGCGAGTAGAAGCCTCCCGACCATGCCGGCGGCTTGCTGCCGGAGCTGAAGTCGTCCAGGTATTCCTTTCGAGTCTTGAACAGCCGCACCTCGAGCGGAGCGCGGCTCGGAAGCTGGTCGGGACTCGGGCCGAGGATCTTCTGGAGCGCGCGGACCGTCGCCTCGCCGCGGGCGAGCAGCGGCCCGAGCACCGCGCGATCGTGCTCCTTCGACACGAGCAGGAGGTTGCGCGTCCGCAGGTAGAGCGCCCCTTCCGCGAACTTCGTCACCGAGATGCGGTGCTTCGCCGAGTCGTCGAGGTTCGCGAAGCTCGCGCCCGAGGGGAGGAACGCCTCGGCCCATTCGAACCACGACTTCACGTTCGCTTCGGGCGAGCCGGCCGGCGGCAGGTCGGCAGGAAGCCACTCTTCCGCGATCATCAGGTCGGGCGGCTCGGCGGGCGAGAGGGCGATCGCGCGGGCGAGCAGCACCGTCGCCGCCGTCTTCGCCTCGCGCGCCGCGCACCAGCGAGCCGCCTTGAGGAGCGCCTTGCCGCTCTGCTCGCGCGCGTCGACCTCGAACTCCTCGGCCGACTTGCGCGGCGGTCCGCCCTTGCCGGCCGTCACCGACGCGAGCCTGGCGGCGAGCTCGTCGGCGCGCGCGGGCGGCAGTCCGTGCCGCTTCGCCTCGTCGAGCACGCGCCGGCACTCGTCGGGCAGCTTCGCGTCGCGCCACTTCTCGAAGACCGCGACGAGCGATTCGGCGTGGCGCCGCTCGAGCAGGCCGAAGAAGGCGCGAAAGAGCGGCAGCTCGTCGCCGAACCAGCGGATCTCCTTGCCGTCGTCGACCAGCGCAACCTCGTAGGCGTCGAACTCCTGCGGCGCTCCCGATTCGGGTTCGAGCCGCCAGCGCCCGCCATCGAGGGCGGTCGCCTTGCCGGGGATGAAGAGGCCGTCCGATCGGATCAGTCCCGGCTTCGAGCCCGGCAGTTCGGTCGAGACCGGCACCTTCGAGCTCGTCGCGGCAGCAGCGATCCCGGTCGCGCCGGACGGCGGCGCGCCGCCCGCCGCGGCCGCGTCGCCGCCGTAGCCGATCAGCGCGCCCGACTTCGTCCTGATCACGAGCAGCTCGTCGCCCGCCGGGATCGCCGGCCCGTCGGCCTCGATCGTCTCGAGGCACCAGAGCACGCGCTTGCGATCGAGGTCGAGCGCCCAGTTCCCGAGGAAGAGCGTGTCGCGCGCGATCGACGGCGCGCCGAGCTGCGCGCCTCGGTGCAGCTCCTCCTTCTCGGTGAGCTTCGTCTCCGAATCGTCGGTCGCGTCGAGCTGAACGAGCCGGCCGTCGGCGAGGAATCCGTAGAGGCGGTTCTTCACGATCGCCGGTGCGTGCGTGAACTTGAGCGGCTTGTAGCCGTCCTTGCGCAGGAAGCCGCCGCCGCGCTTCTCGTCGAGCCAGAGCATCCAGTCGGCGCCATCCTTGCCCTGCACCGGCAGGAGCGACGCGAAGGGCGTCCGTTCGGGGTTGGCGAAGGTCGGCCCGCTCCAGAGCACTTCCGCGGCGCCGAGCTTGAGCGGCGAGCTGCTCGCGATCGGCAGGCGCTGCAGCAGCAGCTTGTCCTGCTTCGCGTCGATCCCGAGCACCGCGAGCGTGCGCGCCGGCTTGCCGCCGACGCGATCGTCGAGACAGACGCCGGCGCGTCCGAACCCCTTCGGAGTGAGTGTCGCCGCCTTGCCGGCTGCCCAGTCGAAGGTCTGCAGCCCGGCGGCCGCCTCGCGCGCGACGAGCGGCGTCGCGCCGAAGAACGCCGGCTCTCCGCCGAAGGCGCCCTGGATCGCCTTCTCCGCTCGCAGCTCGGCGCCGCTGAGCCGCCACGCCTGCACCGCTTCGGTCGCCGAGATCAGCGCGAGCCCTTCGTTCGCCGCGAGGCCGATCACGTCGCCGGGCGTCGTCACCTCGACCGAGGCGAGGAGCTTGCCGTCCGACGGCTCGATCGCCAGGAGGCGCGTCTTCCCCTTCTGCCGCGCGACCACGAAGAGCTTCTGCTGCGCGATCACCGGCCCGGCGACGATCGCTTCGCTCTCGATCCGCCACCGTTCGACCGGCTGCGCCTTGAGCGGAGCGACGTCGACGAAGGCGCTGTTCGCCGCGTTCCCGTGCGCCTGGTTCCATTCCTTCGGCAGCGACGCGTCCTGCACTCCGAGCAGGCCTGCGGCGATTCCGGCGGCGAGCAGCGATCTCATCACCGGCTCCTCGTGGCTCCAGACACGATCAGGTCGGCGAGCGTAGCGCGGCGGCGAAGAACTCGGCCACGCGCTCCTCGGCGAAGAAGCGCGGAGCCCACGGCGTTCCGTGGACGAAACCGACGTGGCCGCCGTGGCGTGAGATCGCGGCGGTGAGCTGCGCGTTCGCGGCGATGGCGGCGCGCGGGATCGAGCTCGCCGGCAGGAACGGGTCGTCCTCGGCGTGCACGAGGAGCGTCGGCACGCGGATGCCGTGGAGCCACGGGCCGCTGCTCGCGCGGGCGTAGTAGTCGTCGACGCCGCGGAATCCGTGCAGCGGCGCCACGACGGCGTCGTCGAACTCGAAGAAGTCCTTCGCGGCGAGAGCGCGCGCGACGTCGATCCGCATCGACAGGTCCGGGAGCAGCTCCCGCTTCGCGACGATCTTCGCCTTCAGCGTCGACAGCAGGCGGCGCAGGTAGACGCGGCGCACGCCGCTGGCGATGAAGCGCGAGCCGGCGGCGAGGTCGTAAGGCACCGAGACGACGGCGGCCGCGCGGACGAGCGCGCTCGCCTGCCCGCCCGCCTCGCCGAGCCAGCGCAGGAGCGCGTTGCCGCCGAGCGAGAAGCCGGCGACGCAGAGAGCGCGGCCGGGAAAGCGCGCGGCCAGGCGCTCGAGCACGAAGACGGCATCGCCCCACTCGCCCGCGTGGTACATCCGCGGCTTGCGGTTCATCTCGCCGCCGCACGAGCGGAAGTTGAGGCCGGCGCACTCGATGCCGCGCGCCGCGAGCTCGCGCGCCAGCACGTGCATGTAGGTCGAGAGCGTCGAGCCTTCCAGGCCGTGCAGGATCAGGACGAGCGGCGCGGGCGCGCCAAGGCCGGAACGACCCGGCGCCTCCGCGACCGTGAACCAGTCGAGATCGAGGAAGTCGCCGTCCGGCGTCTCGAACCGCTCGCGCCGTCTCGTCACTCCGCGCGACGAGCGCAGCAGGAACCCCGCGAACGTCTGCGCGTGCGTGCCACGGGCCCACAGCGGCGGCTGGAACGACGACGGGATCAGCGGGAAGGACCGCTGCCGGCCGCGAGCTTCCGCCGCAGCACGCTGTGCCGATACCCGTATCCGACGTAGACCACCATCCCGATGGCGAGCCAGATCAGGAGCCGCAGCCAGTTCGACCGCTCGAGCCCGAACATCAAGCCGAGGCAGGCGAGCGCGGAGAGGATCGGCGTCACCGGATAGCCCGGCACCTTGAACGGCCGCGCCTGCGTGGGATGGCGCACGCGCAGAACGATCACGCCGATCGACACGAGGATGAACGCGAAGAGCGTCCCGATGTTGCAGAGCCCGATCGCCTGACCCGGCGTGAGCACGTTGCACGAGATCGCCACCAGCAACCCCGTGACCCACGTGTTCACGTGCGGCGTCCGATGCTTCGGGTGCACCTTCGAGAAGACCTTCGGCAGCAGGCCGTCGCGCGCCATCACCATGAAGATGCGCGTCTGGCCGAGCTGGAAGACGAGCAGCACGGCGGTCATCGCGATGACCGCGCCGAGCGCGAAGGCGGTCGCGCCGCCCCGCAACCCCATCACCTTGAACGCCTCCGCCAGCGGATCCTGCGAGTTGATCTGCGCGATCGGCACCACGCCGGTGAGCACCGCCGCCGTCGCGATGTAGAGCACGGTGCAGATCACGAGCGACCAGATCAGCCCGCGCGGCACGTCCCTCTGCGGGTTGCGCGTCTCCTCGGACGCCGTCGAGACCGCGTCGAACCCGATGTAGGAGAAGAAGCCGATCGCCGCGGCCTGCCAGATCCCGTGGAAGCCGTTGGGCGCGAAGGGGTGCCAGTTGGCCGGATCGACGTGGAACGCCCCGATGGCGAGGAACGCGGCGATCAGCGAGACCTTGAGCACGACCATCGCCGCGTTGGCGCGCGCACTCTCCTTGACGCCGACGAAGAGCAGGATCGTGAGCGCGATCGTGATCGCGGTCGCGGGCAGATTGCACGAGAGCACCCACTCGCCGAGCCGCGGCACGTTCGCCCAGGCGTCGAGCGTCGCCTGCGCCGCGCTCCTCAAGTCCGCCGACGACGCCGCGTCGCTCAGCGTCTTCATCGCCCCGTCGACGAGCTGCGTCGCGCTCTGGAAGTCCTTCATCAGCCAGACCGGGAGCTGCCACGACTCGTTGAGCCCGGTGAGGAAGGTCTGGAAGTAGTCGGCCCAGCTCTGCGCGACGTAGACGTTGCCGATCGCGTACTCGATCATCAGGTCCCAGCCGATGATCCAGGCGATGAGCTCGCCGAACGCCGCGTACGAATAGGAGTAGGCGCTGCCCGAGACCGGCACCATCGCCGCGATCTCGGCGTAGCACATCGCCGCGAATCCGCAGGCGATCGCCGTGAGCGCGTAGGAGACCACGACCGCCGGCCCGGCGCCCTCGAGCACCGCCGTGCCGGTGATCATGTCCTTGATGCTCGAGAAGAGGCCGGCGCCGATGATCGCGCCGATGCCGAGCATCGTGAGGTCGAGCGCCCCGAGCGTGCGCTTCAATCCAGGCTGGCCCGTTTGGCCCGGCTCACCCGGCCCATGTCCCGCGCCTTCGGTCGGATCGAACGTGACCTTGCGCAGGAAGAGCGAGCGCGGGTTCATGGGCGCGGGATCGTACACGGCGACGTAGGCTCAAGCGCCCTTCCGCCGCAGGACGCCCACGTCGCAGGACACCCGACTATGAGCGAGCCGAGCGAGCCCGCGAAGACCCCGCGCCCGCCCTACTTCGCCGTGATCTTCACGTCGACGCGCACCGAGGGCGACGACGGCTACGGCGCGATGGCCGACCGGATGGTCGAGCTCGGCAGCCAGCAGCCCGGCTTCCTCGGCATCGAGAGCACGCGCGACGCCGATGGCCTCGGCATCACCGTCTCCTACTGGCAGAGCCTCGACGACGTCGCCCGCTGGAAGAACGTGGCCGAGCATCTGGTCGCCCAGAAGCTCGGCCGCGAGAAGTGGTATCGCTCCTTCACCCTGCGCGTGGCGAAGGTCGCGGACGACTGGAGCTTCGAGCGGGAGCCCGGCCGCGCTACTCGTCCGTGATCTCCACCTCGAGGTCGGTCGGCACCGACTTGAACCGGCAGTTCGGCGAGAGCTCGCAGCGCATGATCGCCTTGCCGGTCGCGGCGTCTGCGGGGACCCCCACGGGGCCGTGGCAGAGCATTCCTCAGCAGCGCTCGCGCAGCTCGTAGCGGACGCTTCTCTCCTTGCCGGTCCGGTCCTTGTAGATCAGCGTGGCGATCACGTGCTCGTCGGGCATGAGGAACTTGTCGTCGACGCAGGAGAATGCGCCGGTCACGGAGCCGCGGTTGCCGACGAAGACCTTGAACCAGCAGCCGCCGCTGCGCGCGAGCTTGCGCGAGAGCCACGTCTCGAACTGGAAGGGCAGGTCGTGGCCGGGCACGACGATGGGCGCCGACTTCGGATCCTCTCCGAAGCGGCCGTTGCTGTCGCCGTCGGGCCCGTAGCAGCCCATCGTGACCGGGCCGCCGTTCCACTTCATCTTGTAGAAGACGCCGCTCGGCGACCAGGTGAGCGAGAAGTCGGTGTGGACGCGCGGCGCGTCGGCGGGCGTGCCGGGCTGCACGAAGCGCCCGACCGAGAACTTCTTCGCCACCTGGGCGCCGCGCTCCTCCGTCTCGGCCTCGAACCGCTCACCGCCCTCGGTCAGGTCGCCGTTCGCGTTCACGTCGAGGTGCAGCACGTCGTACGCCGACTCCGCCGCGTTGCTCTTGTCGAGCACCGCCCAGACCCGCGTCTCGCCCTTCGCCCCGAAGACGAAGAGGCCGTAGAGCGGCTTCTCCGCGACGAGCTTCGGGAGCGTCCCGATCGTGCGCGGCACGCTCGCGAAGTCGATCGGCGCGGCGGACGCGCGCCTCCCGCCGTCCGGCGCCGAGCTGGACGGCAGCGCCGCGCCGATCACGGCGATCCACGCGAGATGGAGAATCGGACTGCACATGACGGCACCTCCGACGGTCGTGTACCGATCGGCGCAGGCCGCGGTCACGCGCTCACTGCTTCTTGGCGGGCGCGCCTCCGTCGGCGGGGTGGTCGTGCTCGGGGCTCAGGTAGGGCACCTTCACGTCGACGGTGCCGCGGAAGGTGCCGCAGCGCGCCTCGAGCTCGAAGGTGTCGACGTCGTCGGTCGCCATGAGCGCGACGGTGAGGTAGGGCACCGGCTTCTGGTCGCGCTCGACGGCGAGCTTCAGCTCCGTCTTCTCCTGGCCGTTCCAGAAGACCACCGAGAACTCCTCGGCCGGCGTCATGTTGATGCCGAACTCGTAGTCGCCGGCGGCGAGCTTCGCGTCGCCCGACGTGAGGTCGAAGCCGAGCTTCGCCGTCCCCATGCGCCCCCAGATCTGCGCGTTCAGGTAGTCCATGAAGCGCTGGCTCTTCTTGGCGCGTTCGAAGTTCTCCGGGTTGAAGTGGAGCGCCTTGTACTCGAGCGTGAGCTTGCCCGCGCCGTCGACCTCGAGCCCCTGCGACAGCTTCTTCGCCGTGGTGCGCGGATCGTGTCGCGGCGATGGAGCGAAGGCCGAGACGGCCGGAAGCGCGACGCCCATCACGACGAGCGACGCGAACGCGGACCGAGCGAACGGACGCATGGGATTCCTCCTCCAGAACCTCGTCTGGAACCTCGTTGAACCGGACCCCGCGACGGCGGGACTGTCCCCGTACGACCCGGCGCCGTCCGAGTGCAATCGGCAGAATCATGGCGGGGGCCGCGTGAGGAGCGAATGAGTCCGCAAGCGTCGTCGCTGCGCCCAGAGGAGCTGCTATCCCACGCGACCTGGGTGCGCCGCCTCGCCCGAAGCCTCGTCGCGGGCGAGGACCGCGCCGAGGACGTCGCTCAGGAGACGTGGCTCCAGGCGCTGCGCGCCCCGCCCGCCGATCGATCGAACGTCCGCGGCTGGCTCACGCGCGTCGCGCAGAACGTCGCCCGCAAGCTCGCGCGCGGTGAGCAGCGGCGCGAGCGCCGCGAGGCCGGCTCTCCGCCGCCGTCGCAGCTCCCCTCGCCCGAGGAATCGCTCGAGCGCGCCACTCTCCAACGCCGTGTCGTCGATGCCGTGCTCGCCCTCGACGAGATCTACCGCTCCGCGCTCCTCCTGCGCTTCTTCGAGGATCTCCCGCCGACCGCCGTGGCGAGCGCGCTCGGTGTGCCGATCGAAACTGCGCGCACGCGGATCAAGCGCGGGCTGGCGCTGCTGCGCGAGCGGATGGGCGTGGAGCTCGGCGGCGAGCGCCACTGGGCCGCGGGGCTCGTGCTGGGAGGAGCGTTCATGTCGAAGAGCGTGAAGGTCGCGGCCGTGGTCGTGGCCGCGGGCGCGGCGCTGTTCGGGTCGTACCGCGTGTGGATCGCTCCACACCTCGCGGACGCGAAGCTCGCCAAGGCGCCGAAGGAGGATGGCGGCGGCGCTGCGCCGATGACGGGCGGCGGCGAGGAAGGCCCGGCGCCGGCGCCGCTCGCTGCGACACGCGAGCCGGTCGAGCGCGCGACGAGCAAGAGCCCGCCGACGGCCGCGGTGCTCGCGGCGATCGAGGGGAAGGTCGTCGACTCGGCGGGAAGAGCGGTCGCGGGCGCGACGGTAGTCCTGGATCGCACCTCGAGCGGCCTCGCCTCCGATCGGCGGATGTTCCTGGCCGCGCTTCGACGATATGAGCGCGCAAGCGCCGAGAACGCGACATGGCGCTCCGCAACGAGCGCGAGCGACGGCTCGTTCCGGTTCGACGACGTCGATCCGAAGAGCCTGTGGGCGCTCGGCGCGATGCACGACCCGCTCGGCACGGGATGGAGCGACGCCGTCGAGTTCGCGCCCGATCCCGCGCTCGCGCGTGTGATGATCGCTCTCACGCCGGGGGTCGTCCTCTTCGGCACGGTGCGCGACTCGGTCGGGCAGGCCGTCGAGAGCGCATCCGTCATGCTCGGCGGCGCCGTCGAAGCGCCGGACGCGACCACCGACGCGTTCAACGCCGACATCACGGACTTCGCGAACACAGCCGCGGACGGCGTCTACCGCTCGCTGCCGCTGCCGTGGCGCCACGTGAAGATGCACGTGCTCGCGCACGGCCGCCCCGAACTCGCGCAGCTCGACCTGCCGTGGGAAGAGCTCCCGTCCGGCGTGCACGAGGTCCGCCGCGACCTGACGATCCCGTCGCTCACGATCCTGCGCGGCCGGATCCTCGGCCCTGACGGCCAGCCGGCGCGGCTCTCGCAGACGGTCGTCCCGCGGCTCGGCGAGGACGCGCGTCGAACGCAATCGAAGGGGACGATCGCCGTCGTCGCGCTCTCCGGCGATCCGCGCAGCCACCCCGAACTCCTCGACCGGCTCGGCACGAACGACCCCGGCCTCGTCACGCTCGACGCCGACCACCTCTACGGCAAACTCCTGCTCGCAGAGGATCGCTACGAGATCCCGATGCGTAGCGCCGAGCTGCGCTTCGTCGCGGTCGTCGCGCGCGACCGGCTCCTCGGCGCCGCGGAGATCCCGACGCCGCCGGCGGCGCCCGACGTCGTGATCGACCCGGGTCTCGTGCCGGAGCGCTCGCTGCTCCATCCGTTGCGGCTCCACTTCCGCGACGGGCGCGACGGCTCGCCGCTCTCCGGCGTGCACGTCCACGCCACGACGATCACGCGCGGCCGCGACGGCCAGATGGGGATGGAGATCCTCAACTTCGGGGCGCTCGAGAACCCTCCGCCCGACCGCGACCTCGAGCTGCCGCTCATGCCCTGCACGGTCGAGATGCACCACGACGGCTTCGTCGCCCACTCGCTCGCCCTCGACCCGAGCCGGCCCGGCGCGGCGAGCGAGCTCACCTTCGACTTCCTGCCGGCCGCGAGCGGATCGCTCGCGCTGCACGTGACGGACGAGGAGGGCGCGCCGGTCGTCGGCGCCTGGTTCCGCGTCTATCGCGGCGCCGACTTGGAGCCCGTCGTCCGGTGGGACGACCAGCCGACCGACGAGCACGGCGACTGCTCGCTCGCCGGACTCCCTGCCGGCCCGTGCACCGTCGTCGTCCAGAAGGACGGCTTCGTTCCCGCCGCGGCCGAGGCGTCGATCGGCCACGAGGCGACGCCGGTCGAGCTCACGCTCGAGAGAGGCTTCGAAGTGACGATCCAGGCGCGCCTCGCCGACGGCACGCCCGCCTCGACCGGCCAGCTCGCCGTCTTGAACGAGCAGGGCGTCGCGCTCTACGACCACTTCCATCCGCGCGCCGGCCCGACGCGCCTCTTCGGCCGCAAGCTCCGCCTCGTCGACGGCAACTACACCGTCCGCTGCTCGCTGCCCGCGATCGGCGAGGGAACCGCGACCTTCGTCGCCACCCCCGGCCTGGAGGTCGCCGTCCGGATTGAGCCCTTCGGCCGGTAGAGCCGGCTCACCCCCCTCCACCCGCCGGAACCGCCGGCGCCGAGGGTTCGGCGTCCTTCTCCGGCCACGGCCACCGGTGGTCGGCGTCGACTTCGATCGTGATGAGGGTCGGGGTGGTGCGGACGACGTAGCCGAGGTCGGCGATGGTCTGCGCGGCGGCGCCCTGGACGTAATTGTCGGCGGGCGGCTTGCCGACGGGGATCTCGAGGCGGCGGCCCGGCTCTCTCGCGCGGCGGAACGCGACGACCTGGTCGATCGGGACGATGGGCGACTGGCTCTCGAGGCAGAGGATCGCGTAGGCCTCGGCGAAGAGGTCGAGCCCGCCGGGATCGCGGTTCCACTCGCGCTCGATCAACGCGAGGAGTTGCAGCGCGAGCACGCGGTTCTCGATCTTCTCGGCGACGGCGGTGTAGCGCGCCTCGCCACCCTCCCCGTCGGTCACGTCCTCGCGGGCGCGGAAGATCGCCGCGAGGTAGGCGGGCAGGTCGAGCTCGCGGCCGAGGCGCTCCTTTACAGGAGGTACGGGCACGGCAGGAACGGGCACGGGAGTCACGGGCGCCGCGCCCGCGTCGGCCGGCTTGGCCGGCACGCGCATGAACTGGTCGCAGAAGTAGCCGAGCGCGTTGTAGCGCAGGTCGCGCGCCTCGAAGAAGGCGCGCTGCTCGTCGCGCTCCATCGGCTCCTCTTCGAGCGCGAAGAGGCGGCTGCCGGCCTGCAGGATCGGCGCGAGCCACCGCTCGTCGAGGCGCGCGGCCTGCTCCCGATCGGCCTTCGCGCGGCGCGTCGAGAGCCCGAAGCGCAGGTTCTGGAGGCCGTCCATGCCGAGGAGCCGGCGCGCCCGCTCGCTCTCGAGGCAGCGCATCAGGAGGTCGAACTCGAAGAGCCCGCCGACGTCCTGGAGGAACGAGATGGCGGAGCGCAGCGTCCTGCCCTTGCCCGAGATCGCCTGCGTCGGCGTGACCGCCTCGTCGGACTCGAGCAGCGATTCGACTGCCGCGTGCGCCGCGGCGATGGCGCGCGCCTTCAGGAAGGGATCGAGCTCCTTGACCCGGAAGAGGCGCGAGCACGCCTGCAGCACGGTCACCGTCTCGAGCGGGTCGTGGTCGTCGGTGAGCATCGGCCGGAGCACGCGGACCGCCAGGTCGAGCTCGCCGGCGCGGAAGAGCCCTTCGATCGCGGCGCCGCGCTGCGTCGCCTTCCCTTCCGCGGCGTCGCTTCGAAGCTGCGCGAGCGCGCCATCGACGAGATCGCGGACTTCGGGACCGAGCTGCTGCACGCGCATCGCCGACAGCGCGCGGCCGAGCTGGCGCGCGAGCGAGGTGCGATTGTCGGGAGCGGTCGCGCGATAGCCGTCGAAGAGCGCGGCGAGATCGCCCTCGTCGGGCGCGTCGGCGAGCACGAGCGCCGCCGTGGCTCCGTTGAAGTCGAAGACGCTCGCGGCCGGCCTCCGCACCAGCCCGCGCAGGAACTCCCGCGTCCGCGGCTGCGCGAGCAGCGGCCCGTAGACCTCCACCCGCAGCGCGCGCTGCTCGGGGCCGTAGTTGCTCTCCGGATCGTCGACGAAGGAGGGGAGCTTGCGGCTCGTGCTCTCCTGCGTCGCCGCCTGGATGAGCTCGCCGAAGTCGCGCTCTTCCGGCGGATCCTTCTCGAGGAGCTTCTTCTGCGCGGCGCCAAAGTCGGCGAGCGCGCCGAGGAGCGCGAGCGAGCAGAGTTGGAATCGCATCGAGTCTCCCGGCCTCCGCGCCGCGATGATGCCGGCGGATTCGCCGCTCGTCTCGGGGTCCTTCCAGCGTCGGGCCGATCCGCAGGTCGCGCTACACTGCCGCTTCGCCCCACGAGGAAGGAGACGTCCCCATGTTGACCCGACCCACGTTGACCCAACTCGTTCTCGTCACGTTGAGCCTCGGCGCGCTCGGCTTCGCCGCCGGACGATCTGATCCGGCCAACCCGGCCGATCCGGCCGCCCAGGCCGCTGCCGGCGCGAAGAAGGCGGCGGGCGCCGACGGCCGCTTCGAGATCGACCCGGTCCACAGCGTCGTGATGTTCAAGATCAAGCACGTCGGTGTAAGCAACTTCTACGGCCGCTTCAACGACGTCGGCGGCAAGCTCCTCGTCGACGGCGACAAGCCGGAGGAGTCGCTGATCTCGCTCACGATCAAGGTCGGGAGCGTCGACACGAACTCGGCCGACCGCGACACGCACCTGAAGAGCCCCGACTTCTTCAACGCCGAGGAATTCCCGACGATCGAGTTCGAGTCGGAGAAGGTGACGTCGAAGGGCGCCGGCAAGCTCGAGATCGCGGGCAAGCTCAAGATGCACGGCGTCGAGAAGGCGATCACCGTGCAGGCCGAGCACACCGGCTTCGCCAACGTTGTGATGATGGGCGGCGTGCGCGTGGGGTACGAGGCGAAGTTCACGGTCAAGCGCAGCGACTTCGGCGTCGGCCAGAACATGCCCGACATCCTCGGCGACGACGTCGAGGTGCTCGTCTCGATCGAGGGCGGCAAGAAGTGAACGACGCCGGCCGCGCGGGCGCGCCCCCTTGATCGGCTGGCTGCAGGACCAGTTCGTCCAGCAGTGGCTTCGCACGCTCGGCTGGGCCGGCGCGGTCGCGCTCATCGTGCACGTGCTCGGGGCGCTCGGCTCGAGCGCGTCGCGGCGCGCGTCCGCCTCCGCGGTCGCCGTCGCGCTCGGCTTCGTCGCCGGTCACGTCACGGTCGCCGGCGTGCCCGCCTTCCCGCCCGAGCGGTGGCAGTGGTCGGTCTGGCTCACCTGCGCGTCGCTGCTGCTGCTCTTCCTGGAAGAGGCGAAGGGCGGGCAGGCGACGCTGCGGCTGGTCCTGCAGCTCGCCCTCGTGGCGGCGCTCGCCTGGTACGTGCTGCGGCCGTCGAGCACCGCGCGCGCGTGGTCGCTGCGCCAGCGCAACGTCGCCTTCTACGGCGGGAGCTTCGCGGCGCTCGGGTTCCTGCTGCTCGCGGAGCTGCGGCTGCCCAAGGGCCCGCCCTGGCGCGGCGTCGTCGCCTTCACGCTCGCCGCGGCGGGCGCGGTCGCGGTCTTTGCCGACGTCTCCGACGTCCTCGCGCGCACGACCGCGGGGCTCGTCGCCGCGCTCGGCGTCTGCTCGCTGATCGCGGTCGTCCAGCGCGACGTGCCGCTCGGCCGCACGGTCGCCACCACGGCGTCGATCGCCTTCGGCAGCCTGCTGCTGTACCTGTGGTCGGCGCGCCAGCTCTCCGACGTCGGCGCGCTGCTGCTCTTTGGCTCGTGGGCGAGCGCGCTCGTGCCGCTGCCGCGCGATCTGCCGTGGACGTCCTTCGCGCTCAGCGCGCTCCTTTCCGGGGCTCCGGCGGCGCTCGCGTGGTGGTTCCGGACGTGAACCACTCGAGCCGCATCAGCCCAGGCGCCGCGGCGGGCTCGACCAGGAGCACGTCCTCCCTGCGGTCGCCGTCGAGGTCGGCCACGACGAGCATCCGCTGCGTCGCGGGTGGCGGCTCGCCGCCGGTCGTCGCCGCGCCCGACGTCGCTCGCGGCGCCGCCATCGGGTCGGGCGCGCCGAGCCGCGTGGAAGGGACGCGGCCCGCGATCGCGTCGCGCAGCCGTCCGCCCGGCATCGGGACCCAGTCGACGATGCCGAGCAGCGGGATCGTGATCGAGTCGGCGCCCGCCGCCTCGCGGTCGTAGCGGTCGACGACCGACTTCCAGATCGAGCCGGCGGAGGTCGGCAGCTCGGCCGGCGCCACCCCCTCGAAGAGTTCGATCGTCCCGTCGCGCGCGAGCGCCGCCACGTCGTCGCGCTTGCCGTCGCCGTCGAGATCGAGCGCGACGGGAAGCCGTCGCAGCTCCTCGCCGAGCCGCTTGAACGTGTCGTTCTTGTCGAGTTCGTCCCCCAGCCCGAGGATGGCCGGGACGTCGACCAGCAGGCGCCGCCGCCGCGACGGGCTCTTCGCGAAGTGGAGCCGCTCGTCCTGCTGGAAGTAGCTGAAGAAGTCGAGCTCGAGCTTCCCGCCGACGACGACCCAGAGCAGGAGCTCGCCGATCGAGACGTCGGCCGCCTGCAGCATGCAGAGGTCGAGCCGGCCGTCGCCGTCGTCGTCGGCGGGAAACGCCGCGAGCAGGTTGCCGGAGGTCTTCAGCACCTGGGCCGCCCTGGCGCGATCGATCCCGCCGCGCGTCCCGGCGAAGAGCGACACCTTCGAGCCCTGGCGCAGGAGGAGGTCGGCGAGCCCGTCGCCGTCGAGGTCCTCCACGTCGGCCGAGACCTGGTTCTTCAGCGCCTTGAAGAGGTTGCTCGGATCGAGCAGGCCGCCGTCCTCGCCTTTCAGCTTCCGACGCAGCCCCTCGAGGTCGACGTCGAACGTGGGCGTCTCCGGCAGCGCGCCGCTCGCGTCCGACCAGAAGAACTGCAGGCGGTCCTCGGCCTCGAAGGCGAGATCGGGGCGGCCGTCGCCGTTCATGTCGCGGCACGCGAACGAAGGGATCGAGAGCGTGGCGGCCGCGCCGGGGGTGACGTCCTCGGGCGAGGGGAGCTCGAGCTCCGCGTCGATGCGGTGGCGCACGAGCGGTCCCATGCGCGGCGCGCCGTCCGGACCGGCGAACCAGAGCCGCAGGCCCGAGGGCTCGGGCAGCGCGAGGTCGGCGCGCCCGTCGCCGTCGAGGTCGCGCGCGAAGGGGAACCAGCAGACGCCCGACGGCAGCGCCGTCCCGGCTTGCTCGACGACCACGACGGGCGCCGCGCCGAGCTCCCATCGCTCGACCTGCCCGTCGTCGCGGACGGTCCAGACGGCGTCGTGGGTGCGGCCGCCGGCATGGCCGCCCTCGTCGCGCTGCGGCGCGACGCACCATGCGAGCGAGTGCGAGCCGCCGCGCGCGAGGCGGTCGATCGGTCGGGTCGCGCCGCCCGCCGGAGAGGCGAGCCGGACGCTCTCGAGCGCGACGATCTCGAGCCCGTCGTCGCGTGCGACCAGCAGCTCGAGCCGTCCGTCGCCGTCGCGGTCGAGCGTCGTGAGCCCGCGGATCGGCTGCGCGAGATCGAGCCAATGGCGGGCGAAGCCCGGCCCTTCCTGCCAGGCGGCGAGCAGGCCGGCGAGGATCGCGGCCGCGGAGCTCACGGACTCTCCCGTCGCTTCGAGACGAAGAGCGTGAAGCCGCGCTCGTGGCGCAGCATCAGGTCGGCCACGCCGTCGCGGGAGAGATCCCACGTCTCCATGCGCTCGACCGGAGCGGGCGGCATGAACGAGGCGAGCGGCTTCGCGGCGAGCTCGAGCCGCTCGCCGTCGCGCCGCACCGTCCGCACCTCCACGCGGCCGTCGAGCTGGGTGAGGACGAGGTCGTTGACGCCGTCCCGATCGAAGTCGCCGTCGATGCGGGTGAGGAGCGTCTCCTGCACGCGGCCGAGCTGCTCGGGCCGGAAGGAGCGCTCGAAGGAGAGGTCGGGCTGGCGCGAGAGCGTCGCGCCTTCGTGGCCGCGGAAGACGTGGAACGCGACGTCGAGCCGGATCGTCGCCAGCGACGTGAGCCCGGTCGGCACGTCGAGCACGCGCGCCGTCAGGTCGAGCCTCCCGTCGCCATCGACGTCCACGAACCGGAACTCGACGTCCATGCCGGCGAGCTTCACGCGCGCGGAGGGCTCCTGCGCCGGCCGCCCCTCCGCGTCGCGCGGGAAGACGAGCGCCACGTGCTCCGTCGTGCTTCCGCCTTCGTCCCTGAACCCGACGAGCTCGCGCCGGCCGTCGCCGTCGAGGTCGACGAGGTCGACGTGCTCCCTTCCTTCGTAGTCGCGCGAGGCCGAGCCCGACGCACGGGCGTCGATCATCGGCGGTGGATTCGGAAGGATCTGCGCCTCGGGCGCGAAGCTCGAGTCGGCCTGCTGGCGCCGGATCGAGATCGCGCGCGGGCCGAACTCGACGAGGTCGAGGCGGCGATCGCCGTCCCAGTCGACGAGCGCCGGCAGCTTGAAGGACGTGCGGCGCGAGAAGAGCGGCTCGCCGTCGAAGGAGGGTCGCGACGTGCGCGCTCCCGGGAAGAGCGCCGCCTCGCCGCTTCGTCCCGTCACCGTGAGCCCCGCGTTCCCGATCGAGAGGCGCGAGAGAGAGCTCTCCTCCTCGTCGGCGGAGATCGGCAGCCTGAGCTTCGGCGCCAGGCAGGTCGCTCCGTCGGCGGCGCGGGCGACGCCAAGCGCCACGAGCTCGCGGCCGCTCACGACCAGGAACTCCTCCTCGCCGTCGCCGTCGACGTCCTCGTGCAGCCGCCAGCAGGGGAGGCGGTCGGGATCGGCGAGGTCGGGGAAGAGCGGCAGCGCGATCTCTCGCCGCAGGTTCCCCTGCAGCCCGGGCCGCGTCGTCGTGAGCGAGAAGAGGCCGCCGCGCGTGAGCAGCAGGAGCTCGCGGCCGGGCTCGCTCCTCACGTCGAAGAGCGACCAGCTCACGACGTCGGGCGGCACGCCCATGCGGAAGTCGGGCACCGCGGGAAAGGTCGAGTCGGCGCGCTGGCGCCACAGCCGCAGCGACCGCTCGCCGGGAGCGGAGCTCGTGACGAGCAGGTCGACGCGGCGGTCGTCGTCGACGTCGGAGAGCTGGTACTCGAACCGGTCCGCGTCGACGTCGATGCGCGACTCGACGAAGGCCGGCGGCTCGCCGCCCGAAGAGAGCGCCAGCGCGAGCTGCAGCCCGCTCACCTCCCCGCTCCGGCCGCCGGCTCCTCGGTGAGCGCGCCGCTGCCCGACTCCCACTCGATGAACCGCAGGATGCTCGTCTTGCTCGTTGCGCCCTTGCGCTCGTGCTTGAGCAGCCAGATGAGCCAGAGGTCGAGGACCTCGAGGCCGGCGCGCGACTCGTCGGCCGACTCCGACCACGCGAAGAGGGGCCAGACCTCGAGCGCGGTGAGGCGGCGTTCCGGCTCCCACAGCTCGACGTCGACGGCGCGTCGAGCGCCGCCGTCGAGCAGGTCGAGCGTCACCTCGCGGCCCCACGGCAGGGCGGCGACGCGGCGCGCGAGGTCGGCGGCGCCGGCGAGCTCGACGCCGTCGAGCGCGAGCAGCAGGACGCCGGGAGCGAGGCCGGCCGCGCGCAGCGGGCTCGATTCGGCGAGCTCGACCAGCCGCGCGGCGCTGCGCGTCCGGCCGTCCTGCGCCACGAGCTCGGTCTCGACGACGCAGCGCAGCTTGCGGCGCTCGACGAAGCGGCGCGCCGGCGGGCGCGAGCCGGCGCCGCGCGCCGCGGCGCGGACGGCGAGGTCGACGAGTCCGCCGTCGCGCTCGATCGAGAGTCGGAGCTCGTCGCCCGGCTTCGCGCCGGCGAGCAGCGCCGACCATTGATCGACCCGCGCGAGTTCGACGCTCGCGCCGCGAAGCGCCGCCCGGACGACGCGGTCGCCGGCCCGGATGGCGGCCGACTCGGCGGGCGAGCCGGCCGCGACGCTCGCCACGCGCAGGCCGCCGAGGAACTGGAGCGACTCGAGCGAGCCGGCGAGCGCCTCCTCGAGCTCGACGCCGACGAAGGCTTCGGGACTCGCGGGCCCGCCGGCGCCGGGCGCAACTTCTTCATCGGCCGGTTCATAGGCCGGCGCGTCGGAGAGCGATTCGCCTTCGAGGACCGAGAAGCCGACGCAGCCGCTCTGCAGGAGCAGCGAGCCGGCGATGACCCATCGACTCATCGTGGAAACCTCGTGCGCGGAGCACGCGTACCATACCGGCCGAACAATCTCCCTGGAGGATGACCCGTGTCGCGTGCTCCCGATCTCATCGCCGCGCTCGGCGGCCTGCTGCTCGCCCTCGCTCCCGCGCAGGAGTCCCCGACGACCGTCGAGCGCGCCGGCACCTTCGTGCCCGCCGACGCCGCCGAGGTCAGGCTCGACCTCGAATCGTTCCAGGGGCCGATCGAGTTCACCGACGTGATCGCCCACGGGACGCCGGTGCGCGAAGGCGACGTGCTCGCGCGCTTCAAGCTCGACGCCGTCGACGAGCAGGTCGACGCCGCCGAGCGCGAGCTGCGCTCGACCGAGATCCGCCACCAGAACGCGCGCGAGCAGGCGCGGCTCGACCTGGAGGGCGGCGACGCGCGGCTCGAGGACGCGAGCGAAGCGCTGGCGGCGGCCGAGAAGGCGCTGGCGATGTTCGAGAAGGTCGAGCTCGACCTCAAGCGCCGCGGCAACGACCTCTCCGAGTCGGCGACCAAGGACAACCTCGAGGACCAGAAGGACGAGCTCGCGCAGCTCGAGAAGATGTACACGGCCGACGAGCTCACCGACGCCACCGAGGAGATCGTGCTCAAGCGGTCGCGCCGCCAGCTCGCGCGCACCGAAGCCAACTTCGAGCTGCAGCAGGCGCGACGGCGCTTCGACGCCGACTACGCCGAGCAGGAGCAGCGCCGGCAGAAGAGCAACGCGGCGCGCGACGCGCGGCGCAACCGCGACCGGCTCGTGCGCCAGCTCGAGATGGAGAAGCGCGGCCGCGAGGACTCGCTCGCCCGCCTCGATCCGGAGATGAAGTCGGCGCGCGAGCGCGTCGAGAAGCTGAAGCGCGACCGCGAGAAGCTGGTCGTCCGTGCGCCGCGCGCCGGGATCGCGCTCCACGGCGCGGTCGACGACTATCGGCCGGGCCGCTCTGCGCCGCGCCACGAGCCGGGCGCCTCCGCCGCGAACCGGTCGAAGCTCTTCACGATCGCGGCGCCGGGGCGATTCGCCGTCGCGCTCGACCTGCCCGAGTCGCTGGTCCTCAAGCTCGGCCGCGGCGCCGCGGCGAAGGTCGCGCCGGCCCCGCAGCCGGACGCCGCGCTCCTCGGCCGGCTGCGCTTCGACCGCTTCCCGAGCCCGAAGAGCGCCGGCGCCCCCGAGAACGGCTACGACGCGACGATCGAGCTCGACGCCGCGCCGCCGGCGATCGTCGCCGGCATGCGCTGCAAGGTGACGATCGAGCTCCCGAAGGCGAGCGGCTCGTGATCGCCCGACTCCTGATCGCGCTCGCGGCCGCGGACGGCGCGGCGCCGCCGCGCGACGAGCTGCAGGAGCGGGTCGTCGCGGCGATCGACGGCGCGCGCGACTGGCTCGTCGCCCATCAGGGAGCCGACGGCTCGTTCGGCTCGCACCACTCGCCGCGGCCGATCGAGGTGCTGGCGACGGTGCCCGGCTCGCTCGAGGCGTTCCAGGTGGCGACGTCGGCGCTGTGCGTGATGGCGCTCGATCAGTGCGCGCGGCCGACGAAGGAGGCGGACGCCGCCGCGAGCCGGGGGATCGACTTCCTGCTCGCGCACAAGCGGGTGAAGCGCCCCAACGGCCTCGAGTTCTACAACACCTGGGCGATCGGCTACGGGCTGCAGTGTCTTGGCGAGTGGCTCGCGCGCCATCCCGACGACGCGCGCGCCGGCGAGGTCCGCGACGCGTGCCGCGAGATGCTCGACCGGCTGCCGAGCTACCAGGTGCTCGACGGCGGCTTCAGCTACCTCGACTTCAGCCTCCAGTCGATCCCGCCGTCCGAGAGCGAGATGAGCTTCACGACGGCGACGGTGCTGATCGGAGTCGAGCGCGCGAAGCGTCTCGGGCTCGAGCCGCCGAAGGGGCTCGTCGAGAAGGCGGTCGCGCGGCTCGCGGCCGACCAGACGCCGCAGGGCTCGTTCCTCTACGGGCGCTACCTGTGGTCGATGCCGCGGCGCGGGATCAACGAGCCGAAGGGCTCCGCGTGCCGCACGCCGGGCAACCTCTACGCGCTCGGCCTCTTCGGCCGGCCGCCCGCGCGTGGCGCCTGGATCGACGCGCTCGAGAACCTGACCGTCAAGCACGTCGGCTTCCAGCAGATCGCCGTGCGCCGGCCCATCCCGCACGAGGCGTGGTACAACATCTCCGGATACTTCTACCTCTACGGCTTCTACTACTCGTCGCTCGTGCTGGCCGAGAAGCTCCCGCTCGAGCCGCAGCAGCGTCTCTTCCCGCATCTCGCGCGCGGCGTCCTCTTCTGCCGCGAGCCCGACGGCTCGTTCTGGGACTACCCGCTCTACAACTACCACTACCACTACGGGACCGCCTTCGCGCTGCTCGCGCTGTCGCGCGCGCCGGAGGGGTACCTTCCGGCGAGGTAGACGTCGGCTCGTGGATCGGGTGATCCCGTCGGCTCGACGGCATCGCTGCTCCGACGGAGCCCGGACGGCTCTTCGGAGCAGCGCCATGCGGCAGAACGCGTCGATCCTTCCTTCGATTGCGGCGATCGAGCGCACCGTGCACCTCGTGCGCGGCGCGAAGGTCATGCTCGATCAGGACCTCGCGGAGCTCTACGGCACGACCACCAAGCGCGTGAACGAGCAGGTCCGCCGCAACCTCGCGCGCTTCCCGCGGGACTTCATGTTCCAGCTCACGCCCGAAGAGTGGCGCGACTTGAGGTCGCAAATTGCGACCTCAAGTTCGGAGCACGGCGGGCGCCGGTATCCGCCGCTCGCATTCACCGAGCACGGGGCCGTCATGCTCGCCAACGTGCTGAGCAGCCGGCGCGCCGTCACCGCGAGCATCCTGGTCGTGCGCACCTTCGTGAGGCTGCGCGAGCTCCTGACCACCCATGAGGCGCTGTCGCGCCGGATCGACGCGGTCGATCGCAGGCACGCGCACAACTTCGCCCATCTCTTCGGCGAGCTCTTGAAGCTCAAGCGCGGGGCGACGGCGGGCCGGCGGCGCCTCATCGGCTTCGGCCGCTGACCCGCCTCATCGCTCCACGAAGGGAAACCCGACGTAGCGCGTCGACCAGGGCTGCGGGACGCCGAGGCAGCGCGCGTAGCGGCGCGCGGGATCGAAGAGGAGCGCGCCGGCCTCGCCCTCGCCGAAGCGGAAGTCGACGGCAAGGGGCGAGATCCCGCGATCGGGCCCGAAGGGGCCGCTGAAGCGATCGGCTTCGTAGTAGCGCGGCACGTCGACGGTCAGCTCCGGCGTGACGAGACGAAGCGAGCCGTCGAAGAGACCGCCCTCGCCGCGCAGCGATCCGTCGACCAGGCCGGCCCAGAACGTCTCGATCGTGGAGGCGAGCGCGTAGGGCAGCGGCCGCGCCGCGTCGATCGGCGGCTCGGCGACCGATTCGCCCGGAGCGGCCGGCCGCAGCACGAGGCCATGGCCCGCGAACCGCGCGCGTCCGTCGTCGTCGAGCGCGACGTCGTCGCGGCGATCGGCCAACCCCTGGATGCCGTGGCCGCACGACTCGACGTAGACGACCGCGTGGGCGCCGGACGAGCTCGGCCGGCCGGCCTCGTCCACGAGGAGGAGCTCACCGCGGATCTGCTCCGAGCCGGCGGCGAACCCCGAGTCGGCGTTGGCGTAGACCCCGCCGCGGTAGTGCGCCTGCACAAACAGCAGCACGACGCGCCCGCGCTTCTTCTCGACGACGACCTGCAGGTTCTCGCCGTCGTTCTCGTGGGTCATGTGCAGGCCGAGGTCGATGCAGCTCCAGTCGCGCGGATGGAACAGGTGGTAGGTGAGGAACCAGTGCGTCTCGCTCTCGACCAGCGCGTAGTAGACGACCGGCGGCAGCGCGAACCGCGGGAGGTTCTCCCAGTCGTCGTCGCCACGCAGGTTTCCGTCGAAGTCGGCGCGAGTCGGCAGATCCTGGCGGCCCTTCGTCGCGTGCACCTCGTTCAGGATCCACGGGGCGTAGCGGCGCGCGAGCTCGAGGTGGTCGTCCACGAGCAGCGGCTGCGCGCACGCGCCGAGCGGCGGCTCGATCAGCGGGCCGGTGCAGCCTCCGTGCAATCCGCCGAGCGCAAGCGCCGCGGCGCTCACGACGAGCCGGCGCGCGTGCGTGCGTCGATTCGAGCCGTTCTGCATGATGTAGTTCATGTTCCGCCTTCGCGCCTCGATCTTCGCCGCGGCGCTCGCCGGGTGCGCCGCGCTCGCCGGCTGCCGCGGCGCGCCGCCGGCTCCCGCCGCCGCGAGCTCCCCCTACGTCCTCGTGCTCGGAACGGCGCAGGATGGAGGGCTCCCGCACGTCGGGTGTTACACCGGGAACTGCGCGGCCGCGAGGATCGACCCGGCGCGCCGCCGTCTCGTGACGTCGCTGCTGCTCTGCGATCCGCGCGACGGCCGGCGCTTCCTCTTCGACTGCACGCCCGACGTCCGCGAGCAGCTCGACCGCGCGCGCGGCCACCCCGCGTCGCGCAAGGACGAAGGACCGCGGCCGCCGCTGCTCGAGGGTCTCTTCCTCACCCACGCCCACATGGGCCACTACGGCGGGCTGCTCCAGTTCGGCCGCGAGGCCTACGCGGTGAAGGAGCTGCCGACCTGGGTGACGCCGCGCTTCGCCGGCTTCCTGACGAAGAACGGGCCGTGGAGCCTCATGATCGACGAGAAGCGGCTGCTGCTCCACGAGCTCTCGGAGGGCGCGCGCGTCGACCTCGCGCCCGACCTCTACGTCGTCGCCTTCCGCGTCCCCCACCGCGACGAGTTCTCCGACACCGTCGGCTTCGAGATTCACGGACCGAAGAGGACGCTCGTCTACCTGCCCGACATCGACAAGTGGGAGAAATGGGATGCGCCATCGGGCAGCGACGGCGCAGCCGCGAGCGACCCGTCGCATCGTCGGATCGAGGCGCTCCTCGCGCGCTGCGACGTCGCCCTGCTCGACGGCTGCTTCTACGCCGACGGCGAGATCGCCGGCCGCAGCATGAAGGAGATCCCCCACCCCTTCATCGCCGAGTCGATCGCCCGCTTCGCCTCCCTTCCGCTCGCAGAGCGCGGGAAGGTCTTCTTCACCCACCTCAATCACACGAATGCCGCCGCCGAGGAGGGCGGCGATGCGTGGCGTTCGGTGATCGCCAGCGGGATGCACGTGCTCGACGAGGGAAGGGTCTTCGGGCTCTGAGCGACGCGGGAACGAGTTTCCCGAACGGTCCGGCGACGTGAGGGACCGCGCGAGTCCTGGGCTCGGCGAAGATGCGCGCCGTGGACCTGTTCCGACTCGACAAGAATCTCTCGACGCGCTGGGTGACGTTCGAGAACCCGGCGGCGGCGCCCGGCATGGGCGGACGGGCGGCGAGCTCGCTCGGCGTGGGACGCAAGGGGGCGCCGGCGCGCGCGATCGAGCCGGGCGCGACGGAGCAGCTCTGCGACGTCGAAGGGCCCGGGACGATCCGTCACTTCTGGTGCACGACGACGCCGAGCCCGATGGCGCTGCGCAGCCTCGTCGTGCGCGCCTGGTTCGACGAGCAGGACCATCCGAGCATCGAGTGCCCGCTCGGCGACCTCATGGGCTTCGCGCACGGCAAGGTGACGCCGTTCATGAGCGCGGCCCACTCGGTCGGCGTGAAGGGCGCGCTCAACCTGTGGCTGCCGATGCCGTTCCTCGCGCGCGCGCGCGTGACCGTCACGAACGACGGCGACGAGCCGGCGCCGCTCTACTTCCAGATGGCGGTGACGCTCGGCGACGCGCACGAGAAGGAAGTCGGCCGGCTGCACGCCTGCTTCCGCCGCGAGAACCCGACGACGATGGGCCGCGACTTCGAGCTCCTGCCGATGCGGCAGGGGCGCGGCCGCTACCTCGGCGCGGTGATCGGCGTGCGGGCGCTCCACGACTTCTGGTGGGGCGAAGGCGAGGTGAAGGTCTTCCTCGACGGCGATCAGGCGTTCCCGACGCTGTGCGGCACCGGCAGCGAGGACTACGTCGGCCTCTCGTGGGAGATCCAGCCGACGCCCTTCCTCTATCACGGCGCGAGCCTGCACCAGGGCCGCTTCACGTCGATGTACCGCTGGCACCTCCCCGATCCCGTCCTCTGGCAGAAGGAGATCCGGGTCACGGTCCAGCAGATCGGCTGGAAGGCGGGCCGCCTGGTCGAGACGTTCGACGACTGGAGCTGCGCGACCTTCTGGTACGAGCCGCTCCCGAGCCACTCGCTGCCGCCGATGCCGACCTGGGAAGAGCGGACCGCCGACCTCTGGCCCGACGACAAGGCTGAGAAGGACGAGAAGAGCGACACGCTCCGCCGCGGCGACGAGAAGGCGCGCGGGGCGGGAGCCTGACTCGACGCGAACGGTCGTTCGCCGAAGCGCGCGGCTCGCCGGCGATCCTCGAGGCACGGACGTTGCCATCGCGGCCGGCTCGTCGATCCGCCCGTCGCGAAGAAGTCGTCGAGTCAGGAGCGCGACTGCAATGGCCACCGAGCCTGCGATCCCGGGAAGTTCCGTCGAGTCGATCCCGAGGCAGCCCGCCGTCCTCCGGTCGCGCAAACGAAAAGGCGTCCTCGACCCGCGCAGAGTCCGGATCGTCTCCTTCAGCGTGATCTCGCTCGGCCTCTTCGGCGCCGCGCTGCTCTGCGTGCTTGCCATCTGGGACTACGCGAAGCACGACACCGCCTGGAAGTCGATCGCCACCCTCGGCGTGATCACGACGACGATGGTCGCCTTCACGATCCTCAACGAGGCGTTCGGGGCGCGGCTCGACGAGTGATGGCGGCGGACTTGCGCCTCTCCGAAGCTCAGAGGCGCACGAACCCTGCGACTTCTGCCATCGGCAGCGTCTTCTGCTCGCCGGTCGAGAGGCGCTTCAGCGTGAGCGCGTGCTGCGCGAGCTCGTTGCCGCCGAGGATGGCGACGAACGGCGCTCCGATCGAGTCGGCGTAGGCGATCTGCTTGCCGAGCGCCGGCGCGTCGGCGAAAAGCTCGACGCGCAGGCCGGCCCGGCGCAGCTCGGTGGCGATGCGCACCGCCTCGGCCGCCGGCACGTCGGCGAAGCGGCAGAGGAGGAGCTGCGGGCCGACCTGGACTTTCTCCGCGTCGAACATCCCGCGCTCCTCCATGACGAAGAGGATGCGCTCGAGGCCGAGCGAGAAGCCGACGGCCGGGATCTGCCGCTTCGTGAACATCCCGATCAGCGCGTCGTAGCGGCCGCCGCCGCCGAGCGACCCGGCGAGGCCGGGCACGGTGATTTCGAAGATCGGGCCGGTGTAGTAGCTGAGGCCGCGCGCGAGGGTGGGGTCGAAGACGAGGTGGTTCGCGGCGGGGTTGCCTTTGGTGATGGCGAGCAGCTCGACGAGCTCCGCGGCGGCAGCGGCGCCGGGCTTCGCGCTCTCCTTCGCGCACGACTCGAGGAAGCCGGGCGCGCGCGCGGCCTCAAGCCTTGAGAGCAGCTCCGCGGCGCGCTCCGCGGCGATCCCTTTCTCGACGAGTTCCTGCCTCACGCCGTCGAGCCCGACCTTGTCGAGCTTGTCGAGGGCGACGAGTGCCGGCCCCTCCTGCTCCGGAGAGAGACCGGCCTCCGCGACGAGCGCCCGCAGCAGCTCGCGGTGATTCAGGTGGATCTCGAACTCCGCGAACCC
>Ga0247727_10002487_pt1 | contig 42083 bp, 32 predicted proteins | sample WisWelCaveWW1625_FD_202498 | JGI IMG/M metagenome (GOLD analysis project Ga0247727, IMG submission 202498) | Biofilm microbial communities from Wishing Well Cave, Virginia, United States - WW16-25 | ecosystem: Environmental > Aquatic > Deep subsurface > Groundwater > Cave microbial mat | place...
ATGACCGTCACCTCGCGCGAGCCGTCGGTCGCCGGATTCGGCCCGACCCGCAGCAGCACAGACTTTCCCGCCGTGGCCTCGAAGAAGCTGTAAAGATTGTCGGTGGAGCGCAGATCGCGGCCGTTGACCGCCAGCAGATACTCGCCGGCGACGACATTGACTCCCGGCTGTGTCAGCGGGGCGCGAAGCTGCGGATTCCAGCTCTCGCCGTTGAAGACGTGGGCGAAGCGGTAGCGGCCGTTCTCGATCTTGTAGTCGGCGCCGAGCAGGCCGCCCCGGACGCGCTTGACGTCGGGCTGCGAGCCGCCGCCGATAGTCAGGTGACTCACGGTCAGCTCGCTCATCATCTCCATGAACAAGTAGCTGAGGTCGCCGCGGCTCGACACGCCCTCGAGGAACGGCTCGTAGCGCTTCTCGGCGGCCTCGAGATCCAGGCCGTGGTGGCCGGGGTCGTAGAAAAAGTCGCGCTGCTGACGCCACGCCTCACGGAACATCTGGCGCCACTCGGCGCGCGGCTCGACGCGCACCTCCATGCCGTCGAGCTTGAGGGTCCCCTCGCCCGGCTTGACCGGCGCGCCGGTCGAGGCGATGGCCCAGGCGTCGCCGCGGCGGTAGAGCAGCTTCTCGCCGTTGGCGGACACGTCCCACGCTCGAACGCCGTCCAGGACGCGGTCGGTCTTGCGCGTCTTCAGATCGAACTTAAACAGGACCCCGCCGCCGCCAGAACCCGGCTCCTGTGTGAAGGGGCTGTCAATCAGGAACAGCACGCCGGCCTTGCCCGCGACCATCCAGCCGTAGTTGCGCGCCGGAATCGGCAGGGCCAGGATCCGCTGGCTGATGTTATCGGGATCGATCTTGACGACCAGGGCCTCCTTCTCCTTGGGCTTCTCCATTTCGGCGGGTGGCTTGGGCGGCTCGGCTTTCTCCTCGTCGCTCTCCGGGGCCAGCGGCGACGGCAGGTCCTTCCGCAGCACGACGGCATACACGCTGCGCGTCACCGGCCGGTTGAAGCTCGACATGTCGCGCCAGCCGACCGTCAGCCCGAAGTCCGTGCTGGCGCTGAAGTAGAGGTGCTTGCCGTCCTTGTCGAAAACGGGGTGAGAGGCGTCGCTCATGCCGTCGGTGATCTGGTGGCGGGCGCCGGTCTCGAGCGAGTAGACGAAGATGGCGCGGATGGAATTGCGAAGCTGGCGGGTGTAGGCCAGCCAGCGGCTGTCGGGGGACCAGCCGACGGTGCTAACGCGCCGCGGTCCGTCGAAGATGTCGGTGTCGATCTTGGTGGGCGCGCCCTTCTCCACGTCGAGATACCAGGCGTTGAGACGCTTATCGGTGTAGGCGATCTTCTTGCTGTCGGGCGACCACAGCGGACCATAGTAGAAGCCAGGCGGCTCGGAGAGCTTGAACTTCTGCGGCTCGCCCATGCCGTCCTGGTTGCGGACATGCAGCAGGTACTCGCCGGACTCGTCGGAGAGGTAGGCGATGCGCTTGCCGTCGGGCGACCAGCTTGGATCGCGCTCGGCCGCGGCGACCGTGTTGGTGAGATTGCGGACGTCGCCCTTCTCGGCGGGCACGGTCAGAATCTCGCCGCGCGCCTCGAACACCGCCCGAGCGCCGGTGGGCGACAGGCGGCCCCCCGCGATGCGCCGGTCGACCTTCTCGAGACGCGGCCGTACCTCCGGCATGTCGCCGCTCACGCGGATGTCGAGCTTGCGGGCTTTACCGGATTTCAGGTCGTACAGCAACAGCGAGCCGAATTGTTCAATGATGATGGCGTCGGGGCCGGCCGAGGCGTTTTTGAAATCCAGCCCCGCGTTGGCCAGCGCCTGGGTCACCTTCTTGGTCTTGGTGTCGTGGCGGAACAAGGCGACGGGACCGTTGCGATCGGACAGGAAGTAGACGTCGCTGCCGATCCACATGGGACTAAAATCGTTGGAGTTCTCGCGCGGAACTTTTTCGATGGCCGAGTCCGACAGCCGCGCGATCCAGATGGGCATGGTTCGGCCGCCGCGGTATCGCTTCCAGGTCACGATCTGGCGCCCCAGCGGCACGTAGGCGAGGCGCGAGCCGTCGGGCGAGAAGGCGCCTTCCTCGGCCATGGGCAGCGGCAGCTCCGCCGGAAAGACGCCATCGACCGGCAGGGTGAACAAGCGGACGACGCGAATGTGCCTGGTCCGCGGCGAGCGGAACAGCACCGATTTGCCGTCGGGCGTCCAGCCGGCCACCCGGTCCGGGTCCGGGTGATAGGTGAGGCGGCGCGGGACGCCGCCGGCGGCGGGGACGAGGTAGACATCCAGGTTGCCGTCGTACTCGCCGGTGAAGGCCACCAGCGACCCGTCGGGCGAGAAATACGGCGTAGACTCGACCCCGACGCCGGCCGTCAGCCGCTTGGCCTCGCCGCCCTCGCGGCCGGCGATCCACAGGTCGCCGGCGCAGGCGAAAACGATCTGCGTGCGGCTCAAAGTGGGCTGCTGCAACAACAGCGGCTGGCCCGCCTCGTTGGCGCGCGCCGCTATAGATATTACAAATATCGTAAGGAGGGAGAGCTTGGTCATGGTTGGTCCTTTCGTCCAACGACGGCTTGCCGCGCAAACTCCGGGATTCGCAGCCGCGGTTTTTGCGCCACCAGAAAAAGACTCTGGCCCCACGGAAACCCCAGGCCGGTCTGGAGCCAGAGGCGTTCGAGGGCCAGCGGCAGGTAGAGCAGGCCGTTCAGCAGCCAGCCCACGGGCGCGATGCCGCTGGCCGGCGGCCGGCGGGCCAGCGGCTCCCAGACGCGGAATTTCAGGAACGCCGCCGGCGTCAGCAGGAAGTTGGCGTAGGTGAGGCGCGCGATGCGCAGGTGGTTGGCGCGAGCCAGCCGCCGCAGGCGCTTCCGGGTCAGCCTCTGTCGTTCCCAGACATATTGGGAGTGGCGGCTGCGAAACACCTCCAGCGCCGCCGCCCGGATCAGCAAGTAGCCTTCCGGCTTCAATACCCGCACCAGCTCGGCGAAGGGCTTTTTTTCCTGCCCCCGGGGAAAATGCGGCAGCACGTCCAGGCTCACCACCAGCTCGAAGGTCTCATCGGCGAACGGCAGCGCCACGATGCTGGCCTGCACCGGGTCCGGCGCCCGGCGCTGGCGGCAGTGCCGCACCGCCTCCCGATCCAGATCGACGGCCACCACGGGTGTTTGGTAGCGCTCGTGGAGCGCGCCGGCGAAAAAACCGGCGCCGCAGCCGGCTTCGAGGATGCGCCGCGGACGGGCGCGCGCCACCAGCGGATCGAGCAGCGCAAAGCTGATCCGGCGCATGCCCCGAAACCACCACAGGGATTCCTCGGCCCGCGCGATGTTGGCGATTTCCTCGGGGTTGATCATCGGCGGCGCTGACGCCTATTCTCGCACGGCCCGGCGGGTCCAGTTTTGCCGCCATCCGCCGATCAATCCGATGATGCCGCACCCCCGCGCGTTGACCGCGTGGCTGGGGGCCCTGCTGATCCTCGCCTGGCTGCCAGGCTCGGCCGGGACCTCCGGCGGCGGACTTACCATCCGCGAGGCGGCCGAGCTGCTGCTGGCCCTGACGGCCGCCTACAGTTGCTGGCGGGCGGTGGCCCGCAGCACGGGCGCCGCGCGTTGGTCCTGGCAGGTGCTGGGGCTGGGCGCGTCCTCGGCCGTCGCCGCGCAAGCCTGCTACGTCATCGCGCGATGGCGCGGCTTCGACCTGCTGGCCTCCTCCCCGCTGGTGTACGCGAGCTGGGCGGCGCTCTACTACGTCTTATTCGTCGGCTACTACCTGACCGCCTTCCTGCGCCCTCGCCAGGCCCCACTGGCGACGGCGCGCCCGGCCCTGTTATTGGACGCTGCCCTGCTGGGCCATCTCCTGCTGAGCTTCCACTTCTACTTCTTGCTGGCCTACCGCCTGAGCCGCGGCGGCCTCGACCGCCGCCTGGCGGGCGCCCTGGCCGCGTTGCTGCTCGGCGTAGGCGCCTCGGCGGCCCTCGGTTTTTGGCGGCGCCAGGCGCCCGCGGGGGAAGGCCGGCCCGCCTACGCGCTGCTCGCCGCGGCCGCCTTTTTGCAAAGCATCAATGAATGCCTCTATGTCTTGCTGCGCGATCCGCGCGGCGCGGTCGCCGAGCCCTACGGGGCCTGGGCCGGGGCGGCCGATGCCGCTCAGATGCTGGCCGGCGCGCTCCTGGCTCTGGCGGCGCATCGCCCGGCGGAAACCCGGCCGCCGGCCCGGACCGCCTCGCCGGCCTCCGAGCGGTTGCCGCCCGCGTCGGCCTGGCGCGACCTGACTGTCCCATTCAGCGCGCTGCTCGGCTTGCTATCCATCCCCGTTCTCGACCGGATGTTTGCGCCCTCGCTCCTGGCGGCCGGCGAGCATCTGCGGCTGCGCACCCAGGTCACGGTGGCCATCCTCGGTACCTACGTCGTGCTGGTACTGGTGCGCCAGCTCGTGATCCAGATCGAGAACCGCGCCCTGGGGCTCGATCTGGAGCGCGAATCCCGGCGGCTGCGGCTGCTGGTCGACCACCTCCACGACGCCGTCCTCATCGAGGACCTCGACGGCCGCATCCTTTTTGCCAACGACCGCTTCTCGAGGCTCTTCGGCCTGCCCCCCGGGACATGGAACTGCCGGCTGGAAGACTGCCTGCATCCCGACGATGTCCCGCTGCAGCGGCCAGGCGGCGCTTTCCAGGCCCTGAGCCTGGAGTTTCGCGGCCTGCGCGCCGACGGCGCCGTGCTGCACCTGGAAGGCTCGCTCGCCCCGGTTCGCGAGCGCGGCCGGACGACCAGCCGGCAATGGGTCATCCGCGACCTCACCGCGCGCCGGCGCGCCGAGCAGCGCCAGCGCCAGCTGACGCAGCGGCTCGAGTTCCTGGTCTCCAACATGCCCCTGGCGTGCATCGTCTTTGACCTGGAGTTCCGCGTCCTGGAGTGGAACGAGAGCGCCACTCGAATCTTCGGATGGGAGGCGGCCGAGGTCGTCGGCCGTGAGGGATTCGAGTTGCTGGTTCCCGCCGAGGCGCGGCCGCCGCTGGACTTGTTGTGGAAGGATCTCGAGCAAACCAGGGGCACCAATCACCGCTTCAATCACAACCTGACCAAGAATCGCGGCATCATCGAGTGTGAATGGTTCAACACCTCGCTGCTCGACGACAGCGGCAAGGTAGTGGCGATCGCCTCGATCGCTCAGGACATCACGGAGCGCAAACTGCTCGAAGACCAGTTGCGCCAGGCGCAAAAGATGAAAGCAGTGGGAACACTGGCCGGCGGCGTGGCCCACGATTTCAACAACCTGCTGACCACCATTCTCGGCAATCTCTCGCTGGCCCAACTGCGCCTGGGCGCGCAACATCCGGCCGCCGCCGGCCTGTCGGAGGCCGAACGCGCCGCCGAGCGCGCCGCCGAGCTGGTGCGCCAGTTGCTGGGCTTCGGCCGCAAGAGCCTGGGAGTGCCGCGCCCACTCGACTTGAACACCTGCCTGCGGGACGTGGCCTCGCTGCTGCACCGGAGTCTCGACCCGCGCATCGATATAGAAGTCCGCGAGGCGCCGGATCTATGGACGGCCGACGTCGACCCCGTCCAGATCAAACAGGTCCTGATGCATCTGTGCCTGAACGCCTGCGACGCCATGCCCGCGGGCGGGACGCTGACTCTGGCAACGGCGAACCGCGCGATCGATGAGCCGTTCTGCCGGCGACGGCCCGAGGCTCGCCTCGGCCGGTTCGTCGAGATCTCGGTCGCCGACACCGGCGTCGGCATGGACGCCGACACGCTCGCCTGCATCTTCGAGCCCTTCTTCACCACCAAGGAAGTCGGACGGGGGACGGGCCTCGGGCTGGCCATGGTTTACGGCATCGTCCAGCAATGCACCGGCTGGGTTTCGGTCGGGAGCGAGCCGGGTCGCGGCTCGGTTTTTTCGATCTACCTGCCGCGCGCGGCGGCGCCGGCCGGCGACCCCGTCCTGCCTACGCCCGCAGCAGTCGAAATCGGCTGATCTCCGGCAGGCAGTTGAGGCGGATCGGCAGGCTGAAGTACCCGATCCCGCGGTTGACGTAGAGATATCGGCTCTGTTCCTGGTACAGACCGCGCACATAGCGAAAACGCAGCGCGGCCAATCCGACCGGAACGCCGTTGATATATCCCAGCACGACCTGACCCCCGCCGTGGGTGTGTCCGGCCAGCGTGAGCGGAAAGCCGAAGCTGTGCGCGTCCTCAAAGGAGTGCGGGTGATGCGCCAGCAGCACGCGGGCGGAGTCCGGGTTGGCGCCCGTCAGGACGCGCGCCAGCGCCTCGCGGGTCCGGCGCTGCTGGTAGATGTTGGGATCCCCGCGCGTGGCGCCGAGCCAGTCCAGGCCCACCAGCAGCAGCTCCGCGCCGGCCGCCGGAACGATCGAGACCGAGGAATTCCGGAGAAACCGCACCCCGGCCGTTTCGAGGCCCGCGATCAGCCGGTTGCAGCCGGGATAGCCGCCGCCGCGTTGGTCTGAGTAATAGTCATGATTGCCCAGGATGGCGTAGACCCCGAACGGCGCCCGCAGCCGGCCGAGCGATTCCGAAGCCTCCGGCAGGAGGGCGAGAGAGCGATCCAGAATGTCGCCGGTGATGACCACCACTTCCGATCCCAGCGCATTGGCCGACTCCACCACCGGCCGCATGTCGGAGCCGCGCAAATACGGGCCGAAGTGGAGATCCGACAGTTGCGTGATGCGGAACCCGTCGAGCTCCCGGGCCAGTCCCGGGACCGGGATGGGAATCTCGGGCGAAACCTCCAGCTCCCCGCCGTGCCGTAGACCCCGTAGGCTGCCGTTCCCAGCAGGGCAGACGGGACGACCGGGGTCAGCCCGGCCAGAAACTGCCGCCGGGAAGCGGAGAAGGAAGGCTGCGGGCTGGGGGCTAGGCGCCGCCAGATCCAGCCGAGCCCGCGCCCCGCCCCCCACAGCAGGCTGAGGGGCGCCGCGACCAGCGCGTAGCCGATCAGCATCGCCAGCCACACGTTGCCGGGGTAGAAATACCAGCGCAAAGAGGCCTCCGGCAGCCGTTCCAGGCTGACGCCGAGCCCGCTCGAGATCAGCAGCGGCGAGTTCGCCGCGAGGAAAAACAGCCCCAGGAACAGGTCGAGCCGCCCCTGCCTCGCCGCCGCCAGCCACACCCGCAGCCCGCGCCGGAGGTGCAGGAACAGCAGCAGGTTCGCCAGCACGAACAACCCGTAGACCAGAAACATGGAACTCTCAGTCTATCGTCGGTTACAATCTATCGGCAAATGAAAGTGCGGATTCTGCTGCTGCTGGCGCTCGTCGGGGCCGGCTGCGGGCGCGACCAACCGAAGCGGCTCACCGTCGCCGTCGTACCTATGGGCACGACGCACGAGTACTGGAAGTCGATCCACGCCGGGGCGGTCAAGGCGGCCCGGGAAGAAGCGGTCGAGCTGATCTGGAAGGGCCCGCAAAAAGAAGACGACCGCGCGCAGCAGATCGCCGTGGTCGAGGACATGATCGCGCGGCGCGTGGACGGCATCGTGCTCGCCCCGCTCGACGGCAAGGGCCTGCGGAACCCGGTCGCCGAAGCCCGGCGCGCCGGCATTCCGGCGGTGATCGTCGACTCCGACCTCGACGGCGACGAGCACATCAGCTTCATCGCCACCGACAACTACCAGGGCGGGCGGCTCGGCGCGCGCCGCCTGGCCGAGTCGCTGGGCGGGCGCGGCTCGGTATTGATGATGCGCGTGATGGTCGGCGCCGAGAGCACCATGCGCCGCGAGCAGGGCTTCCTCGACGAGATGCGGCAGCACGCCGCCATCCGCGTGGTGAGCGACAACCAGTACGGCGGCATCACCACCGAGACCGCCTACCAGACCGGCGAGAACCTGCTGAACCGCTTCCCGGCGGTCGACGGCGTTTTCTGCCCCAACGAATCGACCACTTTCGGCATGCTGCGGGCGCTCACCGACGCCGGCAAGGCGGGCAAGATCCGGTTCGTGGGCTTCGATTCGAGCGACAAGCTGATCGCGGCGCTCGGCCAGCGGCATCTCGACGGCCTGGTGTTGCAGAACCCGTTCCGCATGGGGGAGCTCGCCGTGCGGACGCTCGCGCGGCATCTGCGCGACCGCGGCGCGCCGGTCGAAAAGCGCGTCGACACGGGCGCCGTCGTCGCCACTCCCGCAACTATGGATCAGCCGGATATACGACTGCTGCTCGCCCCGCCTATCGAGCAGTACCTGGGGGCGCCGCCCCGCAAGATCGAATGACCGGCAAGCTCCGCATTGAGATGCTGGGCGTCTGCAAGGCGTTCGGCGCCACCGTGGCGCTCGACCGGATGGACCTGCGCGCCGCGCCGGACCGCATGGGCCTGCGGATCGGGAAGAACGGCGCCGGCAAGAATCCGTTATGACCGGCGTGTTCCGCATCGAGGTAGCGGGCGTTCGTAAGGCGTTCGGCGCCACCGTAGCGCTCGACGGCGTGGACCTGCGCGTCGCGCCGGGCCGCGTGCACGCCCTGATCGGCGAGAACGGCGCCGGCAAGAGCACGCTCGTGAAAGTTCTCAGCGGCGCGCACCGGCCCGACGCCGGGCGAATGCGGCTGGACGGCAAGATCTACGCGCCGGCCAATCCGCTCGAGGCGCGCCGCCGCGGCGTCGTGATGGTTTACCAGGAGCTGTCGCTGGCGCCCCATCTGTCGGTCGCCGAGAACATTCTGCTCGGGGTCGAGCCGTCGGCGCGCGGTTGGATTCGCGGAGCCCGCCTGGAGGAGCAGGCGCGCGGCGCACTGGATGCTCTCGGCCACGACGAGATCCCGCTGCGCGCGCCGGTATCGACACTAGGCGTGGCGGCGAGGCAGGTCGTGGAGCTGGCGCGCGCCCTGGCGCTCGAGGCCAAGCTGCTGGTGCTCGACGAGCCTACGGCGAGCCTCAGCGCGGCGGACTTGCCCCGCCTGTTCGAGATGATCCGCCGCCTGCGCGACCGGGGCGTGGCCGTCATCTACATCAGCCACTTCCTGGAGGAGGTCCGCCAGATCGCCGAGGACTTCACCGTTCTGCGCGACGGCCGCGTGGCCGGCGAAGGCCGCGTCGCGGAGGTCGACACCGGCCGCATCATCGAGCTGATGGCCGGGCGGCGAGTGACCGAGATGTTCGCCCGCGTCCCGCACGCCATCGGCGCACCAGTGCTCGAGCTCGAAGACCTGGCCGCGCCAGGAGTCGGCGGCGCGAGCCTCACGCTCGGCCGCGGCGAGATCCTGGGCGTCGCCGGGCTGATCGGGGCCGGCCGCACCGAGATGCTGCGGGCGATCTTCGGGCTGGCGCCGGTGCGCCGCGGCCTAGTTAAGGTAGGAGTAGTATGCGGACCGGCCTCTCCGGCGCGGCGGCTCGAGCAAGGCGTCGGCCTGCTCAGCGAGGACCGCCAAGGCGAGGGCCTGGCCGCCTCGCTTTCGCTCGCCGACAACCTGACCCTGTCGCGGCTCGCTCCTTACGCGCGGCGCGGCTGGCTCGACCGGTCGGCGCAGACGCGCGGCGCGGAACGGTGGATGAAGAGGCTCTCGATCCGGGCGTCGAGCGCGGGGGCGCCGGTTGCCTCGCTCTCCGGCGGCAACCAGCAGAAGGTCGCCCTGGCGCGCCTGCTGCACCACGGCTGCGACGTGCTGCTGCTCGATGAGCCGACGCGCGGTATCGACGTCGCCAGCAAGGCCGAGGTCTACCGCATCATCGGCGAGCTCGCGCAGGCCGGCAAAGCGGTGCTGTTCGTCAGCAGCTACCTGCCGGAGCTGCTGGGCGTCTGCGACACGATCGCGGTGATGTGCCGCGGACGGCTCGGCCCGAAAGCCCCGGCGGCGGAGTGGACCGAGCGGGCGCTGCTCGAAGCGGCCATCGGCGGGGCGGCGGCATGAAGAGCCTCGGCCCGAGAGCCCCGGCGGCGGAGTGGACCGGCCGGGCGCTGCTAGAAGCGGCCATCGGCGGGACGGCGGCATGAAGAGCCTCGGTCCGCTGCTGGCGCTGGCGGCGGTGTTCCTGCTGTTCTCGCTGTGGGCCGGCGCGCCGTTCTACTCGCGCTACAACCAGGTCACCATGCTCACACAGAGCGTGATGGTCTGCTGCGGGGCGCTGGGTATGACCTGGATCATCATCGCCGGCGGGATCGACCTCAGCGCCGGCTCGGTGGTCGCGCTGGTGACAGTCGTGATCGCGCGGCTGTTGGAGGCCGGCGTCTCGCCGCTGGCGGCGGGAGTGGCCGGCATCGCCGCCGGCGCGCTGTGCGGCGCTCTCAACGGTCTGCTCGTCACGCGCCTCGGGTTAGTGCCCTTTGTGATCACGCTGGGAACGCTACTGGTGTTCCGGGGCGCGGCCACTGGCCTGGCCCGCGAGCAGAAGGTCGACGCGCCGATCACCTGGCTCAACGAGCTGCTCACCAAGTCGCCGTCGCCGTCCTGGATGCTGGTGGCGGCCGGCGTCTGGATGACGGCGCTGCTGGCGGTGGCCGTCGCCGTCGTCCTGCGCCGGACGATCCTCGGACGCCACGCCTTCGCCGTGGGCTCGAGCGAGCAGACCGCGCGACTGTGCGGCGTCCGCGTCGAGCGGGTCAAGGTTGCTGTCTATACAATAGGCGGGCTGCTCACCGGATGCGCCGGCCTGATGCAATTCAGCCGGCTGACGGTCGGCGACCCGACCGCCGCGCGGGGCATGGAACTCGATATCATCGCTTCGGTGGTCATCGGCGGCGGCAGCCTCACCGGTGGCCAGGGCAGCGTCGGCGGCTCGCTGGCTGGCGCTCTGCTGATGACTGTCATCCGCAGCGGGCTGAGTATGCGAGGCGTGCCCAACTGGGTGCAGGATGTTCTGACCGGCGCCATCATTGTCGGGGCGGTGGCGCTCGACCGGCTGCGGCAGGGCAGCCCCGGCGAAAAGGGCAAATTTGCCCTCCGTAAGTTATTGAAATGACTGAGGAGCCGGATGATAAGGCAGATCTGCCTTATCATCCCCGGCGGGGAGACGAACCATGAATCGATCGAATCTGTTGGGCGAATTGCTGGCGGAGTTCCTCGGGACCCTGGTGCTGATCCTGCTGGGATGCGGCGTGGTGGCGATGGTCACGCTGTTCGGCAGCGACCTGCCCGGCGAGGTCGTCAAGGGCGGCTACACCAACGTCACGCTCGGCTGGGGGCTGGCGGTGACCATGGGGATCTACGTCGCCGGCGGAGTTTCGGGGGCGCACCTGAACCCGGCGGTGACCTTGGCGCTCGCCGCCTGGCGCGGTTTCCCGTGGAGGAAAGTCGTGCCGTACGCGCTGGCGCAGACGGCTGGGGCTTTCGCGGGCGCCGGTCTTGTGTACTGGAACTACCGGCCGGCGTTCCAGAAGTTCGACCCGCTGCTCGACCACACCGCCGGCGTCTTCGCCACGTTCCCCGCGTTCCCCGAGGTCCTCTGGGCCGGGATGTTCGACCAGGTGCTCGGCACGGCCGTGCTCTTGGCATTGATCTTCGCGGTGACGGACCCGCGCAACCAGGCGCCGGTTGGGAATCTGGGGCCGTTCATCATCGGCCTGGTGGTGGTGGCGATCGGCATCTCGCTCGGCGGGATGCACGGCTACGCGATCAACCCGGCGCGCGACTTCGGGCCGCGGCTGCTCACGGTCGCCGCCGGATTCCTCAACAACGGGCTCACCAGCGGCCCGTCGGTCTTCTGGGTGCCGATCGTGGGTCCGTTGGCCGGCGGGCTTCTGGGCGGGCTGGTCTACGACCAGGGCATCCGGCGTTTCTTGCCGGCTGCGGGGCAAGGCGTCAACTAGCCACGCTCCATCTTGTTCTGAATCGCGTACATCGCCAGTTGCAGCCGGCTCGAGATGGCCAGCTTGTGAAAAATGCTCTGCAGGTGGTTCTTGACGGTTCTCTCAGCGATCGCAAGCCGCTCCCCGATGGCCTTGTTCTTAAACCCCGCGGCAACCAGGGCGACGACTTCTCGCTCCCGCTCGGTTAGTAACGGCATGCCGCGTCTGGTCATGATCGGGACACGATCATTTTGTGGCAGAAGCGCCGGCCTGACAATAACGCCGAAGTACTTGAAGGATTAGGGTGTCTCGCGTAGGACAGGTACTACAAAATACAATGATGCTCAGTTCTTGCGGACTTCCTTCTCGAAATCAGCGAGTATCTCGTCGCGCTTGCCGCTGTCGAATTCGGACTTGAGGCGGCGCAAAGCCACGCCGACGACGTCGCGGTGGTGGAGGCGCGCGCCGAAGCCGTCGCGCGTGAGCCGCAGCCGTTGGAGAGCGTAGAACGCGTCTGCTGCGTCGAGACTTCCATGAGGCTTATGCGGCCGCGGCAGTCTGACCCGGCATCCTTGCCGGTATTGTCCACAACCAAAAACACACGAACGCCCCATATGAGGATTTGCGAGCTTTCATCTCAGCACTCCCTGCATCCCCATGCCCCCATGCTGCTGGTTATGAACTGGCCATCGCGTATCAGCAGCAACGAAGGAAAGCATCCGACGTATCACACGCGCCCCAGCCAAGTGATTTTCGGGCCTCGTTGTTACGCTCTCGCCCATGAACTTACAGGCCTCAGTTTTTCTGAGCTTTTGTCATCCGCTTCAGCTCCTCGGACCAGTTCAGCACCACGTGGATCTGGGTCGCCGGCGCATCGTCTCCTCCTTCCTGGATCATCAGGAACCGCTGGCCGTCGGGGGCGACGTCGTAGTTGGAGGAGCTCGGGCCAGGAGCCCCGCAGGAGGAGTTCCGGCCGTAGGCGAAATACTTTTCCCACAGCATCCTGGGCCGGTCTGCTCGGAACGAAGGGAGGGTGGAAACGGTCACGGCCATCATCTTGTCGCCGCTGCGATAGTACAGCTCTCCGCCGCTGCGCTTCCAAGTCGGATCGCTGCCGCCCTCGCTGGAAAGCTGAATCTTCGGCCCCGGACCGGGGTAGGGCTGGACAAAGACCTCCATCCGGCCAGACTCATTGGAACAATAGGCGATCCACCGGCCGTCGGGGGAAAACCTGGGAGAACCCTCGCTGAACTTGGTCTGCGCGAACGGGCGGGGCTTGCGGTCGCCCTCCATCTCAAGCACCCAGACGTCCCCGGATGTCCCGGGACTAATCTGCGTAAACGCCACGATCCGGCCGTCGGGAGACCAAGAGGCGGCGCTCTGCTGGATCCCAATGCTGGTAAGCCGCTCCTCGCGGGCGCTGCGGTCGGCCGGCATCCACCACATGGTCATTGCTCCAGTTCTCTCAGTGCGAAATGTAATCCGCTTGCCGTCCGGGGTCCAGAGGGGCCAATGGCTCTGCCCGTCGAGCGTCATTTTCGTCAGTACCCCACGCTCCAGGTCATAGGTGAAAACGTTATGGTTGGTTCCTTCCGCCTCGATCGCCAGTTGCCGGCCGTCGGGAGACAGGCGGGGATGCAGATAACTGCGAGGCGGCAAGGGCAAGACCTGGAGAGCGCCCTGGCGATCTACCCACACCGGCCTGCGAGCGCCGCTGGCTGCCCCCGGGGAGCATAGGCGAGAGTTCCGTTCTCAGAAATACCGACATGCGTGTTGCCGTTTGCCAGGCTCTCAAAAACACCATCGAGCACCGGCGCCGGAGGCCCTGTGAGAGCCAAGCGCTTCAAGTCGAACGGCGCTGCCAGCAGCGTGCCGGAGTGGATGTAGACAATGTGTCCGGAAGGAGAATGCCAGGCCCGATGTCCCCCTTGGAACAAGACCTGGCGCCGGCCCGTTTCGAGCGAATGGGCCACGATGCTGGCGTCAGCGTAAGCTTCCGTCTCGGCGGTGAACACGGCAAACAACAGCGCCCGGCCGCCGGGCAGGAACTGCGGGTAATTGGCGCGAAGCTCAGACTCGGAATTTCTGGTGATGAGCAGTTGTGGCTTACCCCCGCCTGCCGCTGAAACCCGTACGAGGCCGAAATCAGAGGTGCGGTCAAAGACGAAGCTGTCCTGGGGGCCCCAACTTGCCCGAGTCGAGGAGTCTTGCGGCGCGTCGTAGAAGGTGACCGGTGGCCCGCCGCTCACGGAGACCTTCCTCCATTTGAAATTCTGAAAGAAGGCCAACCACTGGCCGTCGGGCGAGAAGACCGGACCGGCGGCCGCTTCGGTGCCCGGTATCGGCTTGCTCTCGAGCTGGTCGAGAGGGCGCAGATAGAGCTGCGTTCGCCCGGCGCGGCTGCCCACGTACGCCACGTGCCTGCCATCGGGCGAAAGGGCCATGGCCGGCCGGACCTGGGACGAGATGACTTCATTGGGTGGCAGGTTAATCGTGAACCTAACAACGGGCGGCCGGGCGGGCGCTTTCCTCCAAAGATGCCAGCCCAGGAATCCGGCAACCGCCGCTCCCACCAGCAGACAGGCGGCGAGCAGAGCTAGGCGGGGGCGCGCGGCTTTCCCCGCGGGTGCGAGCACAAGCGCCGACGGCTCCTCCAGCTCCAGCCGCGCATCACCGATGTCCCGCAGCCGCCGCCCGAGGTCCTTTTGCAAGCATCGGCGCAGCAGCCCCCGCACGTTCGACGGCGTCGCCTCCGGCAGCGCCTCCCAGTTCGGCTCCTTGGTCAGCACCGCCGCCAGGCAGTCGGAAATCGTGCTCCCCGGGAACGCTTTGCGTCCGGTCAGCACCTCGTAAAGCACGCAGCCGAACGCCCAGATGTCGGTTCGCTTGTCCACCGCCGAGCCCCGCGCCTGCTCCGGACTCATGTACGCCGGCGTCCCCAGGATCGACCCCTCTCGCGTAGGATCCGCCGACACCGTAGCCGCGTCATCGGAAGACTCCGGGCGCAGGGCCTTCGCCAGACCGAAGTCCAGTACCTTGACCTTCCCCTGCGGCGTGATCTTTACGTTGGCCGGTTTCAGATCCCGGTGCATGATCCCCTTGTCGTGGGCTGCCTCCAGCGCCTCGGCGATCTGGGCGCACACTCGCACAGCCTCGTCGATGGGCAGCGGGCCTTCCAGGGTCTTGCCCGGGACCAGCTCCAGCACTAGGTAGTGCGTGCCGCCACTCTCCTCCAGCCCATGAATGGCGGCGATGTTTGGATGGTTCAGCGCCGCCAGCATCCGCGCCTCGCGCTCGAACCGCGCCAAACGCTCGGGGTCCTTGGCGAACAACTCCGGCAAGACCTTGATGGCAACCTGACGGCCGAGCTTGGAATCGGTGGCGCTGTACACCACCCCCATCCCGCCCTGTCCCAACTTTTCTTCAATGCGGTAATGGCCGAGGGTTTGCCCAACCATTAGGAGTGTGCCTCCTTGGTGGCTAATCTTATCACCAGTACAACGTCAATCACAACTTTGACACCACCGGGCGGCGGCTCAGTTCTTGCGGACTTCCTTCTCGAAATCAGCGAGTATCTCGTCGCGCTTGCCGCTGTCGAATTCGGACTTGAGGCGGCGCAAAGCCACGCCGACGACGTCGCGGTGGTGGAGGCGCGCGCCGAAGCCGTCGCGCGTGAGCCGCAGCCACAGATCGTGCAGCAGGTCGAGGTCCTCGGGCCAGAGCCGCGGGGGATGCGGGCCTAGGTTGTAGTAAACCGAATCCTCGCCGGGAAAGGAAACTTCGAGCGACAAAGCGGGCCGCGGCTGCGGCAGATGCTCCCAGGCATCCCCGATGCGGCGGGCCATCTCGTCGGAGGACATCTTGGCGGAGCGCCCGGTCACCAGCCGCGAGGCTTGGAGATTGACGGCGGTCTGCACCATGGCATCGAAGGGATTCACCGCCGGCGCCACGACCAGCTCGACGGTCTTGCCCGCTTTTTCGGCCAGCGTAACGACGCGGGTGAACAGCTCGGACTCGTACTGGGCGAAGATCTGCTCGTCCTCCAGGTGGTGCTCGCCGGTTCCAGCCACGTGGACCGGGCGGACCGACAGCACGACGATGTCGTGCTTGCGCATGTTGGTTCTCAGCAGCGTGCGCTCGAGATGGGCCAGCGTACTGCCGCGCACCGCCACCACCACGCAGCCGGGCCGCGTGTTGACGACGTCCGGGGTGACCTCCGGCTCATGCTGGAGGTTGAACATCTCGAGTCCCTTCTGCTCCAAGTGAGCCTTGCGCTGGTTGATCTTCTCGGAGATGACGAAGGTCAGGTAGAAGGCGAACGTGAACAGAACGCCGGAGATGGTGGCGACCTGCTTGGTGAGCAGGTTGGACATGGCCACGACGAAGAGCGCGAAAGTGGTGAGGGCGAGTCCGGCGGGCACTTCGATTCCGCGCCAAGGGAAGTTGAGGGCAACCTTCCACTCGCGCTTGCCGGGCTCCTTGAAGCGCAGCACCAACGTGCCGAGCGCCTTCATGCAGAAGCTCCAGATCACGCCGAAGGCGTAGGCCTCGCCCAGCAGGATCATGTTGCCGCGGCTGGCCACGATGGTCACGAGCTGAAACAGCATCACGATGTTGATGAGATGGTGCGTGGTGCCGTAGCGGGGATGCGGGCGGCGGAACCAGCCGGTGAGAACGCCATCTTCGGCCACGCGGTTCAGGATGCCATTGGCGCCGATGAAGGAGGTGTTGACGGCTCCGGACAGCATCAGGATTCCCACCAGCACCACAAAGGCGTGGAACGCCAGCGTCAGCGGGCGCGGCCCGCTCAGGTGCATGGCGATGCCGCCGATCAGGTTGTTCAGGTATTGCTGCCGAACGTCGTCCGGCATCAGCATGTATCCCAGAAACGGCACGGCGGACGCGAAGACGAAGCTGTAGATGCCGATGGCCCGGCCGGCGCGGAGCAGGTTTTTCACCTTGGGGTGCGCGATCTCGCGGTTCACCTGGGCCAGGGTTTCGTAGCCGCTCATCGACAAGATGGCGTGGCCGAAGGCGATGATCAGTCCGATCACGCCGATCGACGGGAGCGAAGTGCCCTCCAGCCAGCCGAGCGCGTCCTTGCTGAAGTTCAGGTTTTCCAGGGCCGGCGCGGGCGGGAGATGAAACTTACCTTGCAGGAATACCGACAGCGGCCCCCAGAACAGCAGCATCACCAGCATCACGGTGGTGATCTGCATGATCCGCAGCGCCTTCAGGCTCGACTCGTGGATGCCGATGATATTCTTGCGCCAGAAGTACACCGTCGCGAAGGCCGCAAAAAGGCAGGAAGTGAAGTTGACGTCGAAACGAAACTCCGACTGCACCAACTCGGCGATCTCGTTGAGCAGGCCGGCCACGTACTGGCCGGCGCTGACGCCGCTGATCGGCCCGGTCAGAATGTAGTCGAAGACCAGGGCCGAAACCGACAATTTCGCCAAGGTGCCGCCCAGGGCGCGCCGCACCACGACATAGACGCCCCCGCGGACGAACATCGTGGAGCTTTCGATGTAGATGTTGCGGACGGCGAAGGAGAACAGCATGACCGCGAGAACGAACCACGGAGCGGACTTCCCGATGGCTTGCTCGGTGATGCCGCCGGCGTAGAAGGCCGAGGAACCCAGGTCGCTGAGGACGATGGCGGCGGCCCGCCAGAAGGAGATGAAGGAGAGCGCTACGCTGGTGGCGACCACAATCTTGGTCGCCCCCGGGCGCTCGCCGGTGGTTTGCATAGGCCGGGGCTGTAGAAGCCCCTCGATTTCATTGTAGCGCAGCGCCTACGGTCCGAGGCGAGAACATCCGATTAGATGGGCGATGAAGGTTGAGACGGCCGAACTGCGCCGGCACGAGCGCACTCCGCAGGGGCTACAGGGGGTGATTCTGCGAGTCGGCGGGCGCGAGGTACCAGCGAAGCTGGCGGACGCCAGCGAAAGCGGCCTGGGTGTCGAAACGTTCGTGCCCCTGAGCGTCGGCTCGGTGCTCGAGTTGGACGGACATCTCGACAACGGCGAGCTACGGATCGAACTGCAAGGCAAGGTTCGCGTGGTCCATTGCTGGTCGCGGGATGACGGCGTCTTTCGCGTCGGGCTCTCGCTCGAAGACGTTGGCTACCGGCAGTTCCGTCCGGGATGGGCCGCCGCCAACTCCGGCCGGTCGCGTCCCCCGCGGCGCTGAACCCCGGCCCCCGTCTCCCTAACGCTTCGGCGCGAACGAAACCACGAATCCGCCCAGCAACGTGCTTTGCGAGCGCGCGGAAGCCGGCGTGTTGCCCCGGTCGAAGAAGGGTTGATCGCTCCAGTCGCGGCGGTATTCCAGGCGGCTTAGCAAACCCTCTCGCACCTTGAACTCGGCGGTGAGGGTGGCCTCTTTCAGCTTCTGCGCGACACCGGTGGTGAAGCCGTCGGCGTCGTTATACCACTCGAGTCTCGGGATGAAGGCGAACCACTTGTTGGGCGCCAGCTTGGCGTAGCCGGCGACGCCGGTCCAGCGGCTCTTGCCGCCGCCAGCGAGGCGGTCGATCCCGTAGTCGTAGTTGAGCATGAATGATACTTGCGAGTTGACGTTAATCAGAGCCGTGGTGTCCGACAGGTGCCGGTAGCCCTGGTTGGTCGCGGTCTTCTCCGGTCCGAACATGTAGTTGCTGGTCAGCGTGAAGCTGGAGTTGGGACTCCAGGAGCCGCTGAAGCCGTAGGTCTTGCCGCTATTGTTATCCACCACGTTGTTCCAGCCGTTCACCAGGTGAAACGTGCCGGTGAACGTTTTGTGCAGCGGGTAGCTGGTGCGCAACCCGAAGTGGTAGTACGGAATGGCGTACGCGAACAGCAGCGAGCGCGAATAGTTCCAGTTGCTGTGCGTTTCGATGACCTCGGCGCCATGCCCCGTGACGAACTTCCCGAGGTCGAGCGTCAGTCCCTTGCCCACCGGAGCGTTGTAGGTGAAATAGGCCTGCTGCAAGTAACGCAGCGGGCCGAGGCCGCCGGGTTCGGCCGCGTGGATGATGTCGAAGGCGGGCCCCATCCCCAGGTCGAGGCGGAAACCGAGCGGATCGGGGCGGCGCTCGAAGGTCAGCTTGGCCATGTTGAGGCTAAACTGGTTGGCGCCGGTGTCGAAGTTGCGCAACTGGTTGGAGCGCGACGCCGGATGGTTGAAGTTGAAGCTGTAATAGCTGTCGACCAGGGCGCTGAATTCGATCCCGTTGCCGCTTCCGGCGCTGGCCGGGGAGGCCGGCGGCGCTTCGGCCGGCTTGGCGGGGGCGGCCGGAGACGGCGCGGCCGCCTGGTCGAGCTGCGCCTCCATCCGGGCCAGGCGCTCTTTCATCGCCTGGATTTCGGCGCGCAACTCGTCCTGCTTGGTCTGCGCGCGTACCTCGAGCGCGCCCGGCCCCGCGGCCAGGCAAGCCAGCAATACACCACCAGTGAGGCGCTTCATCTCGTTTGGCTCCTCTTCACCCGCCGGCAGCGCGCACGACTCTCCTCTGGCCCGGCACACGGGGTCCCCTGGCGCGCTGGATGGAATCAGCAGTAGCTACGAGAACCGCGGGCGGCCCGATCTCGAGCCCTGCACCCGGCTGTCCCCGATTCTAGGCGCGGAGGCGGCGGGAGGCAAGAAGATAGTTTTTATCGGGCGAATCCAAAAAGTTTGTCCGGCGGCGCTACCGCTTGGGGCCGAACGCCACCACGAATCCCGCGAGCAGCGTATCCTGCGTCCTCGAGGCGGCCGGCGAGTTGCCGCGGTCGAAGAACCGGCGATCGCTCCAGTCGCGGCGATACTCGAGCCGCGTCAGCAGGCCCTCTTTCATCTTGAATTCCGCGGTCAGCGTGGTTTCCTTGAGCTTCTGCGCGACGCCGGTGGTGAAGCCGTCGGCGTCGTTGAACCACTCGAGGCGCGGAACGAAAGCGAACCACCGACGGGGCGACAGCCGCGCGTAGCCGGCCACGCCGGTCCAGCGACGCCTCCCGCCGCGGCCCATTAGGTCGACGCCGTAGTCGTAGTTCACCATGAAAGCGGCTTGCCGGTTCACCTTGATGGTCGCCGTGGTGTCGGACAGGTGCCGGTAGCCGCGGTTGCTCCCGATTTTCTCCGGGCCGAACATATAGTTACTGGTGAGACTGAAGTGGGCGTTCGGGCTCCAGGCGCCCTGAAACCCCCAGGTCTTTCCGGTGTTGTTGTCGACCACGTTGTTCCAGCCGTTGACGAACAACACCGAGCCGGTGAGGGTCCGGCTGAGCGGGTAGCTGGCGCGGAGGCCGAAGTGGTAGTAGGGAGTGGCGTACTGGAACAGCAAGGAGCGCGAATAGTTCCAGTTGTTCAACGTCTCGATGGCCTCGGCGCCGTGGATGCTGACGAATTTTCCGGCGTCGAGGACCAGGCCGTTGCCTATCGATGCGTGGTAGGTGAAGTAGGCCTGCTGGATGTAGCGCAGCGGGCCGAGGCCGCCCGGCTCGCCGGCGTGCACCGCGTCGAAGGCCGGCCCCAGGCCCAGATCGAGGCGGAAGCCGACCGGATCGGGAAGATGATAGAGCGAGACTTTGGCCATGTTCAGGCTGAACTGGTTGGCGTTGGTGTCGAAGAGCCGCGCCTGGTTGACGCGCCGCGACGGGTGGTTGAAGTTGAGCGAGTAATAGCTGTCGACGAGGCCGGAAAAGTCGATGGGGCCGGCGCTGAAGACCGGCGGCGTCTCCGGGGTCTGGGACTTCAGCGGCTCGGCCGACTTTTCCGGCGCGTCGGGGGACACCGTGATGGCTTGCGGCGCCGGCGGCGCCCCGGCCCCCAGCAGTTTCTCGAGCCTCTCCAGCCGCTCGCGCAGCGCGCGGACTTCGGCCAGGATTTCCTCCCGCGAGGGCTGCTGCGCTGGCAGCTCTCCGAGCGAGCCGCTCGCCAGCAGCAACGCCGCGAGCGCCAGGGCCATTCGTCTTGTTCGCATGTCTCCTCCGGAGGAAACATTCTAGCAGGCTGCTGAAAACCCAAACCGGAACCGCAGATGAACGCAGATCACGGCAGCGGCGTAGAATGATTGCATGCCTCACTTTCACATCGCCGTGATCGCCGGGGACGGCATCGGCCGGGAAGTCACGCCGCAAGGCCGCCGCGTGCTGGAGGCCGCCGGACGGAGGTTTGGGGCGACCTTCGAGTTCACCGAGTTCGAGTGGGGCTCGGAGTATTATTTCCGGCACGGCCGCATGATGCCGCCGGCGGGGCTCGAGATGCTGCGGCCCGCCGACGCGATTCTCCTGGGGGCGGTGGGACATCCCGACATCCCCGATCACACCACGCTGAACGGCTTGCTGCTGCCGATCCGGAGGGCGTTCGACCAGTTCGCCTGCCTGCGACCGGCGTACCTGTATCCCGGCGTGGCATCGCCGCTGGCCGGGAAATCGCCCGGCTCGATCGATTTCGTCGTGGTGCGCGAGAACACGGAGGGCGAGTACTCGCAGGTGGGCGGGTTTGTCTACCACCACACGCCCGAAGAGGTGGCCATCCAGACGGCGGTGTTCACGCGCCGCGGCACGGAGCGGGTGATCCGCTACGCTTTCGACCTGGCGCGGCGGCGCCACAAGAAAAAGCGCGTGACCTCGGTCACCAAATCCAACGCGCAGGGCTTCAGCATGGCGCTGTGGGACCGGGCCTTTGCCGACGTCGCCAGGGATTACTCAGACCTAGCCACCGAATCCCTGCTGGTGGACGCCGCGGCGATGAACTTCATCCGGCGGCCGGAGAGTTTCGACGTGGTGGTGGCGTCGAACCTGTTCGGCGACATCCTTACCGACATAGCGGCCATTATCACGGGCAGTCTGGGGCTGGCGGCAAGCGCGAATCTGAATCCGACGCGCGAGTTCCCGTCGATGTTCGAGCCGGTGCACGGCTCGGCGCCCGATATAGCCGGCCAGGGAATCGCCAACCCGCTGGCCAGCATTCTGAGCGCCGCGATGCTGATGGATTTCCTGGGCCTCGAGGCGGCTGCCGGCGCGGTCGAGAACGCGGTGGCGGCGGTTTTGGCGGCGGGCAAGACGCTGCCGCCGGACCTGGGAGGCTCCGCTTCCACGCGGGACGTCACGGAAGCGGTTCTGACCGGGCTGGGCTAGCTTCGCCCCGCCGCGAAGCGGGGCTTAAGCCCCGCGCGGGCTAAGCCCGCCCCACGCGGACTGGGACGGGGCGCTAGCTTCGGCCCGCCTGCAACTGCTCGAGCGACATGCGCTCCGGCAAGCACTGAAAAACCTCGGCCAGCAGGTCCGATTCAAGCTGAAAGGTCGAGCAGACGTCCGGGGAAACGCGCTGGACCGCCTCGCTGACGTCCAGGCCGCCGATCAGCCCCTCGGCCAGCTTCTTGGCGGCGTGAATGTAGGCGGTGGCCGGCGCAAACTCCCAAGGGCAATCTCGGGAAAGAGGGTTGTCGCAGTGCTCGACCACCGCCGCGTAGAGCAGCGGAAAGTCCCAGGTCTCAAGGAGAAGCCGGCCGGCGCGGCCGGAGCTGATGCCAAAAACGTCTTCTTCGACTTCGCTTCTGGGCCGGGTCAGGGCCAGTTGGCAGAGACGGTCGTATTCAGCGGGAAACTTGGCCAGAAAAACGAGGTCCCCGATGTTGTGGAGCAGTCCGGCGAGCAGCAGCTCTTCGGCGTCCTCGCGGGCGAGCAGCTGCGACAGCGTGCAAGCGGCGGTGGCCGTAGCCAGCGACAGGCGGCGGAGCGGGGCGGCCGCCGAGCGGCCATGCGCCAGGTCGAGCCAGAGCTTGTCCGTCAGTAAGCGCTGGAGCAGCGTGCGGACGCGCTTTTCGCCTAGCAGCACGACAGCCTGCGAAACGGTCTGCACGTCGCTGCGGAAACCGAAGTAGGCGGAGTTGGCGAGGCGCAGGATGCGGGCCGCGACGGCCTGGTCCCCCATCAGGATCCGTTTCAGGTCGGCAATCGCAAAGTCGGTGTTGTCCATCAGCTTCAGCGCCTTGTGGACGGTGGGCGCCGAGGCGGGCAGCTCGCGCATCTGAGCAATGGCGGCCGCCAGGCGGTCCTTAACGTCTCCGCCGGCGTGCGTTTCGACGCTTGCAATCGTATTCCCCATGGCGGTCCTCTCGGTGGCGGGTGTTCCCAAAGGGGGCTATCGGCCGGAAAGCGGCAGAGGTTTAGTGCGCCCCGATTTACGGGTCGGGGAGGGGGGCGATGGTCTCGACGGCGAAAAAGCCGCCGGACGTTGCTACGCCCTGGAATGGGAGCATGGTGCTGGCCGGCGGACGGGAGCGATCGTAGTACTCGGCGCGCACCTTGCGGACCAAGGCGGCGGCTTCGTCGGAGACCGGAAACACCTGCGAGAAGACGACCTGGCCCACCGCTGCGCCGGCGGCGTCGAGCGCCGCCGCCAGGCGCCGGAAGGCTTCGTGCGTCTGCGTTTCCATGGCGCCGGGCGATGTCGTCGTCGCTAGGAATGCCCCAGACATAGCCAGTCTCCGGCTGCGGACCGCGATCGCCTGCGTGTAATTGGTCGAGGCCGCCAGGCCGGCTGGGTTCAACCACTCTACTTTGGCTGCCTGGGGCGCGGGCTTCAATCTCGCGATGGCTTCGATCTCGACCACCGGCCGCGACGGCTGGCGGTGGATCTGCACAAAGGCCAGAGGCGCGGACGCCGGTCCCAGAAACGCCTCGACGAGCGAGCGGACCTCGGGGAAGTTCTCGAGCGAGCTGACATAGGCCGTAACACGCACGAGGTCGGCGGGCGCGGCGCCGCCGCCGGCCACCGCCAGCCGCAACTGGTCGAGCGACCGGCGGGCCAGCTCGTTGACAGGAACCGGCTTCTCGCGGCTGGCCGAAGCGGCCTGACCGGAAATGAAAAGCAGCCCGCCGGGGTTGACGACGCGGGGCGAAACTGAGACGGCCTCCAGCGCCAGGCGCGCCCCGGGGCGCGGCAAATCACCGACTTCGATCAGGGTGAGCGCGGGCGGATGCTTGCCGCCCAGGCGGCGCCAGATCGCGGCGCGGACGGCGGCGGCATCGGCGGCGTCTTTCACAAACGCGCGGAGCTTGACCAGTTCGCCGTCGGATAGTTGACCCCGGAGGTAGTCGAGCGCCTGCCGGGTCTGCTCGGCCGCGTCGCCGCCGGAGCGCAGGGGAGCGGTGTGGAATTGGACGCGGGCGGTTTCGACGGTTACGACCGGCGCGAACTCCTGGGCCCCGCAAATGGCGGCCGCCAGCAGCGCGGGCCGAAACCGGCGAAGCATGATGGCTTCCTCAGGGGACGACTTCCACGGCCGCGGAGGTTCCCTCTTCGTTGGCCAGCGTCACCGAAATCGTCCGGATCGCCGAGATCTCTCCGTTTTGAATGGTGAACGGTATCGTCAACCGGAACTGGCTGCCGAAAGCGCGCGAGACCACACTCTCGAACCAGGCGCGGAAGATTGCGGCCAGGTCCAGGGTGATGGTCGTGGCCTGGAAATTCCCCGTGCCGGACGGCGAAAGCGTAACCGTGATGCGTTGCACCGAGCGGGAGGTGGCGTAGGCGTTGACCAGCAACTGGAAACTCGTGGCGGCTCGCGCGCCGATGGTGACGCTGGTGATCACCGGCGCCAGCCGCCGGATGGGAATGGAGAGCGCGGGGTTGGGGACCGGTGTGAGATCGGTGGCCCCGGCCCGCAGCTCTATGATCGTGAACGTGATCATTCCGGAGACGGTCCCGGACTGGAAAGGAATGGACGTGGCGGCGGTCCCGAAGATGGCCTGCGTGCTGCCGGCTTCGATGGCGAAGGTTACCACGCGGCCCAGCGGGGCGCGAGTGACGGGGTCAAAGAATTGAATATTGGAATCGTCGGCGGGAACCAAAGCATCGGAGGCGAAAGCAACCTGCAACCGGCCAGTCAAGCGCAGCGGCGCGTCGGCGGCGAGCGCCACCGCGAGAGCGGGCTGTTGCGCCGGTCCAACGACGCCGGCCAAAATGCGCAGGTTGAACGACGAGATCGCCGGTCGGTCCACCAGAATGCTGAGGCCGCGGGAGGCGGTGGCGCGGACCGCGTCGGTGACCAGGACGGTGAAGTTCGACGTGCCGACCGCGGTGGGCGTGCCGCTGATCACGCCGCTGGCGGAGTTCAGTAAGAGGCCGGCGGGCAAGGCGCCGGCGCTAATCGACCAGGCTAGCGGCGTCGTTCCGCCGGCGGCGGCCAGCGCGCACGAGTAGGCGATCTCAACGGTGGCGTTGGGGCACGACGCGGTGGTGATCGCCAGCGCCGCGGTGATGGTGATCGTGAAGCTCCGCACGGCGGTGGTTCCGGCCGAGTCGGCGACTCGCGCCGTGAACGTGAAGCTGCCGGCGGCCGAAGGCGTGCCGCTGAGAACGCCGCTTGACGTGTTGAGCGTCAGACCGCCCGGAAGCGCGCCCGCCGCGATCGACCAGGCCAGGGGCGGAATCCCACCGGTGGCCACCAGGGACGAGGAGTAGGCGGTTCCGGCCACTCCCGAGGGCAGCGAGGTCGTGGTAATAGCCAGCGCAGCAGCGATGGTGATCTCGAACGACCTGGTGGCGGCGGCCCCGTTCCGGTCGGTGACGCGGGCGGTGAAGCTGGACGTTCCGGCGGCAGTTGGAGTGCCGCTGATCGCCCCGGCAGCGCTGAGGCTGAGCCCGGCCGGGAGCGCGCCGCCGGTGATCGACCAGTCATAGGGCGGCACGCCGCCGGAAGCCGCCAGCGACTGGGAATACGCAGTACCCACGACGCCGCCCGGCAGCGGCGAAGGGGACGTGATGACCGGCGGCGCCGCCGCGATGACCAGCGTAAAGGGCTTGTCCGCGACCGCCTGTGTGGCGTCGATGACGCGGATGGTGAAGTTGAAGGTCGCGGCGTCGACCGGCGTGCCGCTCATGACGCCCGTGTTCACGTTGAGCGTCATGCCGGACGGCAGCAGGCCGCCGGCGCCCGTTCCCCAGGTATAGGGCGGCGATCCGCCGGCGGCGTCGAATCGTTGCGAGTACGGCGTCCCCACGGAACCCTGCGGCAGTGGCGACGCCGTGATAATCGCGAGCGGCCCTCGAAGAATCGTCAGCGTGAAGGCTCTGGTAGGCGACGCTCCGGTGGCGTCGGTGACCCGCGCGGTGAAACTAAAGGTTCCGGCGGCGGTCGGAATACCGGAGATCACTCCGGAGGCGGGGGCCAGCGTCAGGCTGCCCGGCAGCGCGCCGGCCGCAATCGACCAGGTGTAGGGAGTGGCGCCGCCCACGGCGGTCAGGGTGCGCGAATAGAGAACGCCGGTGGTGCCCTCGGGCAACGGACTGGTTGTGGTGATCGTCACGCCGCCCGGGCGGATCGTGATCGAGAGGGGCCGGCTGGCGCTGGTGTCGTTGCTGTCGCTAAGTTGAATGATGAAGCTGAAATCGCCCAACACGGTCGGCGTGCCGCTGATTGTGCCGGCGTCGGAATCCAGGCGCAGGCCGGGCGGCAGCGCGCCGCCCAGGACGGCCCAACGATAGGGAGGCTTCCCGCCGGTGGCGGCCAGCGTCGCCGCATAATTGCCGCCGACCACCCCTTCCGGCAGCGAGGTAGTTGTAATAACTAGCGCCGGATGGATCCGCAGGTCGAAAGCCCCGCTGAAGGTGCGCTGGGCCGCGTCGGCGACAGTGGCGCCAAAGCCGAAATTCCCCGCCGTCGTGGGGGTGCCGGCGATAACACCATTGTTCGCATTCAGCGACAGGCCCGGCGGCAACTGGTTGACCGACCAGACGTAAGGCGGGACGCCACCGCTCGCTTGCAGCGCCGCGGAGTAAGGCTGGCCGGCAGTCCCTTCGGGGAGGGTCGACGGCGTGGTGATGGTCAGGGGAGGCGGCGGTTGCTGCGCGAGCGCGGCGGCGGCCCATCCCAGTATCAGTAGAAGGCGCAGCGTCATGGACGGCGCCTCGCACGCGGGAAGGGCGGTATGGGCGACGAGGCGTCGCGCGGCGGCGGCACCCAAACAATGCGGGGATCGGCGCCCGCGGCGTCGAGCAGAAACGGCGGCGACGCCGAGGCTTCGGTGAGGAGGAACGTCCAGCCGCCTTTCAGCGGCGTCAGAGACGACGGGGACGACTCCAGGTCCAGCCGCTGGATCGCACCGCTCTCCATGTCTATGATCAATACATTGCCGGCGCCCGCGCTGGCGGCAAACGCGCGCCGTCCATCGGCGGAGGGGGCCACGGCGACCGGACGGGAAACGCCGTCTCGGGCGCCAGCCAGCAGCAGGCTCTCCGCGGCCCCGGTCACGTCGCGCAGCAGCAGGATCTCGTCGCGCGCCGCGTCGGCGACGAGCGCGTCGCGGCGGTGGGGCAGAAAGCGGATCGCCGCCGCGCCGCCCAGCCGCAGAAGCGGCCGAGGCTCCTCCCCGGGGCGCAGCGTGAAGATCCATCCACCTTCCCCGTCCGTCGCGGCCAGCAAGACAACGCCGGCGTCGTCGCTTACAGCGAGCGCGGCCGGCGGGCCGGGGAGAGCGCCCGCCGGCAGCGGGTCGCTCAGCGCGGGCGCGTCGGGCAGGCCGGTCAGGAGGCGCAGGGTTTGCAGGTCGTGGTAGTAGAGAGCAGCGGCCCCGCCGCGCGGGCTGAGGGCGATGCGGTCCGGCCCGCGGGGCGCCGGAAGCGGGCTGGCCTGGAGGGGGCCGCCCTCCAGCTTGAGGAGCAGAACATCTCCGGAGCCGGCGGCGACGGCCAGGCCGTAATCGCCTCCCGGCGCGAATTCCGCCAGCGAAAGCGCCGCGCCCAGGTCCACCAGGTCGCCCAGCCGCGCGGCGCCGGGAACGCCGGGGATGGGCCGCACGCCGCCAGCGGCGCGGTCGAACACGAACCCGAGAACGGGACCCCCGACGTCGGTCTGCGCCAGGGCGCAGCCGGCCAGCGCGAATACCAGGAGAACGCGATGCCGGATCAGCATTAGAAGTACCTTCTCAGGACAACAGGCCCGCCGGCGGCGGCGTGGTCGAAAGCCGAGCGACCCACGCCGGTCTGCGCCAGGGCGCAGCCGGCCAGCACGAATACCAGGAGAACGCGATGCCGGATCAGCATTAGAAGTACCTTCTCAGGACAACACCGGCGGCGGCGGCGTGGTCGAAAGCCGAGCGACCAAGAAGAAGGCGGGGCGAAATCAGCATCATGAGTACCTGTCCTAGGGCGGCGGCCCCACGCTCGGCGTGCCGGCGGTCACGGTGACGGCCGGGGGCGGGGGCGGCGTGGTCGGCGTCGTGGGGGTCTGACTGCTGCCGCGGCGAGTGGCGGCCAGGATTCCTCCGGCGGCGGCGGCGGCGACGATCCCGACGATGGCGATGACCTTCCCCGATCCTCGGGCGGCCGCCGCTCCCAGGACGCTGCTCTGGTTGATGACCGTGTTGGCGCGCTGTCCTTGATAAGAGGCATCGACACGGATCTGGACGTCGCCGGCGACGTTGTTGGGCGTGAACGAGGTGGCGGCGCGTCCTTGCGCGTCGGTGGTCAGGGTGACGCTCTGCGCGTTGTTGGCAAACACGCCGCTGGCGCCGCGATCGGGCAGCGTGAAGATGACGACCGCGCCGGCGACCGGCCGGTCATTCTCATCCTGCACTTGAACAATCGTCTCGCGGGCGGTGCGCTGGCGGACGTTGTTGATGGCGCCTTCACCTTCGAGGATGACGATCTTCGGCTTCGGCGCGGTGGCCTGGGCGGGACTCGCGGGCGCTCCCGCCGGAAAGACCAGCAGGCTGGCCAGCGCCGCCGCCAGCATCCTGCCGCCGCCTCGCAACATCATATCCGCTACCCTCCCCCGAGCGCTCGCGCCGGGTTGCCGGCCAGCAACTGGTCGATCTCGCTAACGCTGAAGCCGGCCGCTTTTAAGCCCGGAACGAATTCGTGGAACAGCAATGTGTATCCGCGGTAACTGCCGCCGTTCGGCTCTCCCACATGGTACCAGCCGGCGTCTTGAGAAACCAGCGTCCGTCCGAGCATACCGGCCTGCTTCATTGCCTGGACGCACTGGAGGTGCCAGTCAAGGGAACTCTCGCGGATGCCGTCGAACTCGACCCAGGCGCCGGCGCGGGCGACTTGGAGGTGAAACGCGGCGTCCTTCTCGTTTTGGGCGTGCACCCAGATGAAAGCTCGGGCGGGTGCGCCGGCGGCGGCGAAGATCTCCAATTGCTCGAGCGCCGCCTGGCCCGACGCGGTATGGGAGGCGACGACGAGGCCCGTAGCCTGGTGCGCCAGCGCCGCCGCCCGAACCAGCTTGCGCTCGACCTCGGCCAGCGGGGCGCGGTTGACGCCGGTTTTCACCAGGCCCGGACGGATGCCGGTGGAGCCGATGCCCTTCTCCGCCTCGCGCCGCCAGCGCGCGGCGAGCTGCTCGGCTGTTTCGGCGCGGGCGAACTCCGGTATGAACTTCTGATTGGCAGCGCCGTAGATGCCGGTCGCGGTCAAGATTCTGAGATCGGTGGTCTCGGCCAGCCGCCGCAGGAGGGCGGCGTCGCGGCCGATGTGCTCGGGCGTGGCCTCGACCAGGGTGCGGCAGCCGGCGGCGCGCAGCTCTTCGAGGTGCGGGCGCGCCAGGGCGAAGGCTTCTTCGGGATCGTAGCGGCCGGGCTTCCAGCCGGCGGCCCCGACGAAGTCTACGAGGATGTGCTCGTGCATGAGGGTGCGGCCGAGATCGGCGGCGGGAACGGCTCCGGTGACGGTCTGGATGCGCTGCTCCGGAGGCGCCGCGGGGAGGGCCGCGGCGACGGCCGCTGCCAGGAACTCGCGCCGGGGCATCGCGGGAGGGCGCGTTGCGCGCTCCGCCGGCGATCGGCTATCTTCAAGGGACCCGCGCATGTCTCAGTTTAGCCTGGACTTTCTGCCCGAGCGCAAGGTTTTCTCGGTCAGCGAGATCAACGCCGCCATCCGCGACACGCTGGAGGGCGCCTTCGCCGGCGTCTGGGTGGAAGGCGAGATCTCGAACTTCCGCGCCGCGGCCAGCGGCCACCTCTACTTCACGCTGAAAGACGCCGAGGCGCAGCTGAAGTGCGTGTTCTTCCGCCAGAACGCGAGGTTCGCGCGGTTCAAGCCCGCCGACGGCATGGCGGCGCTGGCGCGGGGGCGGATCGGCGTCTACGAGCTCCGCGGCGAGTATCAGCTCTACGTGGAGCACCTGGAGCCGCTCGGCCTGGGTGCGCTGCAACTGGCCTTCGAGCAGTTGAAGAAGAAGCTGGCGGCGGATGGTCTGTTCGATGCGGCGCGCAAGCGGCCGCTGCCGATGCTGCCGCGGCGCATCGGGCTGGTGACTTCGCCCTCCGGCGCGGTGATCGCCGACATGCTGCGGATCCTCCACCGCCGCTTTCCGGGGCTCCACGTTCGGCTCTACCCGGCGCGGGTGCAGGGCGAGGGGGCCGCCGAAGATATCTGCCGGGCGCTGGCGTATTTCGGCCGCGCCAAGGCCGCGGACCTGCTGATCGTCGGCCGCGGCGGCGGCTCGCTCGAGGACCTCTGGCCGTTCAACGAAGAAAGCGTCGCCCGCGCCATCGCCGCCTGCCCCATCCCGGTGATCTCGGCGGTCGGCCACGAGACCGACGTGACCATCGCCGACTTTGTCGCCGACTTGCGCGCGCCGACTCCCTCGGCGGCGGCGGAGCTGGCGATCCGGCCGAAGGCGGAGTTCCTGGAGATGATCGCGACGCGCGAGGCGCGGCTCGCGCAATTCCTGCGGTACAAGCTGGCGGTGGCGGCGCGGCGGGTCGGCGAGCTCGGCGTCGAGCGGCCGGCGGCGGTGTTGCGGCGGCGGCTCGGCCGGCTCAGCCAGCGCACCGACGAGCTGGACTACCAATTGCGCGAACATATACGGCGGCGGCTGCTCGATGCGGAGCGGCGGCTGGCGGCGGCGACGCGGCGTTTGCAAGCGCGCGACGTGCGCGTGGAGCTCGAGCGGGGCCGCGCCCGGCTCGGGGAGCTGTCGGGGGCGCTGGAGTCCCTGTTCCGTCTGCGGCTGACGCGACTGGCCGGACGGCTCGAATCGCTGACCTCGCAACTGGGACATCTCAGCCCGCTGCGCGTGCTGGAGCGCGGCTACGCGATCGTCGAGGACCTGGAGGGCCGGCTGCTGCGCCGCGCCGCAGATACCGCGCCCGGCCGGAAGCTGCGGGTTCGCCTGCACCAGGGCCGGCTGCGGGTCGAGGTGCGGGACGTCGAATGAGCCCGCGCCCGCGGTTCTGGCTGTTTCTGCTGGCGCTGATCCTGTTCTCGCGGCTGTTTCAGACGCCGGTGCTATGGCCCGAGGAGGGGTTGCCGCTGGCGGCGGCGCAGCAGGTATGGGCCGGAGGCGTGCTCTATCGCGACGTCTGGTTCGACAAGCCGCCGCTGCTGGCGTGGTTCTATGCCGGGGTGCTGCGGGCGGCGGGCCCGAGCGGGTACGCGCTGCGCCTCACGGGCGTTCTCTATATACTGCTAGTTACTTTGACCGGTCACGGGCTGGCGCGCCGGCTGTGGGGAGACGGCGCCGCCCGCTGGACGGCGTTCTTCCTGGCGTTCTTCACGGGCTTCTATGTTCACTCGGCCGCCGTTCCGCTGGCCGCCGACCTGCTGCTGTTGCTGCCGCACCTGGCTGTCTTCTACTTTCTGGCGCACGAGCGGCCGGGGCTGGCCGGGTTGTGCGCGGGGCTGGCGTTTCACGTCAACTCCAAGGCGGTTCTGGCGCTGGCGGCCGCCGCGGTATGGGTCTTACTGCTGCCTTCCCGCCGCGGGCTGGGGCGATTGGCGGCCGGTTTCGCCGCCGCCGGCGCGGCCGGGCTGGCGGCGGTGGCGCTTACCGGAGGCTGGGACGGCTACGTCGAGCAGGTCTGGCGTTGGGGGTGGGCGTACGCCGGGGCCGGCTTCACGGATCGTCCGTGGGCGCTCGGTTTCGAGCGAACCCTCAACTACCTCGGCTTTCACGCGGCGCTGGCGCTGGGAGCGGCGGCGTATTTCTGGCGCGGCCCGGGCGATCCCACCGAGCGGCGGCAGATCGCGCTGTGGATGGCGATCAGCTTCCTGGGCGTCGTCGCCGGCGCGCGGTTTTTCCCGCGTTACTTCTTTCAGTTGCTCCCGCCGCTGGCGCTGGCGGCCGGCGCCGGGTGGGCGCACCTGTCGCGGCGGCGAATTGCCCTGGCCGCGCTGGCGATCGCGCTGGCCGTGCCGGCGGTGCGATTCGGACGGATCAACCTGTGGCTGGCGCTGCACCGGCCGTTCGTCTGGCGCGACGCGGCGATCGACGCCGACAGCCGCCGCGCCGCGGCGCACGTCGCGCGCCTCAGCGCGCCGGGCGAGAAGATTTTCGTGTGGGGATTTCGGCCGGAGATTTACTTCCACTCGCGGCGGCTGGCGGCGTCGCGGTTTCTCGAGTCGCAGCCGCTGACCGGGGTGCTCGCCGACCGGCATCTGGAGCGGGCGGAGGCGTTCCTGCCGGAGCGGGCGGCGGGGCGCCGGCGGGAGCTGGCGCGCGAGCTGGAGGCGAACCCGCCGGCCATCCTCGTGGACGGGCTGGGGCCGTACAATCCGGGGCTGGCGATCGAGAACTATGACGAGCTGCGGCCGTTGCTGGGGCGGTACTGGCTGGCGGAGCAGACCGCGGGCGCGCGGATCTTCCGGCGGGCCGATTAACCGCCAAGACGCCAAGTCGCCAAGAAACCTCATTCCCTTGGCGTCTTGGCGTCTTGGCGTCTTGGCGTCTTGGCGGTTAGGTGCTAGCATGTGGGCATGCGAAAAACACTGCTGCTGGCCTGTCTACTCGCCGTCGCCGCCATGGGCGCCGAAACCTGGACGCCGGAAGTCGCGCTGAAGGTTCGCGCGGTCGCTAGCGTGGTTCCTTCCCCGGATGGAAAACTCGTCGTCTACACGGAAAACTGGGCGGTGATGGACGGCGAGAAGAGCGAGTTCCTCACCCACATTTTTCTGGCCCGCGCCGACGGCTCCAGCCGCTTCCAGCTCACCCGCGGGGAGAAATCGTCGACCGCGCCGCAGTGGTCGCCCGACGGCAGGTGGATTACGTTCCTCTCGAGCCGGGCGGGTAAGAACGACCTCTGGCGCATTCCCGCCGACGGCGGCGAGGCCGAGCGGCTCACCGAGCTGAAGGTAGATATCGGCAATTACAAGATCTCCCCCGACGGCAAGCAGATCGCCTACCTGGCCCCGGACCCGGAATCGCCGGAGAAGGAGAAATCCAAAAAGGAGAAGCGCGACTTTCAGGTCGTCGACAAGGAGCCGGCCCGCGGCCGCCTGTGGTTGATGCCGTTCGAGGCGGACGCCAAGGGCAAGCGCGAGCCGCGCAAGCTCGTTGGCGGCGACTACCACATCGTGCAAATACAGTGGTCGCCCGATGCGGCGCACATCGCCTTCGAGCAGCAGCCCACGCCCAAAGCCGACGACTGGACTAAGATGGACATCTCCGAGGCGACGGTCGCCGACGGCACGGTCAAAGCGATTGCCGCGACCGCCGCCGCCGAGTCCGATCCGCTCTACTCGCGCGACGGCCGCCACCTCGCCTACACCCGAACGAAGGTTCCGGTCCGCTGGGCCACCGAGCGGCGCATCGTGCTGCGCACGGGAACCTCCGAGCGCGAGCTGCCGGCCACCTTCGACGAGCAGCCCTCCATGCTCGGCTGGTCGGCCGACAGCCGCCAGATTTTCTTCGGCGAAGGGAAGCGCACGCACCGGGTGCTGTACGCGATGCCCCTCGACGGGCCGCCGGCGACAATCGCCGAAGGCGCCGAAGGGTTCTGGGGATTCGCCGAGCTGAACGCGGCGGGAACGCACCTCGGCGTGACCCGGCAGAGTCCCGCGCAGCCCGTGGAAGCCTTCGTGATGGAGGCCCGCCGCGGCGCCGCGCCGGTCCAGGTAAGCCGCGCCAATACCCATCTGCCGGCCTTCCCCGCCCTGGAGACGAAGGCGATCCGCTGGAAGAGCGCGGACGGCCTCGAGATCGAGGGCCTGCTGACGCTGCCGCTGGGCTACGAGAAGAGCCGGCGCTACGCGCTGCTGCTGAACATCCACGGCGGGCCGACCGGGGTTTTCGTGGAATCCTTCATCGGCGGGCCGGGCATTTACCCGCTGGCGACTTTCGCCGAGCGGGGCTACGCGATCCTGCGCGCCAACATCCGCGGCTCGAGCAGCTACGGGCGCGCCTTCCGCTTCGCCAATTACAACGACTGGGGCGGTAAGGATTACCAGGACCTGATGAGCGGCGTCGACCACGTCATCCAGATGGGCGTGGCCGACCCCAACCGGCTCACCGTTTCGGGCTGGAGCTACGGCGGCTTCATGACCTCCTGGGTCATCACGCAGACCAAGCGCTTCAAGGCGGCTGCCGTGGGCGCGGGCGTGACCAATCTGTTCAGCTTCACCGGCACGTCGGACATCCCCGGCTTCCTGCCCGACTATTTCAGCGGCGAGCCGTGGGAGAACCTGGCCGCCTACGAGAAGCACTCGGCGATGTTCAACGTCAAAGGCGTCGCGACGCCCACGCTGATCCTGCACGGCGAGCAGGACCTGCGCGTGCCGATCTCGCAGGGCTACGAGCTCTACAACGCGCTCAAGCGCCAGGGAGTGACCACCGAGATGGTCGTCTACCCGCGCATGCCGCACGGCCCGCGGGAGCCCAAGTTCCAGATCGACCTGATGCAGCGGCACCTGGAGTGGATGGATCGCTACGTGAAGGGCGGGGGCTGAAGATAACTTAAGACAGCGGCGGAAAGTAGCCGCGGCGGGCCCGCACCTTCGCGTCCACGTCCTTCAGGCCCACCTCGACCTTGATGGAGCGAAACTTCGCGTCGGTGAAAGGCGCCGGCGGGTTGTAACCGATCACGTACTGGTGATCGATGTCGCCGGTGATATCCATGATCGCCTTGTAGAGCTTTCCGGAAAGCTCCGCCGCGTACTGGCCGGTGCCGACCTTGTAGGCGTAATTGCCCTCGTCGGAGGGCTGCGAGAGATACCCGGCGACCTTGGTGTGGATCTTCTGGAGCGGCCGTTCGACGCGCCCGCCGGTCTCCTCGGCGAGCCGCACCAGGTTCTCCTCCTCCGGGTTGTGGAAACCGTAGGCCACGGTGCTCACGGCGTAGATCACCACCTGGGCGCGCTGCGCCGCCTCCAGCGCCTGCTCGAGCGACACCTTGCTGTTGTTGTCGTGGCCGTCGCCGATCAGGATCAGCACGCGCTTGGGCTCGTTGGGCTGGCCCTTCACCTGGAACAGCTTGGTGCAGGTCTGGTAGACGGCGTCGAGCATGGCGCTGCCGCCGCCGGGTTTCGCCTTGCGGATCCTCTCGACGATGCGCTCGCCGTCGTTGGTGGGCTTCACGACGATGTCCGCCTCGGTCGAGTAGGTAGCCAGGAAGCCCTTGTTCTGGTTGCCGCCCGGCAGCAGGGCCCAGGCCAGGTCGGTGATGGCCTCCTGGTAGGTCTTGAAATACAGCCGCGCGGAGTTGCTCAAGTCGAGCACGAACCCGACGATGACGGCCTGCTTGGGATCGCGCGTGAAGTAGCGCACCTCGACTTCCTTGCCGTCCTCCCAGACGCGGAAATCTTTCCGGCTGAGATCGGTGATGAAGCGCCCGGCGGCGTCGGTCACCGTCACCGGGACGTTGACGACGTTGACCTCGACGCGGATCCGGGGATCTTTGGCGGCCGGGGACGGAGCGGCTTGGGGCCAAACCGCCGGCGCCAGCGCGAGCAGTCCGACGAAAGCGCGTCTTGCCGGCATGGGTGTTTGGCCTCAGTGTACCACGAGGCCGTCTGCTTCACAGCGTGGTATTCCGTCGGGTCGCCAAAGGCCTCTTTGTCCTTGGCGTACTGGAGCACGAATGCCTGTAGTTGCTTGGGCCGCGCCGTCAGGAGGATGGACTCGTCCTTGCCGTCGCCGACCTTTTCGTGCGCGATTTTGACCTGCCCGCGGCCGATGGCCTTCTCCAGCCACTCGCCGTTCAGCATGGCGATCGTAAGGACTTCCCCGGTCAGTTGCAGGCGGCTGATGCTGTGCGCCGGCACCAGGTGGAATTTGTAGAAGTCGTTGTCGAACGGAGGATCGCCGGGGCTGAGGTCCAGAAAGCGATGGCCTCCGAGGTCCACGAGGTGCGCCTCGAACCGCGCCGGAGCTTTCCTTTTCTCGAGCACGACCAGGTCGTACGCTTTGTCGCCAGCCTTAGTGAAGATCCAGCGCTCGTCGTCCTTGGCCCAGGTTCCAACCAGCGCCGGGTCGAAGACCAGCACATCGTCGGTGTACAGAGGGTGCAACGACGGCACGCACCCGGACATCAGCACCGCCATCCCCATCACAATCAACGCCTTTGCAGTAGTCATTTTCCTGCCTCCGTTCTGCCTTCAAAACGGAACAGCGACATTCGGCGGCAGGGATTGCACCGCGGGAGGGAGAATCTCAACGCCGGCCGGCCCAACGAAACCACCGCGCGACGGCGACCCGCAAGCCGGCGTAGCGGGAGGCGACCAGCATCAACAACAGCCCGCCGGCCAGCAGGCTGACGGGCCAGGCGGCCCGGTCCTGGAACCAGTTCTGCTGCAGTCGAACGATGCCGATGGCTAAGAAGAGCATGCCGCTGGCGAAGTAGTTCTTCATCTGCTTGGGAATACTTATGAACACGAACAGACACGCGGCGGCGGGGAGCAGGATTTCAAAGGCCCTTGCCTCGCGGCCCAAGGCGGCGCTTTCCGGGGACTCTTCCCAAAGTCTGGTCGCATGGAGCCCCAGGAGCAGCAGCGAGGTCAGCACGTGGCCCGGAATGACGAATCGAAAGGTCCTGGCTATGGTTCGCATCTGGCGGGACCCGAACCGCTCGCAGGTACTCTGGATGGCGACGTAGATCACCGCGTTGAGGATGAAGAGGTACTCGAGCTGGCCGCGCGTCCAGGGCGCCAGAGACTTCAACCGCTCGGCGTAGGGCTCGTGGAACAACACCAGCCCGGTCAGCGCCGCGAAAGTGAAAGTCACGGCGAGGGGGTAGAAGTAGCGGGAATCGGAGTCGTGACGGAGCCGTTCGATCACGCCGCCGGCGGCAAAGAACAGGGCGGCCACCGGAATCAGCCGGAAGTACACCTTGCCCGGATCGCTGTCCAGCCACTCGATCATCCCCAGGCGCAGCAGCGTCACCGGGACCAGCAGCGCAGCCATGGACGCCAGCACCAGCGTGAAGACCGAAGACCCGGTGAAGCGTCGCAGCCACAAGTAGACGGGCAGGGATAACAAGATGGCCCACCAGAGCTGGGCGTTGGTCGTCCGCTTGAAAGAAGTAAACTTGGCGAAGAACTCCAGCTCTTCCTTGTCTTGGGTGAGGGCGGTGAACCATCCGAACTCGCCCATCGCCACCAGCAGCAGGATCGGCAGCAAGAGGCAGAACGCCAGCAGGTAGGCCACGGCGATGCGCAGCCGGCCCTGCTTCCAGTCGCGCAGCCCGATATAGGCGGTGGGAGCGGCCGCCGCCCCTACTACCAGTACAGCGGCGACGCCGGCCAGCCGGGCATACTGAAACAGGAAGACCAGCGCGGCGGCCACCACCGCGATCCAGGCGCCGAGGTACAGACTCACCTGCGCGCGAGAGAGCCGTCGCGCCTGCATGATCCAGGCGTCCTCGCGCTCAGCCAGCCGGTCATAGCCCTTGCGCAGGGCGTCGTACTCCTCGGTGGTGATGATCTGGTCGCTGCGCCAGCCCTTGAGCTCGCGCACATGCTGCTCGATCTTGCCGGCCATGAGGCGTCCGTAGGAGGCCGGCGCCGCCAGCACGGGCTCGTCCGCCAGGTACCGCTCCAGATCGGCGGCCATTTCGCGCGCCGAACTGTAGCGGTCGGCGGGATCCTTTTCCAGCGCCTTGAGACAGACGTCTTGCAAGCCGCCCGGCACGTTGGGATCGACGCGGCGGGGCAAGACGGGGTCGCGCTCCCGGATGCTGCGAATCTGCTCGGGAATCGTCTCCTCGCGGAACGGCAGCGCGCCGGTGAGCAGCTCGTAGAGCACGATGCCGAGCGAGAAGACGTCGCTGCGAGCGTCGAGCGCGGCGTTGGGCTGGGTCTGCTCGGGGGAGAAATAGCGCGGCGTGCCGAGGACCTCGCCGAACCGCGTCAGCCGCTCGGCGTCCTCGACGTGGAGGGCGAGGCCAAAGTCGAGCAGCTTGGGCTCGAGGTCGGAGCCGACCAGGATGTTGCCCGGCTTCAGGTCGCGGTGGATCATCTGGTGGCGGTGCAGAAAGTCGGCGGCCACGGCGACCTTAAGCATCAGCTCGACCTTCTGGTCGAGGGTCAGGGCGCGGGCCGCTTCGGTGAGCGAAACGCCCTCCACGTACTCCATGACGAAGTGCGGCTGCTCCTCCGGCGGCCCCAGGTCGTAGATGCGGACGACGTTGGGGTGGCTCAGCCGCGCCATGGCCCGCGCTTCCTGCAGAAACCGGCTGCGAACCTTCTCGTTGCCCTGGTAGCGCGGGCTGAGCGTCTTGATGGCGACTTTGCGGCCGAGCCTCTCGTCGATGGCCAGAAGCACGCGGCCCATTCCGCCGGCGCCGATCTCGCTGAGAATCTTGTGTCCGGAGAGGCGCTCCGGACGCGCGGCGGGATCCTGCTGCGGCTCCTCGGTGAGCCTGTCGATCACGGTCATGGTCTCGAGTTGCGGGCGCAGATCCGCTTCGAGGCCGGGGTAGCGCCGGCAGAAGTCCTCGGCGTCGACGACTTCCCCGCGCGCCTGGCGATCGACATACTCGGCCAGGGCGTCGGCCAGTTGCTGTTCTCGCGCGTCGCTCATCGACCCTCGAGATCGCGCAGCCGCTGGATCGCCCGGTGCAGCAGCAGCGACGCGGCCGCACGGGTCTTGCCCAGCCGCTCGGCCATCTCCGCGGTCGACAGGCCCTCGACTTTGGTCAGCAGGATGGCGTGTCGATAGTCCTCCGGCAGGACGTCGAGCTTCGCCAGCAGCTCCTCGACAGCCTGCTTTTCGGCGAGCAGGCGGCTGGGGGTTTGGGTGTCGAGGGGTTCGGGGCCGCCGGGATTAGTTTCCGACCGGAACCGCAGCATCTCGCCGGCGTGACGTTTCTGCCGGCCCTGGCGGCGCGCCATGTCGACGATGACGTGATCGGCGATGCGCGACAGCCAGTGCAGCAAGCTCCCGGGCTCGCGGTAGTCGAAGCGCGGCAGATCCCGGAACGCGGCCATCAGAGTCTCCTGCATAACCTCGTCGACCTCGATGAGGTGGCGCTTTTCGGGACTCAGCTTGTAGTGAATCAGGACAGCCAGCCGCCGCCGGTACTTGTCGAACAGCAGCGAAAAGGCGTGGGTGTCGCCCTGCTTGACCTTTTCGATCAGGTCGAAGCTCGAGGTGGGCGCCGCCGCGTCGGGCATCCCACATACTCTACCGACAGGATTCGGCGGGAAGCAAGCCTCATGCGAAGCTCCGCCGTTGTAAGATGATAAGGCCTCACGAATGGGCGAGAACCGTTACGCACGGCTGGCGGGCGTTGCCGGTCCGCTTCTTCTCCTGCTGATCAGCATCGGCTTCTATTGGAGGCTGGCGCTAACGGACCAGTACACCTGGATCGATCACCCCGATGTAGCCTGCATCGAGATCCCGCGGCTCGGGTTTGTGGCGCGGGAGGTTCACGCCGGGCGGTTTCCGCTGTGGGATCCGCATCTGTGGTCGGGCCAGCCGTTGATCGGACAAACGCAGCCCGGGCCGCTGTATCCGTTGAATCTGCTGCTATACCTCTTGCCGCTACAGGATGGGTATCTCAACCTCCTGTACCTAAACTGGTACTTTGTCGCCGTTCACTTTCTGGCGGCGTTGTTCTGCTACTGGCTGGCGCGGGATCTGGGGCGGAGCCGGGCGGCGTCAATCCTCGCGGGCTGCGCCTTCGCCTTCGGCGGGTTCCTGGGAACGGTTCCGTGGCTCGACCGGATGAACGGCGCGGTTTGGACGCCGCTTGTTTTTCTGTTTTTGCTTCGCGCGGTGCGGGGTGAAAGACGGGCGGCGAATGCGGCCCTGGCCGGGTTGTTTTCCGGCATCTCCTGGCTGGCCGGACACCACGACCTACCCATGCTGGTGTCGGTCGCGGCGATGGCGACGTGGCTGTATTATGCGCTGCGGCGGGGGCGTCCGGACTGGAGGCTGCTCGGCGCGGCCGCGCTGTTTCTCGTGGTGGCCGGGCTGACCAGCGCCGCGCAAACCTGGCCCACGTACGACGCAAGGCGGGCCCATCGTTGGGTGGGAGCGGAGGCGCCGGTCACCTGGAAAGACCGCGTGCCCTACGACATCCACACCCACTTCTCCCTGCCCGCCCGCGGTCTTCTGGAGCTGATCATCCCGCGCACCGACCCCTGGGGCGAGGAGAAGGGCCCTTTTCTGAACCCTCATTCCGACACCAGCGCTTTTCTGGGCGCTGGAGCCGTGGCGATGGCGGCGCTAGGTCTCGCCCTGAGGTGGCGGGAGCCGCCGGTGCGCTGGGCGGCAGCGCTCGCTGCCGGCGCCGCGGTTTATTCACTCGGGGCGCTGAGCCCGCTCCACGGGATCCTCTATTCGGTGACGCCGCTTTTAGGGAGCTCGCGGCACCCGGTCCGGGCGCTGCACCTGCTGCATCTTGCAATTGCCGTGGCCGCCGCTTACGGAATCGATGGCCTGCTGGCGGAGCCGAGAAGCCGCTGGCCGCGGCGACTGGCGCCGGTCCTGGCTGGTTTTGCAGCGCTGGTGCTGGGCACTGAGACCTACCTGGCGATTGCGCGCCGGCCGGACCTGAATGACCGGATGGTGCTGGCGGGTTTCACCTCCCTGGCGCTGGCGGGGCTGCTCGCGGCGTGGGAACGGGCGGCGGCCCGGCCGCGGCTGGCAGCGGCTGCGATTCTGGGGCTCGCGCTGCTCGAGCTATCCAACCTTCGCCCGGGGGGTCTCGCCAGCCGCTTCGACAAGAACCGCAACCAGTACGTCAACGCCCTGCGCGGCGATCGGGATATCGCCGCTTTCCTGCGCCGCCAGCCCGGACCGGTGCGCATCGCCTTCCATGACCAGAGCGTGCCGGTGAACCTCGGCGATTGGCACGGCATCGACATGCTCCAAGGCTACATGGCAGGTCTCAGCAGTAACCTGGTGCGCCACGAAATGCACACGCGGCGGACGCAGGAGCTGTTCGGTGTGACTCACGCCGTGGGTCGCAAGCCGGATCGGCCCGACCAGCACTGGATCTTCGAAGGCTCGAGCGGCCTCAACGTCTACCGCAACCCGGACGCTTTGCCGCGCGCTTGGGTCGTCCACGAAGGCGTCGGGGCGAAGTCGGTTCGGGAGCTGCAAGGCTGGATTCAGGATCCAGCGTTCGATCTCCGCCGCAAGGCGATCCTGCTCGGAGAGGCGCCGTCGCTGCCGGGCTGCGCTGAGCAGGGCGATGTACAAATCACGCGGCACACCAGCGACCGGATCCAGCTTTCGGCGCGGATGCCGTGCGCTGGGATGGTCGTGGTGAGCGAGACGTTCTTCCCCGGGTGGACGGCCAAAGTGGACGGCCGGGAGGCGCCAGTCTACGAAGCCTACGGCGCGCTGCGCGGCGTGGTGATGGAGGCGGGCACGCACGCGATGGAGCTCGACTACCGGCCGCTGTCGGTCTATGGCGGGGCCGCGCTGACGGGGCTGGGCGTCTTGCTGGCGGCGCTTCTGGTATGGGTGGGGACCTTACGCGGAGACTACGCGCGTCACTAGGTCCTTGACCTCGATAGCGGGCTCTCCAGGCTTATCGAACAGGCGGCTCGCACCTAAGACTTCAATCCCCACGAGCTTCTCGCCGACCGCGAAATCCAGTGAGATATCCTCACTCAGTCGCACAACACGGCACTCGTGATCCCCTTCGAGCAAACGGATGTACAAGGCGTCAGCCTGTCGGTCAAAAGTGATTCTCATTGCCGTGGCCCTCTCCTAATAATAGAACGTGTAGACAGTTACGACAACGAACCGATCGTTATTCTTCGGCGACCACGGGGGCAACTTGCTGAATCCGGTAATGGCGTCCGTCCCACTGGCGGTCGAACTCCAGGTTCAGACGGTACAGGAATAGGCCCCGTTGCGCCGGTTCTCGTTCTCCGGTACGGATTGCCTGAATCACATCGTCCTCCCGCGCGCCGCGCTGATGGGCCCGCCTTCGCGCATGCTGAGTAAAAACAACGGCCTTGGTCCCGGAGATCACTCTCTTCATGGAGACTAAGGATGCTAAGCCCGTGCCACGGCGCGAGGCCGCCTACCGCAGCTCTTCCATGATCTCCGCCAAGGCCGCGTCCGGGGGCCGCAGGCGGCTCTCGGCGAGCTGCGCCAGGGGTTCGTCGGCGAGGTTCAGCAGCGCGAGGAAGTCGGGGCGGTGGGTCTCGAGGAACAGCAGCCCGGTGGCGACTTCGCCGGCCTGCGAGGACTCTTCGATG
>Ga0247727_10002488_pt1 | contig 42082 bp, 34 predicted proteins | sample WisWelCaveWW1625_FD_202498 | JGI IMG/M metagenome (GOLD analysis project Ga0247727, IMG submission 202498) | Biofilm microbial communities from Wishing Well Cave, Virginia, United States - WW16-25 | ecosystem: Environmental > Aquatic > Deep subsurface > Groundwater > Cave microbial mat | place...
TCCGCCCAACTCCCGAACAGGATAGTCCAGATGGATTTTTCTTCTTAAAAACCACATACCAGGGGTCGGGAGTCTTTGACCGGGGCGGCCCGAAGGGTGCTTCGCACAAAAGACTCCCGACCCCTATTTCACCGCTCCGATCAGTTTTCTTCGCTCGCAGTCTCGCAGACGAAAGCGGACGATCGCTTTCAACAGCTTTTCCCGTGATTCGACCGATTCAGCCTGCTTTCGTACCTGCTCTCTCCACCACGGCCCGAAGATCAACACCAGTTGTTTGGATAGCCAGCCTCCCAAGGTTTCGAGCCAATTTCCAGTCATCGGATGCACCATCAATCGGAGTGTTGAAAAACTTGAAACAGCGCACCGGGGACTACTACGTCCGCTTGCCCGCCGCCGTCTTCTTCCGTCCCCTCTTTTTATCGTCCGCTGTGACGAGCGTCATCTGCCCGTCCGCGATCAGTTCGGCGTAACGCTCGAAGAGGAAACGCACGCGGGCCAGTTCGTTCTCGAAGGGCTGGCGGCGGTAGCAGCGGTCCACGGCCCTGTCGAGAGCCTTGTGCGCGGCGATGAGCCCGGTCGGCATCACGTCGGCGTCGTAGAGATCCGCGAGAGATTGCCCAGGCATGGCGGCGCGAACGTCAAGCAGAGATTGGGCTGCCCTGCTTACAGCAAGCTGTTGTGCTTCAGTCGGCAACGCGGGCCAGGGGAAATTGTTATAGACGATCTCGTTGGAGTAGCGGAAATCGCTCTTGAGCCGACCACAAACCTGGCGCATCCATGCCATGTGCATGGTCGATTGGAGAACGCCGAAATGGTAGGTCGTGGCGCCGACAACCATCTGAATCTCGGTGGTTGTAATTATTTCTGCCGGCAGATAACCGATCGGGATGAACGTGCGCGACTCGGATGATGTCTTGGGGATCGCCAGGTAGGGCCCACTTGGTTGGCGGATCTCGCCGAATAGAGCCGGTGTCTTGGCCAACTCCTTGGTTTGCCGTCGCTTGCTTTTCTCTCTGTGCTTCCGGACCTCGATGACTCGATCCATGACTCTTGGCATCGAACGTAATTCGCCGGGTGTGGCATCGACGAGCCACAGGCACCAACGGTCGATCGAGTTGATGAACTCCTGCGAACCATAGATGCGACGAATGAATCGCTTGGCCCGCGGCTCGGCCTTTAGCAACTGACCGCGCTCCTCGGTCGTCATCAAGAGGTGCCCACCGTCGTTGGGCATATTGCCGAACGCGATGGGCGGCACGCTGCACAAGGGCTTGCGGCGTGGAAAAACGAACACATCGTCAAAGTCAATGAGGTACGGGCTAATCCGCCTGACTTTGAGAAGGAGCGGGCTACTCTTGGGCGTCTGGTAATCGAACAACTGGCATAAGCTCGGCTCCGTGAGGCCCCAGCCGATAATGACACAGTAAACGCTTGCCTCACCGGGTGCATCGTTGTCCCAGCGAAACGTTCGGTGCGCAAAATGAATCCTAACGCCGTCGCGCAGCATTCGTGGCCAGAGAATCGACACTTGCTCGCCTTGCGTGATCGAATTGGTCGAAACGAACGCGACTGGCACCGATGTGCCCCTGATGAAGTTGAGTGCCTTGACATACCAGGCTGCGACGTAATCGAGTTCGCCGTGGCCGTTCAAGTCGCCGAAGACAATGTTCATGTCTTCCGATTGCTCGTCAGTGCGAAGGGCCTTGCCGACGAAGGGCGGGTTGCCCACGATACACGTCAGTCGTCCGGCCGGCACTAGGCTCTGCCAGTCAATCCTCAGGGCATTCGCGTGCGCGATGTTGGGTGCCTTGTTGAGCGGCAGTCGCACGAAGTTCTCGCCGAACTCCTCCGAGGCCTTCATATTCATGATGTGGTCAATCAGGTAAAGGGCGGTTTCCGCCACGCGGACAGGGAATTCCTCAATCTCGATCCCGAACATCGCATCGACGTTGATTCCTTTGGTGAAATCAAGCGCGAGGAACCCACCCTTCCGAATCCGTTTTAGCTTGCGATGGATTTCGATCTCCAGTTGCCGCAGCTCGCGGTAGGCGACGATGAGGAAGTTACCGCAGCCGCACGCGGGATCCAGAATGGCGATCTTGGCAATGCGGTTGAGCAGCGAGTTGAGTGATCGTTCCGTCGTAGCCTTCGCCATCTCCGCCCGCAACTGGTCGAGCAGCAACGGCCGCAGGGCCTTGAGGATGTTCTTTTCCGACGTGTAGTGCGCGCCGATGCCACGGCGTTTGCCCTCCTGCTCTTCCATGACGCCCTGGAACATCGCCCCGAAGATCGCGGGCGATACGGCGCTCCAATCGAACGAGCAGCACTTGAGGAGCGTCTTGCGGGCCGATGCGTCGAAGGCCGGCGGGTCGAAACGCTCGACGAACAGCCGCCCGTTAACAAACGGGAGGGTGGCCAAGTCCTCGTCGAGATTCTTCTGCCGATTTTCCTCGGGCGTGTCGAGGACAGCGAAGATGTTTAGCAGTGTCCCGCCCACGTCGCCGCCGTCCTGTTCGGTCTTGGTATCGATGATCTGGCGAAACATCCCACGGGCCCAAAGGCCCGTGTGGTCCGCGAACATGCAGAACATCAGCCGTACCAAGAGCACCGCTAGCGGATGTCCGGCGTACCCGTTCTTGCGCAGGTCATCGTGGAGTTCCGCCATGAGCCGCGCCGCCTTGACGTTGACCTGCGGGGCCTCCTCTTGCGGCTTGAAGGTGTGGCCGGAGAGAAACCCGAAGGAACCCACGTGCTGGTGGAGCTTGGACAGCGCGAACTCCACCTTTGTCTTTTCATCCAGGTTGTAGACGCGGAAGTTTGCGAAGTCGGAGACAATGACGTACTCGGGCAGGTCTTCGTCCTCAATGCCCTCGAAGTAGTCCGCCGCTTGTTCAAACGCGGCGGTGAGATCACCCCGGCCCGACTTGTGCTCGACGAGCAGCGTCCCTGGCCAGAACAGATCGATCTTGCCTTTTTTTGCGTCCTTCAGGGCGACGGGGACTTCAAACTTCGCCAAGCGTCTGCGATGAAGGCCGAATACTTCAAAGAACTCGTTCCAAAACGTCTGCTTCTCTGCGGCTTCGCTCTCCTCGCCTTTCCATTCCCTGGAGAACGCGAGAGCGCGGGCGCGGATTTCGTTGAGAGTGAGCGATTGAGCCATTTGGTGGAAAGATAACTCGGCGAGTGGCTGGGGTCGAGCCTTCCGGGAGAGACGCAAGGGGTCCGGAGTCGTTTCCGAGTGTGGCCAGTAATGCTTGCGAAGTTAACCCGTTGGCTTGAGGCGGGTTTGCCAGTAAGGCTTCCATTGGTCACTTTGCTCAAGGACCGCCAACGGCATCAGAGCGTCGGCGTTATCGGCGTACCAGCGCATGCCGCAGCGTTTCAAACGCGCAGGGGAAAACTCCGGATAGCGGATCACGTCGCGTCGCTCGGCGCCGTAGTGCAGTCCCGGCTTGGCGGGATCGCCTTTCTATTAAATGCGGAGAGTCAGCGAAGTGAGCCTGCCAACGAGGTCGCGCGCCTAATGCAGCCAGTTCTCGATTCGGATGCTCGTTACCGCCTCGAAGTCGCGGTCGGTAGTGAGGATGGTCAGGTCCATGTGCCGCGCGAGGGAGACCAAGACGATGTCGACATGGGACATTGCGCGGCCAGCGCGACGCAACTCGTTGTAGGCCGCGCCGAATTGTGGGGACACCTCGCGGTCGACGGGCCACAGTCTGACCTGTTGCAAGAGGCGGTCAAGCGTTCGTCGCGCGGCATCCGGTCGTTTGGTCTGTTGAATTGCGGCTTCGAGTTCGCAAATCACCGGTATGCACGTGCCGACGCGAATGCCTTGCCGAATTTCATGTTGGATGCGTTCACGAATCGGCGAGATGCGCCGGATGGCCGCACTCAGGTGATTCGTGTCGAGCAGATAGCCCGCCATCAGGACAATCCCATTTCGCGCCGAGCCGTGTCCTTCGCGTCTTTTCGCACTTGATCGACGGCGTGCTGAAGCCGCTCGTCGTCTTCGGGGTCAATCTGCGAAGCCGCCGCTTCCAGTTCGCGGACCCAAGAATCAAGACGTTCCGCGCCGGTCTGGCCGTTGCCTGACTGCGTCTGGTCGTCCACGACAAGCTCCTGACCGTTCACCCACTCGGGTGGCACTGGCTCCAGGGGTTCAATCTGTCCGTCATGAAAAATTGCTCGGATCATGAAAGGTCCTCGCAGACCGACGTTTCACTATGTACGGCCCGATCATACCACAGCAGTGGCTCGACAGCGATGCCACGACTCCGTTGACTGTGCGGAGGGTTGTGGCCAGTCATGCCGGCGAGATTAACCCGTCGGCTTGAAGCGGGTTTGCCAGCAGAGCTTTCATTGGTCACTTTGCTCAAGGCCCGCCAACTGATTCTGACCGTTCTCGAAGTCTAGGGCCGCGGACTAAACCAGTTCATCGATGCCATGGACGACTCGCTGGAGAATCGAAAATGTCGCTTCGGTTTCTCGCGCGACACGATTCTGAGTTTGATCGTCGAACGGGCGGGTGAAGCAGTTCAAGTCGAGGTGGAGTCGCAATACTGATCCCCCCAGTTTGAGGAAGTTCGCGACCGTGGACTTTTGTCGCATTCGACCGATTACACCAACTCACACATTGGCCATCAGTTTGCCATGATCGACCGCTCAACCGGATTGTTGTCGGGTAAAACTCCGTTGCATGGTTGCATATTGGGGAAGGCAGCCTAGAATCAAGGTCCGCCTGCCGACGCCGCGATTCGTACGTTTGAATTAATCGCCTGGAGGACCGACCAGTCATGGCGACCGTCACCACACCATTGCCTACAGAAGAAACCGCGACCCCACGAAAGCGTGGTCACTCGGCGCGGATTCATGCGCTGGCGTTCAGCCCGGACGGGCGGCTGCTGGCGACGGCGAGCCGCGACGGGTTTATTTTGCTATGGGACCCGGAGACGGGCGAGTCGATCGGTCCCTCGCTGGCGGGTCACCGCGACCCGCGAGCTGAGCGAGCTGGGTCGGTGTTCGCGATGGACTTCAGTCCCGACGGCGGTCTGTTGGCCTGGGGCAGCGTCAATCGCAAGATTCACGTGTGGGATCTGGTGAGCGAACGGCCGGCGATGCCGCCGCTCGAAGGGCACACCGATTCGGTGTACGGAGTGAGTTTTCATTTCGATGGCCGAGTGCTGGTCACGACGGGTCGCGACAAGACGATTCGGTTTTGGGATGCGACGACGGGCCAGCCGATCGGCGAGCCGCTGGTCGGGCACACCGACGTGGTTTACGCCGCGGTGCTCGATCCCGGCGGTAAGAGTCTCGCGTCGATCGCGGAGGATCAAACGCTGCGACTGTGGAAGCCGGAGACCGACCTGGCGTCGGCCTTCGCAGGTGGTCGGCTGCCGCGCTGGGACTGCTCGGTGCTGGCCAATGACGTGGAGCAGGTGCACGACCGGCCCGGCGGGCGCGCGGCGATTGCGTTTAGCTCCGACGGCAGGCTACTTGCTTCGGCCAGTCACGGTTCGGCGATTCGCTTGTGGGACGTTGCGACTGGCTCGCCCGTCGGTCAGCCGATCCGCGGCGATGGCGGCCCGGTGCTCACGCTTGCGTTCAGCCCGGACAATCGAAAAATCGCGGCGGGTGATTGGCAGGGAAGTGTTCGACTGTGGGACGTGGCCAGCGGCGAGCCGAGGTCCCAACCGCTCGTGGGGCACGTCGGGCCGATTTACTCGGTGCGATTCAGCCCGGACGGTCGGCTCCTTGCCTCCGGAGGCCATGATCGAACGCTGCGATTATGGAACTTGGCGACGGGCGAATTGCACGGCGATCCGCTTGGCGCGCCGATCGACGCCTGTCACTCCGTCTCGTTCGATCGCAGCGGCCGGACTGTGGCGGTCGCGATGCGGAGCGGCGACATTCGAGTGTTCGACGCCGCGATCGGCAAGCAGACGGGCAACCTGCCGGGCAACACGCACTCCGAAATCTCGTTCAGCCCCGACGGCCAATCGCTCGCCGCGGCCGGTTTCGATCGCACCGTGCGCATCTGGGACGTCGCGACCGGGCAGTTGCGATTCCCTCCGATGGAAGGGCACCACGATGTCGTCGGCTTTGTGTCGTACAGCCCGGACGGCACGCGGCTGGTTTCGGCGAGCCGCGATTTCACGCTGCGCCTGTGGGACGCGCGCGCGGGCCGGGCACTCACCGGCGCGATGACGGGCCACACCTATCACGTTCCGACCGCGGTGTTCAGCCCCGACGGCCGCTGGGTGGCGTCGGCGGGCAAGGACTGCACGATCCGCCTTTGGGATGGATTCAGCGGCCAGCCGATTCGCGAGCCAATCACCGGCCACGGCTATTGGGTCAAAACCGTGGCGTTCAGTCCCGACGGCCGCACGCTCGCGTCGGCCAGCTTTGATTCGACAATTCGCCTGTGGGACACGGGCACGTGGCGTCCGATCGGTGAGCCGCTCACGGGGCACAACGGTCCTGTGTACTCGGTGGTCTTCAGTCCCGACGGCAAACTGCTGGCGTCGTCGAGCTATGACTGCACGGTTCGGCTGTGGGATTTCGCGGCGCTGGCGCGTGGTGGGCCGGTCACCTGTCTGAAGATGCTGGTTGGTCACCTGGAGAGAATTCACTGTGTTGCATTCCATCCGAGCGGGAAGATTCTTGCCTCCGCGAGTGACGACGGCACTTGTGTGCTGTGGGACATCGAGACCGGTAAGCCGATCTCAGTGCAACTCGAGGGTCTGGGACCTGCGGCCGGCCTCTTCGACCCCAGCCGCATCCCAGAACCGCGTCGATGGGCTCGCCAGCGCGACGACGGCGAATCGCCGGCCGGACCCGGTATGGGTCGCGGCGGAGGTGGAGGTGGAGGTGGTGGCGGAGGTGGTGGCGGAGGTGGTGGCGGAGGTGGTGGCGGAGGTGGTGGCGGCGGCGGAGGTGGAGGTGGTGGCGGGCGACGAGGCGGCGGAGGACGTGGCGGCGGAAGTGGATCGGGGGGTGGGTGTGCCAGAGAGTCTTCATAAAACCCAAGTCGTCAAGTTATTTGGTGCATCTCGTTACTAGGGCAGATATGATGTTGGGCCATACGAAGTGTGGTACGGCTTGATTTGATCATTTTCATTCATCTGGGGCGAAGGGGGAGAGAATCATGGCAACAGGATTCAAACAGAGGTGGCGTGGCTTCACGTTGATCGAGCTTCTGGTCGTGATGGCAATCATCGCCATCCTGATCGCCCTGCTGCTGCCGGCGGTCCAAAAGGCCCGCGAGGCGGCGCGGCGGACCCAGTGTCGAGACAACCTGCACCAGATTGGCATCGCACTTCAAACCTATCACGACGAGTTTGGCGTTCTTCCGGCGAGTGCACTGGGCATCTCGGGCAATCCGTCCACCAATCAGTTGCTGCACACCTGGATGGTCGCGATTCTGCCCTACGCGGAGCAGAACGCCCTGTACAACAGTTACAACTTCAGCGTGCCGTTCATTCAAGCTGCAAACAGTACGGTGACGGGTCAGGTGGTTGAGATCTACATTTGTCCCGACGCACCGTCCGAAACGATTCGCACGAACGGTTTCGGCGGCAACAACTACGCGGCCAACTCGGGCACCGAGCCGGCCAAGGACGACGGGGTAATCTATCCATTGTCAGCCGTTCGCCTGCAGGACATCGTCGATGGCACGAGCCACACAGTCACAGTCGCCGAGATTTTCTTCGAGAACCTGGGCTGGGCTCGCGGGGCGGCTCAGGCTGGAGGCGGCGGTGGCGGTGGCGGCGGCGGTGGTGGCGGCGGTTGCCCCAGAGACTTCGCGCGCGGCGTGTCTCGCTGGTGGAAGTGTTGCTCGGCGTGCGCCGTGCCCGGCATCAACCCGAAGTTGACGGCGTGCAATGCGAGCTGTGAGCGGCGATTTCAGTACAGTTCGTTCCACGACGGCGGTGTATTCTTCGCTCAGGCCGACGGCCACGTGCGGTTCGTGACCGAAAACATGGACCAAAACATCCTTCGGGCACTGTATACACGCGGCGGCCAGGAACCTGAAAGTGATTATTAGCCGGTGAGGGATGCGGCCATGTGGGGCAAGGTCCTTTCGGTTCATGACGGCCTGCTCGCGACATCGCGGCTGAGGCCACTGCTCCGCACGCAGCCGCGCATCTCCCCGTTTGAAATCGCAGCGCTGGTCGTTGTCGGCTGCGGTGCGGCCTTCTTCTCGGGCTTCATCGATTTGCCCGAACTGGTCGGATCGTTGTTCGGGGTTACCAGAAAAGTGCCGGGGAACACGATCTTTCGCAGTTTTCTACCGCTGGCACTTGGTGTCGCGTTGGTCCCAAGACACCTCGCGGGGACGATCATTGGGGCTTGTGCAGTGATCGTCGCGCTCGCCCTGAATCATTTTCGTATCGGCAATGCAGCCATCGGCGACGCGGCGGTCGTCAGTCTCGGCGTGACCGGCGTGTTGCTGGACTTTGCGGTATGGGGTGCCAAAAACAGTTGGCGGCTGTACGCCGGTTTCGTGATGGCCGGGTTAGCGAGCAGCGTGATCGGCTACGGCGTCCGTGCGGTCAGCAAGTATCTGGCCGGCAAGCATGGCGGTCGAAGTGGAAGTATATCATTCGAAAACTGGCTCTCGTTCGCGCTCGGCTCGTACCTGATTTGTGGAGTGATCGCCGGCTTGTTGTGCGCCATAATCTGGTTTCGCTTTCCTCGCTTCACACGGCGGGCCGATTCGCCCGTCCCAGCGTGAGTTTCGTAGACAATCCTCGTGCCTCGGAAGGAGTCACACTTGGCCCATTTTTTCGCTGTGCTACTTTGTTGCGTGGCCCAAACCAAAGACTCCACCGAGTTGCTGGCTGAGAGCGGCCGCGATTACCCGGAGACGCGGCTCTTCACCGCGTGCCAGGCGAAGCTGACCGCTGCCGACACGCAATACCTTGTCGTGGGCGGCTTCACCGACACGGGGCAAGGCGACGTGTCGGACGTGCTGGTCTACTCGGTGGACTCCAAAGGCGCGGCACTCCAATGGCGCACGATGTGGAAGGGGGACATTCGCTCGTCAATTCGCACGCTGCGGGCGGCGGACCTGGACGGAGACGGACGCGACGAGATCATCGTGCTCGGTCGCATGGGCGACGAGGACGTCAGTGGCGAGGGCGAACTGAAAGTGCTGGGCGTGCGTAACGGGGCGTTGGGAGTGCTCGACGCCGTGCATTGGCAGAGCGGCAAGTACACGCACGGCTATGGCATGGCGATCGGCGACGTGGACGGCGACGGTAAGCCGGAGATTACCAGCGGCGGATTTTTCTCGGACGGCAAGCACGAGCACGCCGAAGTCCGCGTCTGGAGATTTCGAGCGGGAAAGATCGAGCTGGTCGCACGGACCGATTGGGGCGAACTGGGCGAGACGCGGATCAACGCGGTCGATGTGGGCGACATCGACGGCGACGGCCGGCTCGAAATCTTCACCGCCGGACGCACCGGCCAAGTGAAAAACGAAAAAGGTGAAACGACCGACGAGCAAGGCGAATTGACCGCGTGGCGACTCGACGGCGACAAGCTCAATCGTTTCGCCACGCACGAGTGGGTGAAGAACGGCCCGAGCCGGTTCCGCGAACTCAAGGCTTGCGACGTGAACGGCGACGGCAAGCTGGAAGTTTTCGCCGCCGGCCGATTCGGCAATGATCAGCATCCGTACATGGGCCTCTTCCAAGTGAAGCCGGAGGGCTTTCAGCTTGCCAGCGAGCCGCGCTGGGAAAAGGGCCGACTCGGCGAGATTCGCGACGTGCAATTCCACGGCCGCGGCAACTCGTTCCGTGTCGTCACCATCGGTGCCGACGGCGTGAAACCGAACCGACAGGGTCAGATGCGCACCTGGAAACTCGCCGGCCCGCGACACGACATGGTCGAAGATTGGCGGAGCGCGCACACCGATGAAAACCGCGTCCGCCAGCTTGTGCTCTGGCATGACAAAGAAGTTATCGAGTTGATCACCGCCGGCTTCGTGCGCGAAGGCAATCAGATCATCGGCCAGATCGTCCGCTGGGGAAAGATGCCGTAGCAAGGTTGAACCGCACTCGCTGGCAAGATCAATGAATCGAATCGGGCCGGGACTCAGTTCTGAGATCGACGACTCGCTGCAACTCGCTCGCAGGTTCGTCATGTCTGCGTTCAGCGAACCCGCTCGCGGTGGCGGTGGCGGCGGCGGGGGTGGCGGTCGAGGCGGTGGACGAGGCGGCGGTGGCGGGCGCGGTGGAGGCATGGGAGGCGGGGGTGGCGGAATAAGCCGCGCGGCAGGTGTGGGCCAAGGGGATCGCGCGGAAATACTCTTGCCCGTCTCGGCAGTACACGGCGGACGTGTGCAGGCGGTCGCGTTCAGTCCGAACGGCCGAACGATCGCGACGGCGAACCGCGACGGCACAGTGCGACTGTGGGACGCCGCGACCGGCGAGCCGGTGTGCGACCCGTTGCCGATGCACGACGCGCGAATGGGACACGTCTTTGACGTGGCGTTTTCGCCCAACGGCGCGATGATCGCCTCCGGTAGCCGCGACGGCACGATCCGCCTGCGCGACACGCGATCGAAACGGCCGATCGGCCAACCTTTCGTTGGGCACAAGGCCGATGTGTTTTCGCTGTTGTTCAGCCCGGACGGCCGACTCATCATTTCCTGCGGCAAGGATGGAACGATTCGATTCTGGGATGTCGCTAGCGGTCAGCAACTGGGTGAGCCGCTGGCGGCCCATCGCGCGGCAGCTTATTCGATCGCCTTGCGACTCGACGGCCGGGCGCTGGCCTCGGTCGGCGAGGACGGCTCGGTCGTTTTGTGGAAGCGAACCGGCGACGCGAGCGGGCCGCTGCACGTCGGCTGGCAACTCGCGCGCACGCTTGCCGCGCGAACCGATTCGATGTTGCGTCGCCCCGGCGCACGACACTCCGTGGCCTTCAGTCCCGACGGCCGCGTGCTCGCCTCCGCTAGTCACGCCAATCGCATCTGTTTGTGGGACGGCGACGCGGGTGAGTCGCTTGGCCCGCCGCTCGCCGGCCACAGCGACGTGGTGCTCTCGGTGACGTTCACGCCGGACGGTTCGCGACTCATCTCGTCGAGTTGGGACGGGTCGATTCGCGTGTGGAACCCCCCACCCCCAACCCCTCTCCCGCCAAACGGAGAGAGGGGAGAGAGACCGACCGAACAGGAAAGTGCAGCGGGAATCTTTGCAGAGAACCTTGGGCCGATCTACTCCGTGGCCGTGAGTCCGAACGGTCGCACGCTCGCTTCGGGCGGATGGGATTTCAGCTTGCGCCTGTGGGATTTCGCCAGCGCTCAGCCGCTCGGGGCACCGCAGGGTCAAATGGTTCCGGTCGCCAGCGCACTCGATTTCAGCCCCGACAGCCGGACGCTGGTGGTTTGTTATCGCGATGGAACGATCCGATTTTGGGATCCCCAGAGCGGTGCTTTGAAAGGCGACCCGCTGTGCGGCCATGTCGATGCCGCGCTCATGGCGGCGTTCAGCCCCGATGGCAAACTGCTCGCGTCGTCCGGCTTTGACCACACGGTGAGAATCTGGTCGGTCGAAACGGGTCAGGAAGTGCGGCCGGCGCTCGAAGGCCACACCGACGTGGTGCGATCCGCCGTCTTCAGTCCCGATGGCCGGCAGCTCGCCTCGGCGAGCCGCGACAGCACGGTCCGCTTGTGGGACTTTTTCCCCAGAGATTATCGCAGTCCGTCGCCGCTGCCGTGCCGCGTGCTCACCGGGCACAAAGACGCTGTGCGCTGCGTGACGTTTTCGCCCGACGGGAAACTGCTCGCCTCCGCCAGCAAGGACGCGACGATTCGACTTTGGCACTCGGCGACCGGGGAACCGGTCGGCCAGCCGCTCGCTGGTCATCGTCGGTTCGTACGCTGGGTCGCGTTCAGTCCCGACGGCCGCACGCTCGCCTCCGGCAGCGACGACGGCACAATTCGTCAGTGGGATGTTGCCACCGGTCAGCCGAAGGGCGAGCCGCTCGTCGGTCACACTGACTGGGTGCAGTGCGTTGCCTACAGTCCCGACGGCCGTACGATCGCATCGGCCAGCGGCCATCCGGGAGAGGAGCGTGCCGTCCGCCTGTGGGACGCGGCGACCGGCCGGCCGAAAGGCGAGCCGCTCACCGGCCACAATGCCATGATCACGTGGGTCGCATTCAGCCCCAACGGCCGCTGGCTCGCCTCGGCGAGCCATGACGGCAGCGTCCGCCTGTGGGACGCGCAAGGCGGTCGGCTACTCCGGGTACTAGAGGCTGGAGAACAAGCCAGATGAAGCCGCCTTGAACTGTGCACAAGAAAAAGCCGCAGGGTTCATCAATTTGCTCGACATGAACATCTTACAGCATCCCGACTTTTGGAATCTCATTGGGCTCAGTCTAATCGCCCTCACCTTAATCCCGGTCGGAATTCTCCTATTCCGGCTAGCGCGCATCGGAATGCTGGTTTTTCTCCACTGGTGGCACCGCAAATTCTATGAGAAGGAAGAACGTGAGGTGATGGAGCGTGCTGATGCATGGCTGGGGGAGATCCAGACGCTTCCCGTCGAGACTGCCCGCGCCCGCGCGATGAAGCTCCTCAGCGACCCAAAACGATTCGCAATAGATTCCAATCCTGACCCGACACGGACGGAGTTGAAGGACTTCGCGCCCCTTTTGCGGGAGGTTTTTTCTACGTACCAAACGATCGAAACTCCGTGTGGTTCAGCTCGGCTGTCACTATTGGACTTCGGAGTTGTGCGCCGGCAAGGCCGAAGAATGCCTACCGAAGGTTCCTACTACCTCATCGGCAGTAGCGAAGACACAACATACACCATACGACATTTCGACGAGGTAATTTACAGTGAAGAGTATTCGGGTGAGGTCAAGCCCGATTCCAAAACGATTTTTCACCTGTTGATCTACCTCGACGGCGTCTTCAACGAGGCTGAGAGTTCGTCTCAATCGACTTAGCAACAGGACCGTAGAATGGGAACGAGATCTACAACGCCATGATCACTTGGGTTGCCTTCAGTACCAACGGCAATTCACTCGCGTCCGCCAGCCCCGACGGCACGGTGCGCTTGTGGGAGCCTAACAGCAGACGACTCGAGCGGAGCTTGGAACCATGAGGTTCATCGCGTCATCGTCCACCGCTCCGCTCTTTCTTGACCAGGAAAAACAGTGGCTGGCCAAACGTGTCGCGGCCGAACTCGGCGATGAGCTGCTGGGCTTCCCGGCGAAAGACATAATCGATGAACTCTTGGGCCGCGGAGTGATTCAGGTGCGGGAATTTGGCGGGGTTCATTTGAACCACCGCGTACGGATTTCGCAACAGCACGTCGCCTTCGGCCAGTATCGCCAGGCTCAACTTCGATCGTTGAGTTAGATACGTCGCGCGGTCGGTCAGAGTGTAAGCGGATTTTTCTTCGGCGATGCGGAGCGTCTCGGCCATGCCAGAGCCGGCTTTGAGGTACCAGTCGCCCTGCGGCTCGATACCGGTTCGCTTCCAGAGCGCCTGCTCTTTGACGTGCGTGCCTGATTTGTCGCCGCGCGAGACGAACGTGGCACTGGCCGCGGCCAGCTTGCGAAGTGCCTCGACCGCGGAGTCTTGCCCCTTGATTCCGGCCGGGTCTTCGGGCGGTCCGACGATCACGAATTCGTTGAACATGAGCGGATAGCGCCAGGAGCCGTAGCCGTCGGCCACGAACTGTTCTTCGGCCTCCGGTGAATGCACGAGCAGCAGGTCGGCGTCGCCGCGCCGGCCGAGTTCCATCGCCTGGCCGCTGCCGACGGCGACGACTTTCACTTCAATACCGCTGGCAGCCCGAAACTTCGGCAACAGCACGTCTAAGAGGCCGGTGTCCTGTGTGCTTGTGGTAGTGGCGAGCGTCAAGTGCTTCGACGGCTGGGCCGAGTTTGAACCGGCCGTCGTCGTGGAGGATTGACCCGTCGGAGTAGATGACTGCGTGTTGCAACCAAGAAGGAAAGCCGCGAGGCATGTCACGGCACCGAATTCAATCGACCGCCGTGATAGGCTCCATGCTCGCGTACTCAGTCTCCAAAACCACAGCAGGGGCAAAATCGGCATGGTGAATGACAACTTCATGGGAGGTTGAGTTCGAGATCTTGGATTATCGAGTCTGAAAAGTATTTTTCTTTCCATCCGCCCCTGCGGCCACGGCGTAGGACTTGCCGTCAGGCGTGACCTTGAGCCAAACAAAATCACCGGTGCAGTTTTCTTCCCAGTTGGCGACGAACTCGGCCGGTGCGTTGTCTTGATCGGGCCGGCGCACGTTGCGGTGCACTTGGAAAATCGCATCGAGGCCCGGTGAGCTGCGCAGCGCCTCGATAACCGACAGTTCGCCACCTTTGCGGGGCCCGTTGTTCATGACCGCCACGCGCGGCGCGATCGTGTGGATCAATGCCGGGTTGTTACTGTTGGCCAGCCCGTGGTGGTTGGTTTGATAGACGTCCACGATCCCGACTTTGTTTTCGGGACAAACCAGGCGATGCTCGATGTTCCACGTCAGGTCCCCGCCGTCGAAGAAATCGAACTGGCCAAACGACAGCTTGAACCCGAGACTCTGTGCGTTGTCGCTTTTGTCTTCCGGTTGCGGCGGGTGTTTTTCGCACCCGTCGTTTTTCGGCTGGCCGCCGTCCTTGTTGGGCAAAACCAGGCCGGCGGAACAGACGCACACGAGTCGCAAGGCCGGCGAGTCGGGGCCGGGCGTACCCTGAAGTTTGATCTCGTCGCCGGACTTCAACACCGTTCGCTTGTCGGACGAAAGTTTGAGATACCAGGCAAACCGTTCCTCAAAATTGCCGGGCTCGACCGATGTGCCATGGTCATAGTATCGGCCGATGGGAATCGTTTTCGCAATCGCCTCAGTGCCGCCAAAGTGGTCGCCGTGCCAATGCGTGATGATGTGATGATCGATCTTGGCGAGCTTGGCGACCTCCGTGACCACGCGCATGATTCGGGCCGGATCGCGCTCGCCCGCGTTGCCGGAATCGACCAGCAATGACTCGCCTTTCGGCGTGACGATCAGCGTGGCTGCGCCCCCCTCGGTGTCAATTAAGTAAATGTCGAGCGATTTGTCGGCCGAGCCGGCCAGCAGAGAGACACCGCAACAAATCACAGCGGCGACGGAAACGGCCGCGAGCCCAAGGCGAGTCAGCGTGTTCATCGAAGTCCTCCTTCAAGGGTGGTCAATCAATTGGGCAGACTCTTTGCATCAAAGATTTCTGGAAACAGCGGTTTGACAGTCTCGTTGGCGGCCACGATCTCCACCGGCAGATCGATCACGATTCTTTGAGGGGCGAGACACCGCCGGTTATCGCACGCCTGAAATTGGACTACGAGCCTGATCGTTCCCTTGCCGAGGCCGGCCAAGTCGCCGAGCCTTGCCGTGGCCCGAATGCGAGTCGTGTCACCATAGCCCGAGACCGGTTCCGTACTGCCCTCGATCGTCATTGGGATTCCCTTCGGGTAGTTCACTTTCAACCGGTCCAGCGGCAACTCGGAGGAAACTTTCAGGGTCGTTGGGAGTAGAAAGGGCGGCGACGATGGGTTGCCGTAGATGTGCCAGCCGTGGTCGATTTCCAGATCCACGGCAACCTGAAACTCGCGCCCCGGTTGCAATCGATCCACGGATAAGACGGCACTCACCCGGACTACATTTTCTTCCTGGCCGCCCGGTTGTTGCACGATGCCGGTGGCCTGGAATCCTGCATCGAGGAACTCGGCGAGTCCGCGAACCATGTGCGGCTGACCGGCGGGCGCCGTACTCAGTTCGCCGGCGAATGCGACCAGCGTTTTGCCGGCGAGCACCGCGTAACGCTGGTCTCCAGTGGCTACGGAAAGGGCGCCCAATGCTCGAACGGCCGCACTGTTGCCCGAGGGCACGACCGAATCGCGAGCCGACTTCAATCGGACGAGCACAATGTCTTGATCGTATGCCGTGTGGAAAAACCCACCGGCCGATTCGTCCCAGAACAACGCGAACATCTGATCGCCCAGCGACCGAGCCGCGTCGAGCCAGCGATCTTTGTTTGTAGCTCGGTGAAGGGCAAGCAGTCCTTGAATCAAGAATGCGTGGTCGTCCAGATTCGCGGCGAGTTTCGCCTGACCGGCCGTGTTCGTGTGCAGCAGCCGTCCGTCCTTGTCTCGTGACCGCGTCCAAAGGAAGTCGGCCGCTCGCTCGGCCGCCGTTCGGTAGGCGTCGTTGCCGAGGATCCGGTAACCGTCGGCCAGTGCAGCAATCATTAGCCCGTTCCAGTCGGTCAGAATCTTGGTGTCCAAGAGCGGCTTGGGTCGCTTGGCCCGTGCGGCCAATAGCTTTTGCCGTAACGGCAACAACGTGCGCTCCAGCTCCATAACCGTCAACTTGGTTTGTTTGGCCAGTTCAGCGGCGGGCAAGTTTCGCTGCAGCACGTGAGTTCGTTCGAAGTTTGGCGGGCCATCCAGTCCGTAGGCGGCGGCGAATATGCCAAAATCTTTTCCCAGTAGCTCCTTCACTTCTTGCTCGGTCCAGACATAGTATTTTCCTTCCTCATGCTCCGATTCGGCGTCGAGTGCCGAGTAGAATCCTCCCTCGGGCGCAGTCAGCTCGCGAGCGACGAACTCAAATATCCCATCAGCCTGCTGCCGGTATTGAGGATTTTTGGTTAACTCGAACGCTTCCAGATAGACGCTGGCCAGTTGGGCATTGTCGTAGAGCATCTTCTCGAAATGCGGAATTCGCCAGTACCGATCGACGCTATAGCGGTGAAATCCGCCGCCGACGTGGTCCCAGAGTCCCCCGCGGGCCAGCCGATCGAGCGTCAGCGAGAGCATCGCCAGTGAATCCTGGTCCTTGGCCTGCCGCGCCCGATACACGAGCAGCCCCAAGTTCGACGCTTGCGGGAATTTTGGTCGCTGGGCGCGGCGCGGATCGAATCCGAACCCACCGTGCTCGGCGTCAAACTCCGTCGCCAATTGCGCAACGGTGACCGACAGTATCTGCCGGTCCAACTTTCTGGTGCTGAAGCTGCGCGAGGGCTGTTGGATTGCGCGAATCACCAGAGTGGCGTTCGACATCACGGCCTCGCGATCGTCGCGCCACGCCGCAAGCACGCGCTCGAGCACGCGCGGAAAGCCCGGCATCTCACCGCGATCGGCCGGCGGAAAATATGTGCCACCAAAAAACGGCTTGCGGTCTGCAGTCAAGAATACCGACAGCGGCCAGCCGCCGCGCAGGCCCATCGCCTGCACCGCGTTCATGTAAACCTCGTCCACGTGCGGCAGCTCTTCGCGGTCCACCTTGATGCACACGAAGTTGTCATTGAGCGTCTTGGCGATCTGGGCGTCGGAGAAACTCTCGCGTTCCATCACGTGGCACCAATAGCACGAGCTGTAGCCCACGGACAAAAAGATTGGTTTGTCCTCGCGCTTGGCCTTCTCAAACGCCTCGGTTCCCCAAGGGAACCAATCGACCGGGTTGTGCTTGTGCAGCAAAAGGTACGGGCTCGATTCCTTGGCCAGCCGATTTTCCTTGGGTGGTTCTTGTGCACTGAAGACGGGTTCGTGTTCTCGAAAAACCCAGCCCGCCAAAAAACCGGCCGCGAGCACCGCGATCACACTCGAAAGCCAAGAAGTCCAAGTGCGGCGACTAGTTCTGGCCATGGCCCATTTCCTTGAGATCGGTCGAATCACTCAACACACGCAGCAGCGCTTGTACACCGCGCGAACACACCTTGCAAGCTTCAGAAGGGTGACCTATAAAGATTCTCGATGCCAATTTCCCCGATAGCTCAATGGTAGAGCAACCGGCTGTTAACCGGTTTGTTCCAGGTTCGAGTCCTGGTCGGGGAGCTTGAATACTGAGCCAACGATGTTCTGGGTGTACATTCTGGAAAACCCTGTGGGCAAGTTGTACATTAGCCACAGTGACGACCCGGAACGCAGGGAGTCTGAGCACAATGAGGTTGGCCGTAGTGGGCGGGGTGGCGCCACGTGCCAAAAGGCGATGCACACAATGGCCTGAGAATCATCCGCGCGGTGCGGCGACGGATCGATGCGGTGTTGAGTCCTACCACACTCGGCTTGGGCTGCTTGGTGCTGCTGCTCAGCCTGATCGGTTTCATGGTCCAACAGGATCAGGAGGCATCCGGCCACTGGGACCAGGCATTGTTCAAGGCGTTTCAACTGCTGACTCTGCAGTCGGGCACGGAGGGGCGCGACAACGTGTTTCTGGTCGCCGCGCGGCTCGGGGCACTCGTGGTCGTGTGTCTGGTGGCGTGGAAGGCGCTCGCTCTGCTGCTGCGCGATTCGACGGACGCCTGGCGGCTGGCTCGGCCGCGGGGTCACACAGTCGTTTGTGGACTCGGCCGGATCGGCATGCAGGTGCTCGAGGACATCATTCGTCAGGGGTCGGCTCGAAACGTGGTCGTGATCGAGTCGGACGAAGAGAACCAGAACCTGCGGCGTGCCCGCGAACTGAACGCGGTGGTCGTGATCGGCGACGCCACAGACAACGACACGCTGAGCAAGGCCCACGTCGCGCGCGCACGGAAAATATTCGCCGTGACAGGCTCGGACGATTCCAACATCGAGACGACGGTAAACGTGTGCAAGCTGATGGCCGGCGAATCGGACCCACTCGCCGCTTCACCGCCACCCGCCGGGGATGTATCGCTCAGCTCGCCGCCGCGCGAGCAGCCGCCGGCCATCCGGCTGAATTGTTACACCCACATCTTGGACCCGAAACTGGCGGAATTGATTCAGCAGCATCCCGTGTTTCGCAACCGGCATGACGAAGTGGAGATCCACGCCTTCAACGTGACCAACAACGCCGCGTGGCAATTGATCGTCGATCGCGTGGTGCAGCGGCGGCCGGTGGCTCAGGACCAGGTCGCTCATTATGTGATTCTCGGTTTCGGGGCGATGGGGGAATGCCTGGCGCTGCACCTGGTCCAGCTCGCGCATTTCGCAAACATGCGGCGGTGCCGGATGAGTATCTTCGCCGCCAATTGTCGCGAGGCGGAACTGCGGTTTCGCAGCCGTTACCCGCGATTCATGGCGGTCGTGTCCGCAAAGGACCTGAATCGAGCTGACCCGGACGCTGAAAGTTGGTCGTCGCGCATTTTTCGCCCCGCGCCGGATCTTCAGATCACCGGGCCGGGAGTCGAGTATGTGTCGAACGCGGTCTTCGGCGAATTGCCCCTCACGATCGTGGACGAGAACTTCATCGCCGGCCTGAAGGAATCGCTGGCCCATCCGTTTGTCAAGCCGGCGATCTTCGTTTGCCTGCCGCAGGACCGCGACAACTTCGACACCGCCGTGCGATTGCACGACCGCCTGAGGATGCACCGACTGGACGAGATTCCAATCTATGCCTGGATCCCGCGGCAGCCGGCGCTCGCGGAGTTGCTCGAAAGCGATGTGCAATACTCCCGGGCGCTCTTTGCTTTCGGAGAATGCCGGCATAGTGCAAGCCTTGGAGAAGTGACGCACCCGACGCGGGAACACATTGCACAGGCGCTGCACGAGGATTACCGGAAACACTTCTGCCCCGCGGGCGATTCGCGGCCGGCCTGCCGCCTGTGGCGCGAGCTGGATGAATCCTATCGTGCCTCCAACCGCGCAGCAGCCGACCATGCAGTGATCAAACTTGCCGCCACAGGTCTCTGCCTGAAACAACAGAAGGAGCTGGAGCGCGGAGAAACTCCCGTTCTTCAAGCCGCGGAAGGGACCCTCGACGTGTTGGCCCGCATGGAACACAATCGCTGGATCACCGAGAAACTGCTGACAGGTTGGCGCTACGACCACGTGCGGAACAACGACCAGAGAAAACACCCCGACCTCGTTCCGTGGGAATCGCTTTCCGACGCCAGCCGTGACCGCGACCGCAGCCAAGTCTCCGTACTGTTTCGAGTCCTCAACGATCCGCCCTACGCTATCATCCGAAAAGCGACGTCGTGAAGCCTGCACGCTTGGCCAGCCTCGTTTTGCCCACGCGCCGGAGAGGATTTCATTTGTGAATAAGCGTATGCAGATCGGGCCTTTTCGCCTCAATGCCGTTAGCCAACCAAGTGCGGCATGGCTAATCTATACGCGGCATTGCGAGAGTGGCCTTCAGGGAAATGGGTCGAAGCCATGGGACGAAAGCGCGGTGACCAAAGCCCGAAGATCGAGGATTTTCGCGTGTTGCTCGCCTTAGCCGAGCATCACACAGAAAAAGCGGCGGCGGCGGCACTGGGAATTACCCAACCGGATGTCAATCGCGGCCTGAAAAAGTTTCGTGAAGGCACGGTCTTCGTCGAAACGGAAAAGAACCGAGTGCATCTGACTCAGGCCGGGCGGGATGCAATCCCCGCCGTCCGCAATTTGTTGAGAATCTATGACCACTTGGAGCAGTTTCGCCACGGCCAGGTCGAACGTCCGTGTAAACTGACGATCGGCGTGGGGGCCACGGCCTCGCAATTCTTCCTGGCGCGGGCACTCGTCATGATGCACGAGAAACTCCCGGGCTATGAGATTGCGACACGTGTGGCACGAGGGAAAGATCGCATCGCGGGCGTCATGACTGGCGTCTTTGATTTGGCGATCGTCACGCACAGCCAATTGCAAATCAGAAACCTCACACAATCGCTCGGCCAGGAGAATCTGAAAATCTGCGAATTGTCGCCACTGAATCTCTGCGTCGTTACAGGCAAGAACACAACCGCAGCCCAGCAGTTGCAAGGACTGAGAGGGACCAGGCGAGTTCCGCTGAGCATGCTCGGCCAGTGGCGAATTGCCGGCCTGGATAGCGATTCGGGCATCAGGCAGCAACTGGAGGAGCGGTTGGCGGACGGAGCAAGTCGGGGCCGATTTGGACCCCAAGCGGGCGGCTGGTTGGGCGTAAAGGAATTCGTCAAGCAGGGCAAGTTTGTTGGCCTCGTTCCGCTTGGTCTGCTGAATCGAGAGGATGAACAAACACTGGTAATACGCCGGCTGGACGATTCGGCAATCGCCCACCGCGTAATCCATCGCGCGGGACCAGTGGATCATGGAATCGAGGAAGCAAAGGCTGTGTTGCGTCGGGCCGCGCTGGCCTGCGACCAGGAGGTCGAGCAGCGCTGGCGCCGGTGGTTGTAATGACCGCTCGCCCAGTGCTTCCGTGCATGGGGAAGGTGAGAAAAAAATCGTTGCTTTACGCGCGAAGGCGCGCGATCGTGTGCAATGATTCGACCGGCTTCGAGTTGTCGCAGAGAGCCATTAGGAGCACTCACATGAACAAACAGGAATACCCGTTGGTCAAGGTGGCGGTGACATTGGTCATGAGGGATAACCAGGAGTTTCTTTGGACATACAATCCGAACTGGGGTTCGTTCGCGTTGCCCATGACCAAGCTGCGAACGAATGAGGGCGGGATCGAGGAACCGAGTGCAGCCGCGGCGCGGGCCGCGGCCGAGGTGCTCGGTGTGCCGGTCGAAGTCGGCGAACACTGGCATTCAATTCCCGAACTGAAAGTCTCAGGCCGCGACCGTGCCGTCCGCCGATACTCCTACGAAATCTACCGCGTTGGCCCACACCCCGATTTTGCTGCCGTCGCTGCCCGGCCGGATTTGCTCTGGCTGAATGTCGAACGGGCCTTCACATGGACCAAGCAACCGCGGATTGCGCAAGCGTCGCAGGAAATCCTCAGTAGCCTCATCATTGCCAACAAGATCCAAAAACGATCTCAACTTGTCAGCACGCTCATCATTCAGAGAAACGACGGCCGATCCAAACAGTTCCTGCTGCGCTGGAACAAAGATTGGGGTTTCGCACTGCCAAGCAAGCGTCGCCACGACGGCGAGACTCCAATGGCTGCTGCACGCCGAACCGCCCACGAAGAATTGCAACTCCAACCGGATCAAAACGTAATCATCACACCCGCCGCGGTTGAAAATGTTCCAATCGACGACCAATCTGGCAGCACCGACCTGCCCTCCTTCTACGCCCACTCAGTTTTCGACGCAAAACTTTCCGGGGCAGCGGTGCCGGTTTCTCCCGATCCGGATTTGCCGTTGGTCTGGGCAACCGAGCAGGAAATCAAGAATCATGAAAGAGAGCCTATTCTCGGCGCGCGGGAAGGTAAGGCCACGCGGGGTCAGATTTCGCGCACGGTATTTCGCATCCTTTCGGCCGAGGACGATCTGCCGTGGATTGATTGGAGCTAAACAAGCTTGTTGCTATGTATTTCGGCGGCGGTTTGAAGAAACCAAGGGGCAGTGCATGCGTCAATCGATCGCTGCGATCGCGCTAATTCGCCGTGAACACGCCGGCCAAATGCAATGGCTGGCCCAGTGGAACCGCAATTGGAAGCGGTATTCGTTCGTCGGAGGTCACAAGCGGTCAAACGAGTCCTTTCGAGAATGCGTCGCTCGCGAGGTCGCGGAGGAACTCAATCTGGTCGAAGCTATTGATTTCAGAATTGCCGACGGGCCACCGAGCCACGTCGAATTCACCGCGTGGTCCGAAAGCGCTGCGTGCGACACCGCCTACACAATGGAATTGTTCGAAGTTGAACTGATCTGCGACGACGCTCGGCAGAAGATTGAGCACGATGACAGAAACCGGTGGCTTGCCCAATCGGAAATTGAGCAAGCCCAATGTAACGACGGCAGGCCAGTCAGTGAAACCATGAGCCGGTTGCTTGCCGCCAGCCCACTTTTCAAGAAAGAGGCGACCCCATGACCTACATTCCTAAACCAATAGACACATCCACAGTGCAACTTTCTCCGGAAATCCTGGAGCTGACCGAGCGACTCGCAGAGAACGCCCACGACATCTGGGCCAAGCAACGAATGGCGGACGGTTGGCAGTATGGCTCACAACGAAACGACGCGAACAAAGAGCACCCGTGCTTGCTTCCGTACGCCAGCTTGCCAGAAACTGAAAAAGTTTACGACCGCAAAGCTGCAATGGAGACACTCAAAGCCATTGTCGCACTGGGGTACGACTTTCAGAAGAGAGTATGACAAGAAAACGGGATACGTAAGAGGCTCTACGGCGCAGGGTATTCGTTCGACTGAGATCAGCTTTGCCCCATAACCGTGAGAAGCCGCCATGCCCACACCAATCCCTGTCGATTTCGCCGGGAGCGTATTGTCTCTCTTGCCTGACAATTTGTGTGACCAACTAAAGCGAGACTTGGCCGTGGTCTTTACGCCCACCAGCCGCAACGAGCAGCGTCCGAATCGAGTATTCGTTTCCCACTGGTTTCAAGGTTACACTCCGAAACCAGATGAGAAGATTGTGCTTGGCGTGGAAGTGCGATACGCGGATCGCTACGAAACGTCAATCGTCAAGGTCGGCATCCGTAAAGAAGTGGCTGTCGACAACGAGGGTTGGCAGGTCTGCACCAGGGATCGGAACGTGTCCAGCCGAATCTTCAGTCCGGTAAAACTTGTTTCCGGCCTAACACAGGATCGCGTCGCAGTGCTCTACAGAGATGCCTATACGCTCTTTGGCATGGATCCTAAGAAGAGTCAGCCCGCATCGCTCGAAACGGTCACGGGGTGGTCCGTTTGCGATGACCAGCCCGATCCGCTCTCCGTGGAGCGGGCGATTGCCAATGTATACACAGACCTGGGGCGTTGGTTCTTCCCGGGTGCGGAACCCAATCGGGACCTTGCGGCCACATTCTACCGGGATAAGCTCTTCCCGAAAGACAAACTCCAACCCCTCATCACAAAACTGTGGCAAGAAACCCCTGAACGCAAATCGCTGCGAAGAGATGCCGTTTGGCTCCTGTGTGGAAGAGACAAGCCCGATGAAGATCCAGTTACAAACCCCGCCCGTTACCTGGATCCGCTCGATTTCGTCGTTTGGTCGCTCGACTCTGATATCAGCAATCGTTTGCCTGACACTCTGGTCGGTCGTGCCCACGGCGACCTGCACGGCCGCAACATTTTATTGAGTGTGCGGCGGGGTGAAGCGGAATACCCGGCGGTGTTCGATTATGGTGCCATGTCCGACAAGAACGTCTTGGCGTGGGACTTCGCCAAACTGGAAATGGAACTGAAAATCCGCCTTCTGCCTGATTTGTGTCATCAGGACGAGGTTGTTTGCGACCGGCTCTTGAAAGCCAGCACCATTAAGGCCGTCGAGCCTTCGGCAGAAGCTCATGCATGTCCGACGCATACGGTGCACCGAGCGCGGCGTCTGGCAGCTTTTCTGGCCTTCGAGGAACTGATGCACGATCGGACATTGCGGATTGACTCCCGAGTCGCGGCAGAAGCCCTCCAACCGTTTTGTGTCAAGAATCGCACAGGAATTCAGAAACTCGATCGGTTGATCGCCGTCTTGCTTCGCATCCGCCGTGAGGCAGCCTTGTGGCTCGGATTTGAACGCCACCAGAGAAACAAACTCTGGTTGGACGAGTATTACTTCGCCCTGGCGGTCTACGGGCTTCTCAATGTCAGGTGGGACTATGAAGTGCCTCAGACCGAGTGCGCATTGGTCGCAGCCGGCGTGGCTGCCGCGCGCATGCCTTCGACTCCGAAAACGATCGCCGCCCAAATAGGCAAGCCATCGAGCCCACCCAGTAAGTATGTCAGTTATCGCGTTCCATTGGCGATCGCCCACGGTCACTGGAAGGCCAAGAAGTATGCAGAAGCTCAAGGTTTTCTAGAGGAAACTATTTTGCAGGTCGAATTCGAGCCTACCCATGGGGCAGAGGGATCTGCCGTTCCAAAACGCAAGAACATCCGAATACGCCCGGAATTCGAACACGCCATCCCTTTGATCGCGGAATCCGCGCTGATCGAGATTGAATGTGGAGAGGCACGACTTGCTGAACCTTTGCTGGAATCGTTGCGGCCGGTGGCCAAGGAACTCGGCGACTTCGAAACCCTGGGACGAATTGGCCGATTATTCAAAGAGAGCGGCGATCGGCACTGGCAAGACGCCGGGACCAAGTTTGAGGGATTACCCGGAACCGCGGCCTGCCAGATGTACATCAACGCGCTGACCGTCTACGAGGAGGCGTTTCTGGGGACGGACGACTATTACACCGGCATCAATGCCGCCACGCTCGCCCTGCTCACGGGGGACGCGAAAAAGGCAATTGACTACGCGACGAAAGTTGCCGACCTGTGCGAGCGGCTCAAAAACATTTCGCGTCACGATCGATTCTGGGTCTACGCAACAGAAGGCGAAGCCGCTCTGCTTCGCGGAAACCTGGAGAAGGCCCGAGAATTTTACCATAACGCCATTGCCGAACTTAGCCCAGGGCAAGGGGGCATGGCCGATAGCGCCTACAAACAGCTCTGTCGTTTGTGGAAGGCACTGGGCGAAAAAGTGGTTCCGCTTCTGGATTTATTCGAACTCAGCTCATTCGGCGCCGAGTTAACACAGGGCCTACTAGGGCGCGTACCGGCAAAACAGCCGACGTAATCAAGACCGTAATACACCGTTTCTCGTTCGCAATAGAACGAGTCATCGGTCAATCAGGCCGTGCGATGTAAGTGATTCGAAAGTTTGCTGTCGGTGTCGATCAAGCAATGTATTATCCTCAGTTCAGAACCACGGAAGAATCACCATGGCCACCACCTGGAAAACCATCCGCGTCTTCATCTCGTCCACGTTCCGCGACATGCACGCGGAGCGAGACCAACTCGTGAAGGTCGTCTTTCCTGCCTTGCGCGAGCGGCTGGAGAAGGTTCGCGTCCACCTCATCGACATCGACCTGCGCTGGGGCGTGACCCGTGAGCAGGCGGACAACGACCAGGCGCTCGATGTCTGCCTGGACCAAATCGACGCCTGCCGGCCGTTCTTCGATTGCAGCTTGCGCGACCGCCTATGGCTGTTGCCCGATTCGCTGCCGGCGGAAGAGCAGTTCCGGTTTCGGGGTCAGACAGACTACAGCGAATGGGACGCGGCGGCCGAGGATCCGCGGGTGGAAGGGCGAGCCTTGCGCAAAATGTTCATCGAGAACCGAATCCAGGTCCACGTGCCAAGGGCCGAGATCGAACGGCGATTGACCGCTTACGCCGGCGGTGACGGCTCGTACCCGCTGGTGCTCCCCGGTCCGCCTGGCAGCGGCAAGAGTGTCACGATCGCCTACTGGGAGAAATCGGTAGAGTGGGCCGAATCCACGAGTCGCAGCAATGCTGCGTCTGCGTGTGGCAAAAAGGAGGAACTCGCGGACCCGGCCTGCCCTGCCGACACCCGCCTATGGAACAATGTCTTGACGCAGCGCATAATTGGTGCGGCTCAAGGGCTGTGCAACGGGAGGTCCGACTAATGCAGCAGCAACAAAAGATTTACCGTGTGTTCTTGAGTTCGACCGCGAAGGACTTGGCTGACTACCGTGAAGCGGCTTGTAAGGCAATCTCGGCCCTGGATGAGTTTAAGTGTGTTCGAATGGAGGATTTTCCGGCCGCTGAATGGAATGCTGACGAGTTTTGTCAAAGGGAGGTTGCCAAGTGCGATCTGTTCGTCGGAATCGTAGGGCCTTCTCACGGCAGTTGCCCGCCCGGATCTGAGGAATCCTTCACGCAAAGGGAATACAAGGCGGCCAGGACTAACGGGAAAGACCGGCTGATGTTCTTAACGCCTGATGACTTCCCACTGGCATGCAACTTGAGAGAAGTCGATGAGAAGTACCGGAAGCAACAAGATTTTCGGAACCTTGTCCGACCCGAGAACTTGGCAGACACATTCAGGTCTCCCGACGACTTGGCCCGAAGGATAGTGGGGGCGATTTTCAATTGGAAACGGAGACGAGAATTAACGGGAGAACCACCGCCGCCTCCGCCCCTGCAAGGACTACGACCGCCAGAGCCAATTGTCGCTTTCCCACCCGCAGATGTGAAAATCTTCAAGGACCGAGTTGGCCCAATCGGACACCTTCGCAAAAGCCTGAAATCTCAGAAATCAAGGTTGATCTGCATTGCTGGTCCGAGGGGCATTGGAATGACAGCGCTGCTTTGCAGGCTCTGCAAAGAGATTGAGGACGAAATCCAACGGTCGCTAGACGGGGGCAGCTCGCCGGGCAGCGTCGGCATTGCGTATGTCAGTTGTGGCGGGGCCAGCAAGCCGACGGTCGAGCGCCTATTCGCCGACCTTGGCCGACTCCTTGGTGATCCTCGGCGTCGTGAGTTGGAGGAATGCTGGAAAAACACATCTCAGTCACTGGCTGACAAAGTGGCCCTCCTTTTGGGCAAGTTGAAGCAGGGTTCGTATTGGCTCGTGCTGGACCCCCTCCAAGACATGTTAGACAACGATCGCAAGATAGAAGATCCGGCGATCAGGGAATTCGTGGATCTCTGTTTGACCACACCGGATCACGGGCTTCGGCTCATCGCCACCAGCAGCCGGGAGGTCGTCGTAACTCAACCAGCTTTTCAGGAAGTGGAGTTTGTCCATCTTGCTGAGGGTTTACCACCGGATGATGCAATCGCCCTTCTGCGTGAACTCGACACTGGAGACTACGGACTTCGAGAGGCACCCGATAGTCTGCTGCGTGAAGCAGTCAAACGATGTAATGGGATTCCGCACGCCCTTAAGAACATCTTCGGACTTCTGTGTACGGACCCCTTGCTCAGTCTAAAGCAGCTCTTAGATGACAAGAGGCTGTTTGGCGAAAGGGTAGTTGAAAACCTCGCCGCCCAACGCTTTCTGCAGTTGGAGGAAAAAAGGAAGGTCGACGAGATCTTCGTTTTGGAAGCCTTGGCTGTCTTTAACAAAGCTGTGCCGGAGGATGCGATACGTTTTCTGCTCGAAGCCTACCACCCTAAGGTGAATGTCCGCAACAGTCTTGTGTCGCTCATCTGCAGTTTCTTCGTGTCGCACATACGGGGAAAGGACAGTTACGAGCTACCTGATCTTGAACGAAGTTACGCTTACAAACGCATTCCCCAAGTGGGTAAGGGTTACTCGAAAGCCAACTGCCACGCCCGCGCGGCAGATTATTGGAAACAACATCGGAAGGACATACAGGAATGGAAGACAATCGACGACCTACAGCCGCTGTTTGACGAGTTCGAGCAGCGCATGCTGGCCAAGCAGTACGATAATGCAGTTCGTGTGCTGGCTGCGATGGACGAAAGTCATTTGTCTCGGTGGGGATACTATGGTTGGTTGAGGGACCAGCGAGGAAAAATCCCCGCGAATCTGATCGAAGACGATCGACTGCGCTGTCAGAATTTTGGGTTTCTGGGAAGGGCCATCAGGAAGTTGGGTTACAGCGAAGAATCAATTAGGCATTTTGATTTTGCCCTTGAGATTGCTCGCACGAAGGCATTCGATGATGAGCTGGGACGGTGGCAGGGTGAACTCGCACACGTCTATTCTGAATTGCGACAGAACCACCGTGCGATTGACCTTTATCAGGACGCTGTGGAGAAGGTACAGGGAATATGGAAGGCCAGAAACCTGAATGGACTCGGTGTCACGTACATGAACGAAGGAAGGACGCCGGAAGCCGTGACTTGCTACCAAAACGCGATTGAGGTTGCCGTTCAACACCACGACGAAGAGGCTGAGGCGGATTTCACAGGCAACCTGGGGATGGCATTGCAGGACGACGGACAGTTTCAGAAAGCCGTTGGGTGTTTCGAACGGGCGATTGGCATCGCCCAAGACCTGAAGATCATGATGGCTCAGGCCAACAATTACGACAACCTAGGTACTGCGTGCCTCCGATTGGGCCAATTTGAGCGGGCCGAAGTTGAATTTCAGAAAGGGCTCGCCATATGCGAAGAGATGAAGGAGAAGCGTGTCAGGGCCCATTACCTTCGTGGATTGGCTGACGCATATCACCACCTGGGTAGGTTGGACGAGGCACGGCGTTGTCTCGAAGAGGCGTACAAACTTAAGATTGCCGAGGTACATTACAGTTGCACCGTGAAACTTGGGATCGTGCTCTTGCGGCAAGCTGAGTCGAACAAATCGCTCGAAACGCTCCACGAAGGCATCGGTCTGTGCAGTCAATTGGCAGCGGACAACTATGATGCCGGTTACCAAAAGGGCTTGGCGGAGTTGGCGGTTGGAAAAGTCGGGGATGCACTGGATAGCTTTCGCAAGGCGATCCAATGCTGTTCTGCGCGTGGCGTTTTGTGGGCCGTCAGACAAGACCTGACGCTGCTCGAAAAAGTGCGACCACGGCTGAACGGTTTGGACGACGCGATTCGACTTGTTGAAGAGGCACAAGTACGAAGGACAATCGAGAGTGCCACTCAGGCGGTAGATCAAGCAAAAGAATGTCTCAGTGAGGCCCTGCCTGCGCTAGATGGGACGCCGAAAGGGGCGGAAGCAGCAAAGCACCATCTGGAGGGAATCCTAATTTGTTTGCGAGAAGCAATTGATCTGATTGAAGAATCGCTGAAGCCGTCGAACCCGGGAAACTGACGTCAGCCCAGGGGAACTATTCTCCAACAATGAAGTCTCGACCACGAGACTTCCCACTTGCCGACATTCGCCGGCAATGATCGAGGCTTTGAGTGATCCATTGACGCACGACTTCGTCACAGACCTGAATACCTTGGTCGGCGGCTCGATGAGATGCACGACTTCCGGCATGTCCTCGAAGAAAACGTCCGCAGCAATGCGACGGATGACTTCGGCCTTCCAGGCGGGAAGCTTCTGGTGCGGAGCACGACCCAATTCGGGATCGGTAGCAAGTATGAGCCGATCGTAGCGGATGCCGCAGGCTGCGAGTGTGTTCCGGGCCGCCTCCGCGTCTTCTCGATAGCTGACGATGACTACCTCCGACCCGTTGAGCGCGTGAGTCAGCGCCGCAAAAAACTCTGGGGCGTAGGTCGCTGTGTCGTCGATATCGATAGCGATGCGCATGTTCTCGACTTTTTCTAATCGCCAGGTAAGCCATGAGCGTAGAACTTGCCACTCCAGATGACGTAGGAGCGGTCGGTCATCTTGATCGTCTGCTCGACGTTGTGATCAGTCAGCAAGACGCCGATTCCGTCGTCGCGTAGTTCGTGGATGATCGCTTGGACTTGCTGGATCGACTCAGGGTCAATGCCGGTGAACGGTTCATCGAGTAGGATCAGCGACGGCTCAAGAACCAGGCAGCGGGCTATTTCGAGTCGTCGCCGCTCGCCACCGGAAAGCGTCACGGCCCGATGGTCTTTGAGTTTGGCCAGCCCAAATCGATCCAGCAGGTCGGATGCACGCTGTAACCGGTCTCCCCAAGCGTTTTCGCCACGCCAGGTGCACCCTGCTTCCAAGACGGCGAGCACGTTTTGCTCCACCGTGAGTTCACGGAAGATACTGGTCTCCTGTGCGACGTAGCCGATGCCGAGCCGCGCCAGCCGCCATGTCGGCCAGCGAGACACATCTATCCCCGCGAAGAACACTCGACCAGTATTCGCCCGGAGCAGCCCAAACACGATGCGGAGCGCAGTCGTTTTCCCGGCACCATTTGAGCCGAGCAATCCCACGACCTCACCGGCATCGACCGTGAGGTCGAGGCAATCGACGACACGACGACGTCCGAACTGTTTTGTGAGACCTCGAACTTCAAGTAGACTCATGGCCAGTCCCTGGCCCATCCGGATCAAAAGCGGAGTGAGCGCATACCCGAAGAGCCACTGCAGGACAAGTTCGAAGTCTCTCGAGTTTTGACCATTTCAGACTCTATGACCCCCGTCTTCCTCTGCAATGCCCGCGACGACGACAAGCCGGTCGTCAACGTCGAAATCCAGGCGACACCAGCCGCGGCTTGGGCGTATGGTGGGATCGCGCCTCTTTTGGCTTGCGGAGCACGACCAACTGGCGTAAGTGACTTTAGCGCGTCTTGACGGGATTCGCGCACGACTTGAGGCGCGAGACGAAGATAAGTGACAATGAGTTCATGACACAGGCAGCGACCAACGTCAATTCGAACACCTGGCACCGAGCCATCGGACACGCTTGGCGCAAGCATGTGCGGCCGTGGTGGACGCAGTACAAGTGGGTCGTACTGGGCGGACTCGGGGCGGCTGCACTCGGCCTCGGGTACGTGGGGTTCAGAAATGATGCCGCTGAAGCGGGAGAGGATCGGACCCATTGGGACAATTTCTACCTGGCCCTGCGACTGTTCATTCTGGAATGTGACCCGTCCGCGCGGCCGATCCGCTGGGAATTACAGGTGGCCCGACTACTTGCGCCGGCGGTGACGGTGTACACGGCTGCCGAAGCCGTGGCGGCGATCTGCCACGAGCAGCTTCAGTGGCTGCGGCTGCGGTTCGTCAGCCAGCACGTCGTGCTCTGCGGTCTGGGCCGAAAAGGCATGCGGCTGGCCAAGGCGTTCCATGAACAGGGCTACACCGTGGTGGCAATCGAAGAGGAAGAAGATCACGCGAAACAACTGGATTACTTTATGCAGCGGCGCGCGACCGTGCTGATCGGCTGCGCGACCGACCGCGACCTGCTCCGCAAGGCGAAGGTCGAGCGGGCCAAGTATCTGGTCGCGGTCTGCGGCGACGACGGCACGAACGCCGAAATAGCCGTGCACGCGCGCGAGCTTGTTGCCGATCGCACTGCCAGCCCCCTCACGTGCTTTGTCCACATCGCGAACCTGGAACTCTGCCGCCTGCTCAGGGAACAAACCGTTGGCGCTCAACAAGTCGATTCGTTCCGACTCGAATTATTCAACGTGTTCGAAAGCGGTGCACGTGCGGTGCTGAACCGGTATCCCGCCTTTTCGGAGGCCGACGAGCCGCGAGACACCGCCCCGCATCTGGTCGTAGTCGGACTGGGGCTCATGGGGGAGAGCCTCGTGGTGCAGGCCGCGCGAAGCTGGTGGGGCAACCACCGCGCGAGCAGCATGCGACTGACGGTTACCGTCGTCGACGCCGCCGCACCAGAGCGGTGCAGGTCGTTACTGGCGCAACATCCGGCGTTAACCAAGGTATGCGAATTGGTGCCAAGGCCAATGGCGATCGCCGGAAAAGAGTTCCAACAAGCAGATTGGCTATTCGACAGTACCGGCCGCTGCGTGCCGACAGCCGTGTATGTGTGTGTCGACGATGACTCCGCCGGTTTGACCGCGGGTCTGGCTTTGCTCCAGCGGTTGCGTGGCCGTGGAGTGCCGATCGTGATCCAGATGGCCGAAGACGCCGGCCTGGCGACCCTTCTGCGCGGCGAGGCCGTCAACCAACGAATGTTTGAGGACCTGAACGCGTTCGGCCTGCTGGATCAGACGTGTACGCTGCAACTGCTGGTCAACAGCATGAACGAAACTCTGGCCGTGGCCTACCATGAGCAATACTGCCGAGAACAGGCAAAGTGCGGCAAAACTCCAGAATCAAATCCCTCAATGGTCCCCTGGGAGAAGCTGCCGGATCCTCTGCGCGAGTCGAACCGTCGCCAGGCTGACCACATCGGCATGAAGCTCAAGGAGGTGGGCTGTGCGGTTGCCCCATTGACTGACTGGGACGCTGATTTGTTCGCATTCTCACCGGAAGAAGTCGAACGGATGGCCGTGTTGGAACACGATCGCTGGTGCGCGGCGCTCCGCCGGGAAGGCTGGACGTATGAACCCGGTCCCAAAGACTATGATGCCAAGACCAATCCGTATCTGGTTTCTTGGAGCAAATTGCCGGATGATGTGAAAGAGTGGAATCGAGCCGCGATCCGCGACCTTCCCCGGTTCGTTACTCTCGCCGGCTTTCAGATCCACCGCGTGAAGTAGAGGCATCTGCACATGCCCGCCACCTGGACAACCGTCCGCATCTTCATCTCCTCGACCTTCCGCGACATGCACGCGGAGCGGGACTGGCTGGTGCGATTTGTCTTCCAGCGTCTGCGGGAGGAGTTGCGGGTGCATATCCGTAGCTGCGCGCAGCGATTCGATGGCAACATGATGAACGGCGGGTTTTAGACCTGCTGGCTCTCGCCGCGCGGGGTCGGACCGGAAGTCTAAAACATCCGGTTCGTGAACACGTGCATCAACCGCAGTCGAAACCAGGCTCAGCAGCCTGGACCACAATAACGGGTATGCACCCAGGAGTTGCCGTTCGCTCGTCCTCTCCGGCCCGACGGGATAGAATTACAGCATGAATGCGCCTGACACTTCCCGGATCTTCCTCTCCGCCGTGAGCACTGAGTTTCGCTCGTACCGGCTTAAGCTCGCCAACCAGCTTGGCGCGCTGAAGGGGCGGCCGTTCGAGGTCAAGGTGCAGGAGGATTTTCAGCAGGGTGGGTTCACGCTGCTGGAAGCGCTGGCCGATTACGTGCGTGACTGTGACTTGGTTATTCACTTTGTCGGCGACGCGGCCGGCGCGCGACCCTCAGCCGACCATGAGCGGGCTTTGTTCCGGCACCTGGGCGAGACGCCGCCGGAGCCTTTGCCGGGCTGGTCGTACACGCAGTGGGAATACCGGCTGGCGCGGCGGTTCAACAAGCGCATGCTGGTCTATCTCGCCGGGCCCGAGGCGCCGCGCGACTGTGGCCTGCCGGTCCGCCAGAGCGACGACAACGCGCGGCTCCAGCAGGCGCACCTGGCACACATCCACAACTCCGGCGAGCACTGGACACCGTTCGCCATCCGCCACGCCGACGCCTACACGGCCCTGCTGTTCGTGACGGCCGATTCTCCCGCCAGCCTGCGGCAGAACCTCGCCGCGCTGTGCGGTCCGCTGGTCCTGGACCTGGCCGAAAAGGACGCACGGGAAGTCGAAGTCCAGGTGGCCGCCGTGCTCCGCTGGTTGCAGCAGCATCCGGGCTGGTTCCTGATCTTCGACAACGTGGACACGGAGGAGGCGGCCCGCGCCGTGGAAGACCTGCTGGGCCAGTTGCAATCGGCCGGCCAGGTGCTGGTCACCTCGCGGATCAGCCACTGGTCCGCTGCGGTGATGACCCTGGCCCTTGATGTGTTGGCTGAGTCAGACGCCGCCGCCTTCCTGCTCGAACGCACGAACGATGGCCGCCGCAAGGCCCCGGATGACGCGGTACACGCCCGCACGCTGGCGGTGACACTGGGGCAGTTGGCTCTCGCGCTCGAACAGGCGGGGGCCTATATCGCCGAGCAGGGCATCGCCTTTTACCGTTATCTGAAGGAATGGCAAGAGCAGCACGATCGCGTCCTGGAATGGTTCGACGAGCGATTGATGCGGTATCCGATGAGCGTGGCGGTGACGTGGCAGACATCGTTCAATCAGCTCAGCGACGCGGGCCGCCGGATGTTGCACCGTCTGGCCTGGTTTGCTCCCGATCCGATTCCCGAAACGATGTTGCAGACACTCATCCCCGGCACGACCGATGACGTATACGAGCTACGCGACGCCCGGGTAAACCTGACCAAATACTCGCTGGTGACCTTTGCCCCCGACTCCGCCACGTTCACCGTCCACCGCCTGGTGCACGACGTGACCCGTCGCAGCCTGCGGGACGACACGGAGCACCACGCCCTGACCGAGGCCCTCGGCTGGATCAACGCCGCCTTCGAGGGCGATCCGCAGGACGTGCGTACCTGGCCCACACTCGACCCACTGGCCCCTCACGCCCGCGCCGCAGCGGATCACGCCGACCAGGCCGCGATCGCCGACCCGACCGCCCGGCTAATGAATCAACTGGGCATGTTGCTTTTTGCCAAAGCCCAACACGCCGAGGCCGAGCCGCTGATGCGCCGCGCGCTGGCCATCGACGAGCAGTGCTTCTGGGACCTGCACCCCAACGTCGCCCGCGACCTGAACAACCTGGTGACCTTGTACTATTCCACCAAGCGGCTGGCCGAGGCCGAGCCGTTGATGCGCCGCGCGGTTGGCAGTCTTCTCAATTTCACGCAACGAACCGGGTACCAGCACCCGCATTCGCAAACATTTCTCGCCAACTACGCGGGCCTGCTTCAGGCGACGGGCCTAAGCGACTCAGAAATCCGCCAGCGGTTGAACGACCTTCGGGCGGAATACGGGATGTCCTTGAGCTGACCGGCGTCCCGACGGCAGGCACTCGAATGAGTCCCGGTGCGCGGGGCGGCGGTTGGGTGGCTGCGTCGGAGTGTTCGGCGGCCCTGCTACGTGACACCCCGAATGAACCAGTCAGGGCCGACCCTGCCTCCCACCGTCAATCGACTGTTCGAATCGCAGAACGGGGTTCCGCGTTCCCACTGGGATAAGGTTTTCTGATATTATCAAAACATGCTGCAGGCGGCCGGACTGTCCGAGTTCGAGATCACGGCGCGGATGCAGGCGGAATGAATGTCATCACGAGGAGAACCGCATGACTGCAGATCACTTCGACGAAACGATCACGGCCCTGATTGAGCGGGTGCCATTTCTTATTTTCACGGTGGAGTTGAACACGGGCCAGCGAATCGAGATCGATCACTCGCATGCCCTCGTCGTACGCGAAGGCAATGCCGTGTTCCTCGCGCCCGGCGGTGTACCGCACTGGTTCGATCACGAGAGCGTGAACCAGATCATCGCCGCGCCATCGACCAAAGAGGCTTGAATCCGGGGAGGTAAAGGGACATGTCTTCAGCAATACAAGAAACAGCCGCACGCTACGCCGAAGAGACTTTGAAGCGCCGGCTGGTCGAGTTGGGACTATTGAAGGAGGCCGAGGCCGCGAAGCCGACGCCCGCACCGCGCGAGCAACATGAGCTGATTGTCGTCGAAGGTGTACCCGTCTCTGAACTCATCCTGCAGGATCGTCGCTAGTGGCAAGACACGATAAGATGGACTTGGCTGGACTGATTCGTAAGCGTTCTTTTTCGGAGGAAGTTGAGCCGATGGCAACAATCACGATAGATCTGGACGACGAGCTCGCTCGCCACGTTGAGGATTCTGCACGGCGCGAGCATAAGTCGGTTTCCGAGTGGGTGAAGGAACGGGTGAAGCCGGAAGTGGACCGCGCAGCCATCCTCGCGGCTATGGAGGCGCGGGCCGTGGCGAATGGCTATCCACCGGATTGGATCACGACCTATGGGTCGCTGGCGGACGATGAGAGTTTTGTTGCTCCCGTACGCAGCGGCAGCCGTCCCATGAGCAGTTTGGATTAGGTGGAGCACGTGGCCTGGTTCCTGGACACGAACATCGTTGTCTTTTGCCTGCGTGGCAAGTCGCCCACCGCGATGCGTCGCCTTCACGCCGCGCCGGTCATTGACGTTCGAGTGCCGCTTCAGGTCCATGCAGAACTACTGGTTGGTGCGGCGAAGAGCACAAGCCCAGCGCAAGCGAAGGCGCGCGTGCAGGCATTCCTGGCACCCTTCCTCGTTGCATGGCCGGACGCCGCAATCGAAGATCATTATGTTGCAATTCGCACGCACTTGGAGGCTCTCGGCACGCCCATCAGCGAAGCCGACCTGTGGATTGCTGCAACGGAGCAGGCTGCCGGCGGCACGCTGGTCACCAACAACACCGGCGAGTTTTCGCGCGTGCCGAATCTAACGATTGAGGACTGGACGAAACCGTAGAGGAGCCGTTTGGGTTGGAGTCGTCTTTGCTACGGTACGGATGTGGGGCATTTCAACAGCTTGGTCAGCCTTTGGCAGGAATTGATTGTGTCCGCGCCATTCGGCCCCGCCAAAGCAACGAGGATGTGTTGGTCGAGAGGCCCGCTCGTCGTTTCGACGGCTTCTATCTGGCTGTACCGCTCGCCTTCCGTCGAACCCTGGGAGTGGTAGAATACGACCAACAGACATCGGGGGAGGAGCAGGCACGAAAGTCAGCGGGTCTCGCGAACAACCACCGGAGTATGTCTCATGTCCATTGGCATTGAAGAGCGTAGTCCAGAGGCTAAGGCCCAAGGCGTCCCACCGCTTTGCGCGGGCGATCGCCTTTCGCGGGACGAGTTCGAACGTCGCTACGAACAGATGCCACACATCCACAAGGCCGAACTCATCGAAGGAGTCGTACACATGCCTTCGCCCGTCTCCGCGGAAGAACACGGCGAACCCCATTTCGATTTCAACGGTTGGCTGTTCGTCTATCGGGCTTACACACCGGTCGTTCGCGGCGGCGACAACTCCACGCTACGGCTCGACCTGGACAATGAATCGCAACCGGACGGCTATCTCCGGCTGCTTGCTGAATACGGCGGCCAAGCCCGCCTCGTCCAAGGCTTCGTGACCGGCGCACCGGAACTCATCGGGGAAATCGCCGCCAGCAGTGTAAGCTACGATTTGCACGACAAGTTGAACGCTTACCGTCGCAACGGCGTCCGAGAGTATGTGGTCTGGCGCGTGTGGGACGGGGCGGTCGATTGGTTTGTGTTGCGCGGCGGACGCTTCGAGAAACTATCGCCGTCGAGCGACGGCATCTACCGCAGCGAGTCGTTCCCCGGCCTGTGGCTCGACCCGGCCGCGGTCATGCGCGGCGACGTCGCGCGGGTTCTGCAAGTCTTGCAACAGGGCTTGGCCAGCTCCGAGCACGCCGAGTTCATGCAACGGCTGACGTCCAAATCGAGTTCCGATCGACCGCGCCCTCAATAGTCGATCGCATCCAGCATCGCTGCCAGGCCAACAACCAAAGCGGCGTTACAACGCCGCAGTCCAAAGTCGCAAGAACCAAGCGGTAGCATCAGCACGCAGCGAACCGACCGCCGATTCAATCCGAGGTCTTCGCCATGGCCGCAATCTGGAACACCGCCTGCGTCTTCATCTCCTCCACCTTCCGCGACATGCACGCGGAGCGAGACCAGCTCGTGAAGGTTGTCTTTCCGGCCTTGCGCGAGCGGCTGGAGAAGTATCGCGTCCACCTCATCGACATCGACCTGCGCTGGGGCGTGCCCAAGGAGCAGGCGGACAACGACCAGGCGCTCGATGTCTGCCTGGACCAAATCGACTCCTGCCGGCCGTTCTTCGTCGGCATTCTGGGCGAGCGGTACGGCTGGGTTGTCACACACCGTCTGGGACTGGCTCAATTTGCGGAGTCTTCAGAGCAAATTGTGCCAGTCCCCTTCACCGCAAACGGTCTTCGAATGGGCTCGAAGTACGGCTGGGTTCGGCACCACACGGGCAAGAGCATCACCGAGCTGGAGATTGTCTACGGTGTCTTGCAGAACCCGCCGATGCGCCGTCACGCGTTCTTCTACTTCCGCGACCCCGACGCCCTGCTCGCGGTGCCGGAAGAAATCCGCCGCACCGTGTACTGCGAGACCGAGCCGGAACTGATCGCCAAGCTGCACGACCTCAAGGCGCGAATTCGCCGAAGCGGCTACCCGCTGCTGGACGGCTACCCGGCCCGTTGGGACGCGAACGCTTACGATCGGCCGAGCCGGTCGCATGGCCGCCTCGTTGGCCTGGAAGTCTTCGGCGAACGTGTGCGCGATCAGCTCTGGCAAGCCATTCAGGAAGAGTTCCAGTTGCCAGAACAACCGCCTGTTGTTACCGCCGCTGACCCCTTGGCGGAAGAGCAGGACTACCACGAGCGGTTCATGGAGTCCCGGCTGCGCGTCTATGTGGGCCGCGAGCAGATCAACGACGCCCTGCTCGCCTTCGCGGACGGAAATGACCTAATTCCTTGTCTGGTGACAGGACCGTCGGGCTCGGGTAAATCCGCGGCCCTGGCCCGGTTTGTCCAAACGTTTGCCCAATCGCAAATCGCAAATCAAGAATCGAAAATCCTCATCATCTCGCACTTCATCGGCGCCAGTCCGCGTTCGACCAACCTGCGCGACATGCTGCGGCGTTTCTGCCAGGTCTTCAAGGCCCGCTTCGGCTTTGCTGAGGATGTGCCCGAAGAGGCGGCCAAGCTCACGGTCACTTTCCAGGAGTTTGTCGGCAAGGTCCCCGCAGATACGCGAGTCCTCCTGGTGATCGACGCCCTGAATCAGTTGGACGAAGCCGATCGCGCCCAGGAGCTGTACTGGCTGCCGAGAGAGTTGCCGCCGCAGGTGAAGGTGATCGTCAGTTGCATCAGTGACACCCTCGCCCCCACGGGGAGAGGGCAGGGTGAGGGGCAGGCAGTGCTGGAAGCCTTCCGTTGGCGAAAGCATAGCCCTGTGCAACTGGCTGCTCTCAGCGATGCGGAACAGCGACTCATCATCCGCCAGGTGCCGTCCCTGTCGGCCAAAACTCTGGACGATGACCAGGTGCGTCTGCTCTTGAGCAACCCGGCCACGGCCAATCCCCTGTTCCTGCTGGTAGCGCTGGAAGAGCTGCGTGGGTTCGGCTCCTACGAGCAACTGAACAACCGGATTGCCGAGTTCCCAAAAGAAGGCGACACCGTCACGGCCATCTTCACTCAGGTCATCGAACGGTTGGAAGAGGAATTCGACCATGAGACTGTGCATGCGGTGTTGACATTGCTTGCCAGCGCCCGCCGCGGCCTGTCCGAGCGTGAATTACAAGAACTCCTCGCCCCATCCGAATTCAATCGAAAATCAAAAATCGAAAATCAAAAATCCGAAGACCTGTTTCCGGTGCTACGTCAACTGCGGCCCTACCTGCTCAGCCGTGCCGGCCTGCTCGACTTCTACCACCGCAACCTCTTCAAAGCGGTTCGCGAACGCTATCTCGACACTGCGGAAGGACAACAAGCTGCTCACAGGATTCTGGCCGAACACTTTCGCTGCATGAGTTATCAGGACGGGGATCGACCATTCTGGCGCACCGATAGGCCACGCGGCTTGAGCGAGTTGCCGTACCATCAGGCGGGCGCAGGGCATTGGGATCAACTTGAACAGACTCTTTGCGACTTCGGCTACATCCATGCCAAGTGCGATGCTGGAATGACTTTCGACCTTGTGGCAGATTACCACCTTGCCCTCGCCGTCGAAACTCAGGCGGCGATTGAGCCGCTGAATGAAGGATGGGGGTTCACCCTTGTCAATGAATCCATGCAGTCAGCATTCAGTAAATGGCCAGGCCGAAGTCGTGTCGAGGAATTCAGCCGAGCTTTCACTTCGTGTGCCAGTCAGATCGCACAGGCAGGAATGAGAGCCTTTCTGCAATCAGCTATTGCACATGCTGACGCCTCTCCCATCACACAGGCTGCGGAAGCCTGGATCGCGGCGGGATATTGGAACATGCCGTGGCTGAGGCGGATCGGACGGCCACAACAGCCGCCTCAAGACCCATGCCTGATGACGATTCAAGGACACGCAGGAGCGGTCTGGGCGGTTACAATCCACCCCGTTACTCCCATCGTGGTTTCCGGGGGTGGTGATCGGCTGGTGAAAGTTTGGGATCTTGAGACAGGCGAACTGTTGCAGGTAATGGAAGGCCATCAAGCCGGGGTGAAAACTGTTGCTTTTGCCTGCGAGGGCAGGCGCGTCGTCTCTGGAAGTTGGGACAAGACAATCAAGATTTGGGATCTCACCACTGGTGTGTGTCTCGACACTTTCAGCGGCCATTCGGACACCGTTACTTCGCTTGCGGTGCATCCGACGAGTTTGTTCGTCGCGAGTGGTTCATGCGACGGGACAGTGAAGTTGTGGGATCTGGAGAAGAGAACCTGCCGGTTTACAATCGCCGCTCAGGGAGAAGGAGGAGAAGTTACGGCATTGGCGATTCACCCGACTGGGCGCTACCTCGTTTCCGCGATTGCAGGGGGGGCACCGATGATTTGGGATCTCCAGGAGAAACGAGGGACAGCTTTGGTTGGCCATACCGCCGCGGTTACAGCGGTTGCTTTCCATCCAGTTGGTCAACGCATTATTTCCAGCAGTCTGGACCACACGATCAAGATTTGGGAGTTTGGGAGTGGCAAGTGCATTGACAGCATCCCCTACAACTATTTTGGCGACGTTGTTACGCTGGCAATCTCCGAAGACCAGCGATCCGGTCGAGAGAGGTTCCTGTCGCTTCAACCGTCCACCTTCCGCTTTTCAAAAGATCGACTGGAGATGGGTTCTCCAACACCCCGCTTGGTCACGGCAGGTATGGGGAATCTCGTCGTTTGGGATCTGGAGACGAAAGTCCCTCCGAAGAGCATCAACACGGATCAACGAACTTCCTGGGCACTTGCGGCGCATTATGACGGACTCCGTGTGGTTTCGGGTGGTGATGATGGAACGCTCAAGGTCTGGGATTTGGAGAGTCCCGCCTTTGGTACACCTAACCAGAGGGAGACAGGACAGGTCCGCTATATTACCTTGATCCCAGGCGGCGCTCATGCTCTCTCGATCAACCTCGACGGGACATTGCAAATCTGGGAGTTTCAAACCGGCAGACGAGTTGTCATTCAACCTGGACACCTCGGCGCGTCCCTGTCGGTGGCGCTACATCCCGATGGTTGCCATGCTCTTTCAGGTGGTCCCAAAGGAGTTCAAGCTTGGAACCTCCAGACTGGTGCCCGCCTTATTACTCTTGCGGAACACACGGCTGTCGTGAGTTCTGTTGCCTTTCACCCGGATGGGCAGCATGCGATTTCTGGGAGTTACGACGGGACTGTCAAACTCTGGGATTTGGGTGCGGGGAAATGCTTACGGACTCTGGCAGGACACCAAGACAAGGTGAATGCCGTGGCGATCCACCGCGATGGGTTGCGGGCGATCTCAGCGGGTTCGGACGGCTCGATCCGGGTTTGGAGCCTCGACACGGGTAGTTGCGTGCAAGTCCTCCAGGGACACCTTGACAGCGTCAATGCAGTCGAGATTCATCCAGATGGCAAGCGGCTGGTTTCAGCCAGCAGCGACAAGACTCTGAAAGCGTGGGATCTCAACGATGGTTCCTGCCTTCGCACGTTGGCTGGACACAGGAGTTTCGTCGTAGCTCTGGCAATTCACCCGGCGGGGTGCCGACTTGTATCTGGAAGCTGGGACCGTACATTGCAAATTTGGGATCTTGAGACAGGTGCCTCCCTGGGGCGATGGGATGCGGACGTTTCTATCACGGCCTGTGCTTTCTTTCCAGACGGTCGGATTGCCACGGGTGACGACGCAGGAAGGGTCACCTTTCTCGATTTCATCGAGCAGTAGGAAGAGTCCCCTCAGCCCGGATATGGTCCGGGGACTTGAAAATGGGGGCAAACAAAGACTGCCATGTCGGAATTGGGCGAAGCGGTAACGCGCGTACTTTCTACGGGCCGTTCGGGGAACGGTTTTTTTGACCAAGCGTCAGGGTGCTTCGACGGACTGCACGAGCCACCTCTTTCGTTTGTGTGATCACCGTCTCGCCATACTGGTACATCAGGGGAGTGACCCCACGCTGCCTTATCAGACGTTGAGTGATCCGAAAGAGCGCCACTCTTTTCT
>Ga0247727_10002489_pt1 | contig 42053 bp, 38 predicted proteins | sample WisWelCaveWW1625_FD_202498 | JGI IMG/M metagenome (GOLD analysis project Ga0247727, IMG submission 202498) | Biofilm microbial communities from Wishing Well Cave, Virginia, United States - WW16-25 | ecosystem: Environmental > Aquatic > Deep subsurface > Groundwater > Cave microbial mat | place...
GTCGATGGCGAGTCCGGGAGGAGGCCCTGCTGATCGGTTGGGTCCTCAACCTCAAACGCCTTGCCAAACTCCTTCCGCTATCGCCGGAGCCAGTGTGAGAACGGCGAAACATTGGATCGATGGGCATGACGGAATCGCCAAACCACACCGGCGAGAGGTCATTTCTCTCAAATCGGTCGCCCATCCGCGGACAACAGCTCAAACACCAATTTTGTCAGCAGCCTGCTAACGGCAAATACGGGTTAATTTCAGCGCGATCAAGGGAGAGCGCGTGGCTAGCGCACATCACATCACACTGATTCCTGGAGACGGCATCGGGCCGGAGGTGGCGGAAGCGGCCGTGCGTGTGCTCGACGCTTCGGGGGCAACGCTGGTGTGGGAGCGCGAGGAGGCGGGAGCGGCCGTCGTCGAGCAGTACGGAACCCCTGTGCCTCCGCGGCTTTTGGAGTCGATCCGCCGCACAGGGGTGGCCCTGAAAGGCCCGGTCACCACGCCGGTCGGTAAGGGCTTCCGGAGCGCCAACGTCACCCTGCGGCAAGAACTGGATCTCTACGCCGCCGTGCGCCCGGTGAAGAGCCTGCCCGGTGTGGAAACGCACTGGAAGGACATCGACCTGATCGTGATTCGCGAGAACACGGAGGGCCTGTACGCCGGCCTCGAGCACCAAGTCGTGCCCGGAGTGGTGGAAAGTTTGAAGATCGTGACGGAGCGCGCGAGCACCCGCATCGCCCGCTACGCCTTCACGCTCGCCGAGAAGCAAAGGCGCCGGCGTATCAGCTCCGTGCACAAAGCAAACATCTTGAAACTTTCCGATGGCTTGTTTCTCGAATGCGCACGCCAGGTCGCACGTGAGCATCCGGACATCACCTACGACGAAATCATCATCGATAACTGCGCCATGCAGTTGGTGCGCGACCCGACCCGCTTCGACGTGCTCCTGCTCGAAAACCTCTACGGCGATATCATCTCGGACCTGTGCGCCGGCCTGGTCGGGGGCCTCGGCGTCGTTGCCGGCAGTAACATCGGCGATCACTGCGGGGTGTTCGAAGCCGTGCACGGCAGCGCACCCGACATCGCGGGTCGCGGCATAGCGAATCCAACGGCGCTGATCCTTTCTGGTGTTGAGCTGCTGCGCTACCTCGGAGAGAACACAGCGGCCGACCGCGTCGCAGGTGCTGTTCATGCGACCCTCTCCGATTCAAAAAGCCGCACGCGCGATCTCGGCGGCACTGCCACTCTTGATGAATTCACCCGCGCGGTGCTCACACACCTGGAAACCTAGCCCGGATGCTTCATGAAGCGCGCTGTAATGACACCACGGAGAAGCACTCAGACGAGCCCTTGCACTGGATCAGGCTCCGAGCATGACGGCACGCGATCGACGGCAACCACCGCTGCTCCTCCTAGGCCTGGACGGCGCGACCTTCTCAGTCATCGAACCGCTCACCCAGGCGGGACAGCTCCCGAATCTCGCGCGTTGGATGCAAGAGGGAACGGCCCGCCCTCTCTTGAGCACGACACCGCCCATGAGTTTTCCCGCCTGGTCTTCCTTGCAGACGGGACTTGCACCCGGCGAACACGGACTCTTCGATTTCACCCAAAAGATCGCCGGTGCCTACCGACTCCGCTTCACCAACGCGGCGGACCGCCGCGGTACTTCGCTCTTCGCGCGGGTCTCGCGTGCCGGAGGACGGGTCCTCGCGCTCGGTATGCCCGCAACCTTTCCGCCGGAAGCGGTGAACGGCCTCCTCGTTCCCGGTTTTGATTCGCCGCTGTCAGCAGGAAGCCGCTCGGATTTCGCCAGTGATCCCGCGCTCTACCGGCGCATCGCGGCCAAAATCGGCCCTTGGATGAGCCCGGATCTGAACGAGAGCGCCCGCGGCGACGAGTGGCGCGAGCGCGCCGTTGCGACTCTGCTCGCGCGCATCGAGCGCAAGACCGCCTTCGCCCTCGAAGCTCTCTCCCAGCTTGTGCAACGCGATGGCACAGCACCCGATCTGATCAGCATCGTCTTTTCGGAAAGCGACACCATCGCTCACCATTACTGGCGCGACTTCGACTCCCACTCGCCGCGTCGCGATCCCGCAGCAAGCGCGGAACGCCGCGGAGCGGTGGCGGCGGTGTACCGAGCGCTCGATGTCGCCTGCGGCGCGCTGCGCGCCGCCGTGGGTGCAAACGCCGCTTGCGTCGTCGTTTCGGACCACGGAGCCGGCGGCGCTTCCCGCCGCGTCCTGCACGTGAACCGCTACCTCGAGCAACTCGGTTTCCTCGCGCGCCGGCGCGCAATCGCCCAGCTTCCCGAGCGTTGGATACGCCGTCTGCGCGAGCGCGTGCTCGCCCATTTGCCGCCGGTTGCAACCCAGGCACTCTTTCGCCGCGCTCGTGGTGCAGCCGCCCGCCTAGAGAGCTGTGCGCGCTTCAGCGGTTTCGACTGGTCGCGCAGCTTTGCTTTCTCCGAAGAGGCGAACACGCAGCCGGGAGTGTGGATCAACCTGCGCGGGCGTGAAGCCGAGGGCAGCGTGGCGCCGGATGATTACGAACGCGTGCGCGGCGAAGTGATCGACGCGCTGCGCGACTGGAAACTGCCGGGTGGCGCACCGATTATTGCTTGGGCTCGGCGACGCGAAGAAGTGTATGCAGGCCCCTGCGTAGAGTGCGCGCCGGACGTCGTCTGCGAGTTGGCGTTGGAGGATGGCTACGCTCACTCCCTGGTACCGACGCCTTGGCGCGCTTCCACGTCTCCCGCCATCCATACCCTCTGCGAAGAAGAATTCGCTGGCGGGCGTGGGCGCGGCATGAACGGAACCCATCGACCCGAAGGCGTATGGATCGCGGCGGACACCGAGACCGCGAAGCTACCGCCGCCGCGCGACCTTACGGAAGTCGCACCGCTTCTGCTCACGCGCTGCGGGATTTCTTGGCAGGCCGATGACGGCGCAGCTAAGAACCGTGACGCCCGGCCCTACACGGCCGAAGAAGCAGCGCGCGTGCGCGAACGCCTGCGAGCGTTGGGATACTTGGAATGAACACAGACACTGAGCACCCCGAACTCTCCCTCGTCTTCCCGGTCTGCGATGAAGAGAGAAACATCGGTCCGTTGCTCGATCGTGCCCTAGCGCTGACGCCGGCGCTCGCGCGCCGTTTCGAAATCATCGTCGACGACGACGGCAGCCGCGACGGCGGCGCCGCGGAGATCGAGCTGCGCCGGCGCCAGTGTCCTCACTTGCGCGTTTTGCGCCACCGCAAAAACCGCGGCTACGGCGCCGCCCTGCGCGCGGGGCTGTGGGCCGCGCGCGGCGAGCTCGTGTTCTTCAGCGACGCCGATCTGCAAGTTTTCCACTCTGTCGCAGCGTAACCGCTCCAATTCAGCGGAGTAGAACTCAGCGATCGATCAAACGCGCGCCCAGCGGCTGCTGGCGCGCTACGCTCCCAACAAAACAAGAGCAGTCGACCCGGCACCCCAGCGCGGCGGTGTCCGGGCGCACGTGTATTTCGAGAAACCGAAACTGAGCGAATGATGCGAGAACCCTCGTCCGACAGCGAAGCGCCCGTGCAATCCCTTTCCGACGTCCTCGCGCGAGTACTGAGCCGCCGCGGCGCCGTCCATCTCAGCGGTTTGCAGGGAACCGCCAGTGCGCTGGTAGCAGCGGAACTGGTGCGCGCCCACGCCGGCGCCGCACTCTTCATCACCGCCGGTGCCAAGAGCGCTGATGCCTTCGCCAGCGATCTGCGCATCGCCCTCGGCGAAGCATCGACGTGCGAGTATTCGCGCGTACACGCATTCCCCCGCCACGATACGGGACCCTACGACCGCTTCTCGCCTCAACCTTTCATCGTCGCGCAGCGGATGGACGTGCTCGCCCGCTGGCTGGCGGAAAGTGGAGACCGCAACGACGCATCCGAGACTGCTGCAACCGCGTGCGAGTTGAGCGAGCCGGTAGTCGTCATCGCGCCGGCGACCGCCCTCGCCCTGCGCGTACCGCCGCGGGCACTGGTTCGCCGCTATTCGCTGCGCATCGCCGTTTCCGAGGTCAGCGAGCGCGACGCCCTCGTGTCCACCTTGCTCGGCGCCGGCTACGCGCGCATGCCCGCTGTGGAAGAAAAGGGCGAAGTCGCCGTGCGCGGCGGCATCGTGGACGTCTTCCCACCCCAGCGCGCGCGGCCCGTGCGCATCGAATTTTTCGGCGACGAAGTCGAGTCAATCCGTGAGTTCGATCCGGCGAGCCAGCGCTCGCAACAGGCTCTGCCCGCAATCGCGCTCCCCCCGGCCCGTGAACTCTTGTTCAGCCGCGACGAAGTCATCGCGCGCGGCGACTCCTTGCGCGCGCTCGCCGAACGTCACCGCCTGCCGGCCCACAGCGCGGATCAATGGATCGACACGCTGCTGCGCGGCAACCCGCCGCCCGGCGCCGAAGCCGTCGCTTCGGCGCTCCTGGGCGAACTAGAGACGGTCTTCGATTTTCTGCCGCCGCACACTCTGCTCGTCGTGGTCGATCCCGACGCTGTACACAAACGCCTACTTCACCACGCGGAAGAAACGCTCCAGGGTTTCGACGCCGCCCTGGCCGCGGAACGTTTGACCGCGGCACCCGAAACGCTCTTCCTGACCTCCGACGCCATCGCCGCCGCCTGTGCCGAGCGAGCCCCGGTTTATCTCGAACCACTCGATGTCGCCGACGGCGAGACCGAGCGCTACGCCCTGCGCGCCTTCGCCCACGACGAACTGCGCCGCGAACTCGTGAAAGCGCGCGGCGGCGAACGAGCCCTCGCGCCGTTGGTGGCGCAGCTCGCGCGCTGGCGCGAGGAACACTGGCGCTGTGCCGTCGCCGTCCCGACGCGGTCCGCCGCGGAACGCCTGCGCCATTTGTTCTCGGAATACGGCGTCGAAGCACCTCTGTGTGAATCAGCCCAGCCCCTCATGGAATGGGGAACCAGCGACAGCAACGAGCTGCGCATCGCACCGCTCTCCAGCGGCTTTGCCTTTCCGCTGGAACGTTTGGCGGTGCTCACCGAAGCAGAAATTTTCGGACCGCGTGAACGCCGCCGCAGCGCGACTACACTGCGGGAAGGCGCCTCTCTCGAAAACCTCTCCCAACTTTCTCTCGGCGATTACCTCGTGCACGTCGAGCACGGTATCGGGATCTACCGCGGGCTGATCCAACTCAACCTCGGGCCCACGGCGGGCGAATTCCTGCGCATTGAATACGCCAGCGGCGATCGCTTCTTCCTGCCCGTCCACCGCCTGAATTTGGTGCAGCGCTACGCAGGGGGTGACGGACACGCTCCGCGCATCGATCGCCTGGGCGGCGGTACCTGGCAAAAGACTAAACACAGCGTCAAGAAATCCCTGCACGACATGGCGAAAGAGCTCTTGGAAGTCCACGCAGCGCGCGAGCTGGCTCCAGGCCATGCCTTCTCCCCGCGCGACCGCTATCTCGAAGAATTCGAAGCGCGTTTCCCTTTCGAGGAAACCCCCGATCAACTCGCCGCGATCGAGGACGTGCTGAACGACTTACAACACAGTAAGCCGATGGACCGCTTGGTGTGCGGCGACGTCGGTTACGGTAAAACGGAGGTCGCCATACGCGCCGCCTTCCGCGTGGCCATGGACGGCAAACAGGTGGTCGTGCTCGTACCCACCACGGTGTTGTGCCAGCAGCATGCCGAAACGTTCCGCAAGCGCTTTTCCGGCACGCCGCTGCGCATCGCGGCACTGTCGCGTTTTCAGAGCACCAAAGAGACGCAACAGGTACGCGAGGGGTTGGCTTCCGGTGCCATCGACATCGTGATCGGCACACACCGACTGCTCCAGAAAGGTATCCTCTTCCGCGACCTTGGCCTCTTGGTGATCGACGAGGAGCAGCGCTTCGGTGTCGCTCACAAGGAGCGCATCAAGCAGCTCAAACACACGGTGGACGTCTTAACGCTCACCGCCACGCCGATTCCACGCACGCTCCAGCTCGCTTTCACCGGCCTGCGCGACCTCTCCGTCATCAACACGCCGCCGGCCGACCGGCTCGCGGTGCGCACCCAGGTGTGCCGTTTCTCGGAAGGGCTCATCCGCGAGGCCATCCTGCGTGAGGTGCGCCGCGGTGGGCAAGTGTTCTTCCTGCACAACCGCGTGCAGAGCATCGGCGCCATGGCTGAGTTTCTGGCGCGCACCATTCCCGAAGTGCGGATTCAGGTCGCCCACGGCCAGATGCCCGAACGCGAGCTCGAGCAACACATGCTGGCCTTCCTGAACGGCGAGGCTGACGTGCTTTTGTGTACAGCCATCATTGAGAACGGCCTCGATATTCCGCGCGCCAACACGCTCATCGTGAACCGCGCCGATACCTTCGGTCTGGCCCAGCTCTACCAACTGCGCGGGCGGGTCGGCCGCGGCGCTCAACGTGCCTACGCCTATCTCATGATCCCGGGCAGCGACGCCCTGACGGAAGACGCCCGGCGCCGGCTCGAGGCCATTCAAGATCTCTCGGAGCTCGGCAGCGGTTTCCGGCTCGCCAGCATGGACCTCGAGATCCGCGGCGCGGGCGATCTGCTCGGCTCGGAGCAGTCCGGAAATCTCGCCGCCGTCGGCTACGAGACCTATATGGAAATGTTGGAAGAGGCCATCGCCGAGCTGCGCGGCAACCCGCCGCGCACGGAGATCGACCCCGAGATCCGCCTGCCGATTTCTGCACAGCTTCCCGAAGACTACGTCCCCGACACCAACCAACGCTTGGTGCTCTACCGTCGCCTGGCCGGCGCGCGCGACGCCGCGGAATTCGGGCGCATCCGCGACGAACTGCTCGATCGCTACGGCGTACTGCCGCCAGTGGCCGAAAATCTGCTGCGCGTCATCGACATCAAAATCCGCGCGCGGGAGCTCGGCATCGCCGCGGTCGACCTCGCTCAGGGCCAGTTCGTATTCAGCGTCGGCGATCCCTCGCGCATCGACGCCGCACGGCTCGTCGCACTCATTTCCGATACAAAGTCCGGCCTGCGCGCCACACCGGATCACCGCATCCTGGCACCGGCTCCTAAAACTCAAGATGCCGAGACGCTCTGTGAAGCCACCGTTGGCTACTTGCAACGCTTGGCAGGTTAAAGCTTCCAATCAGCCAGGTCGCAAATCCGCGAACACGAAGCCGTCGCGCTCCGTGATTTCGCCCGGCACTACGGAAATGGGCGCGCTGAACATCGGCCCGGCATACGCAAAGGTGTGGAACTCGCCGCGCTCGCCGCAGGGATCCACCTCTGTGGGAAGCTCCACGAGGAGATCCGCATCGAAGATGCGGCCCGCGAAACGGCGATTGAGCTGTTTGGGATCCACGCAGGTCAGCCGCGCGCGCAGGCCGGCCTCCACCATCGTCTGCGCCAGTTCCCGCGTGGGCCGTCCCCAAAGCGGAAAAAGCGGTGCGATGCCGGTACCGGCGAGCTGGCGCTCGCGGTAGCGGCGTATGTCCTCGAGGAAGAGGTCGCCGAAGGCGACGGCGCGGATGCCCTCGGCAAATGCGTGCTCGACGAGCCGGCGCATGCGCAGCTCATACTCGGCGTTGCTGCACGGATGCGGCAGGGGCACGCGCCACAGCGGCAGGCCCGCGGTCCGGGCCTGGACTTCCAAAAGTTCCTCGCGCACGGCGTGCATGGCCACGCGCCCGAAGGCTTCGTTCACCGTCGTGAGCAGCCCCACGACTTCCAGCCCGACCTCCTGCCGCAGGACATGCAGGCTCCAGGCGCTGTCCTTGCCGCTGCTCCAGGAGAGGAGGACGCGTGTGCTCATGAGCAAAATTCCACGTTAGAATGCCTGCTTCTTTCAAGGAGACGAGCCGTGCAGAAACTAGCCAACCCTCTGCGACTGTGTGCCGCCGTGCTGGCCCTCTGCCTCGGCCTGGTGGCAGGACCCACCCGTGCAGAAGACAAAGCAGAAAAAGCCGAGAAAGCACAGACAACGGCTGAAGAACAAAAAGTCCAAACACAGGAAAATCTGATCGACGCCATTGCCGCCCAGGTGGGAACCGAGATCGTGCTGCTCTCGGAAGTCCTGGCCGTGAGCGCGCCGCTCGAAAAAAAATTGCGCGAGGCGGGGGGAGGCAGCCAGGAAGATCTGCTCGCCCTGCGCGGCGACGTGCTCGACCGATTGATCGAGCGGCGTCTGGTCGACCAAGTCGTGCGGCGCGCGGAGCTCGAAGCCACGGACGCCGAAGTAGACCAAGCCGTCGCCGCTATCGCCAAGGAGAACGAACTTGATTCTGAAGAGCTCGCGCTCACGGTGGAAGAGAAGGGCATGTCCTTCGACACCTACCGCGAGCGCATCCGCGGTGAGATCGAGCACGCCAAGGTGCTCTCCGCCATGGTGACCTCCCGCGTGCGCGTGACCGAAGAAGAAGTGCGCGCGCTCTTCGAAGAACACTACGGCGACCAAGCGCGCGATGGCATGGAGCTCAAGCTCCGCCATCTGCTCGTCTCCTTCGGCAAAGAATCAGGCCGCAGCGAAGAGGAAGCTTGCGCGCTCATGGAAACCGCGTTCCGACGCGTCCAGAACGGCGAGGCATTTCACCGCGTGGCGCTGGATATCTCCGAAGTGAATCCCGAGCAGGGCGGAAATCTGGGCTGGATTCACGAGAAAAAACTGGCGAGCTGGATGGCGCCGGAAGTGGCCAAGCTGGAAGTCGGCAAGACCAGCGGTGTCATCAAAACTTCCTTCGGCTGCAATCTGCTCCAGTTGGCGGACCGGCGCGCATACCAGCCCGTGGAGTACAGCGAAGTGCGCGAACGGATTCACCAAGAGCTGTTCGACCGCAAGACGGAGCAGGAATACAACCGCTGGATCGACAAGCTGCGCGAGCAGACCTACATCGAACACAAGGGCGTGCTGGCAGCCGGCATCTCGAGCGGAGCCAGTGCGGCGACAAAATAGTGTGTGAATGGGTAAAAAAGCAGTGGCGGCCGTGGGCACCTCTCTTATAGAGTGGGGAGATTGCATCACAGAAAGAGTCCCCCCCCTTATGCAAAATCGAATCCGCACGGCAGGAAGCCTCATCCTCACGGGTCTCGTCGCTATTTTGTGCTTCAGTTCTTGTGAGACGGGCAACGCAGGTGAGAACGTGACTTACCGCGCGCTCTACACGCCGTGCGGGAAAACCATCGCAGAAAATCCATCATCCAATAGCAATGTCCATTACACGTTTACAAGTCATGAAGTCGATGCCGCCCTCGCGAGCCAGGATTTCGGGGCGCGCACGTATCTTGCTTCTTTCTGTCAGTTTGCCAGCGGCGATCCGGTCGATCCCTCTGGAACGAGTTCCTATGCCTATCCCCACAACAATCCTCTGCGCTTCGTAGACCCGAGCGGAGCGCAAGGAAGAGAAGCGCAAGGACAATATATCCAGGTGAATGGGCAGTGGATTTGGTTCCCGCCTTTTGTCGCAGCCACAGATGCACTCACCGTGGAGATTCGATCTTCCAAGGCCACGATATTTCAGCCCTACGACCCGCCGAAAGAATATTTAATCGCAGGCGAATGGACGGACGAAGCTCGGCTAAGGAGGGATCTCCCTTCCTGGAACCAGACCATGGAAATGCTGGAAGTGCCTTTGCCAGGCAGCGGCTTGATAAAAGTTGGGAAAACAGCAGCAGACGAACTCTTGCCCTTACTCGCAGCAGCCGTTTGGAAACGCACAGGAAAACTGACGAGCGCGAAAATAACAGCTCATTACATGAGTAAGGCGTATAGCTACCAAGGTGGGGATATCAAGCGTATGGTAGCCGTGTTGATGGATTATGCTCAAACTAAAGGTTACACAGTCGAAGTAAAAGAGGGCGTATCGATCGTTAAGAGTGGTCAAAAAATGATCACTTACTTCAGCAATTACAATAATCTGCTCCCTAGCGAAATACATTCACTCCGTCCAAAGGTAGAAGCGTCACAGCTCTTTGAAAGCATGAAAGAGATCGCTAAAGCAGCAAGTGAAGAAGGAGTCGATGCATTAAAACTTCAAAGAATCAGATGATAAAGTCCAACAGATCGCGCCGATCGATCTAAGGCAACCCCAGTCGCGCTCGCAATTTGGCGAGCAGAGCCTCGTAAACGCTATCGGCAGACGCCCGTGCCGCGACGATCTCGAGGTACGGTCGGCAAAAACCACGAAAAAGACCCGCGACTCGCTCCAGATATTCCTCGCGCTCAAAGACTCCGTCGAGGCCGGCGCCGCGGGAGCGCGCTCGCGCGAGGCCGAGCGCGGGGTCCACATCCAAGACGAGGGCGAGGTCAGGTAGCGGGAAGCGCTCCTCGCATTGCTTCAGAATGGCCTCGGCGCCGAGTCCGCGCGCGCCCTGATAAGCGGCGGTGGAGAGAAAGTAGCGGTCGGTGATGACGACCTTGCCTGCGGCGAGGGCGGGTTCGATCACCTCGCGCACGTGCTGTTCGCGGTCGGCGAGGAACCAGCGCAGTTCTTCCTCTGGAGCCGCCGCTTCACCGCTGTGAACCATGGCACGGATGCGCTGTCCAAAAGGGCCGACGCTGGGCTCGCGCGTCGCGACGACGTCATGTCCGGCGGCGCGCAGCGCCGCCGCCAGGCGCTGCACCTGCGTTGATTTGCCGCTGCCGTCAATACCTTCGACGGCGATCAAAACTCCGTGTTTCATCGCGAGAATTGTAGCCGCGCCCACCTGTATTCCTGCGCGTTCACGCCGCGGGTGCGAGCGTTGTTCTCATGTTCTATCGCCGGTCGCGCGCGGCACCGCGCAAGTCCTTGAATTCACGACACCTCGAGCAGAAACGCCGAGCAGCCAAGCACCGGGCACACAACTTGCTCTCTGCTGCGGGCAGCGCCTCACGGCGCTGCCCGCTTGCACCCCTCTAACGGGACCGGGGGTCGGCGGGCCGAGGCGCCGGGCGGAGGCACGAGTTTCGGTGCGGGTTATAACGGGGTGAGGCCCGCACCGAGCTTCCGCTCGGCGTCTCTTCCGATCGATTCGCGCTCGCTACGAAACGGATTCCTTCAACAACGCATAAAATCACCCTCGCCACTGGAAGCTTCCGCCTAGCCGATCTTCCCGACGAGCTGAAAGGCGATGACGAGGCCGTAGATAGCGATGGACTCGATCAACACCATGCCGAGGATGTAGTTCACAAACATGTTGCCGGCGGCGCTGGGGTTGCGCGCGATGCCCGCGGTGGTGTTTCCCGCCGTGAGTCCTTGACCGATACCACAGCCCAACGCGGCCAGGCCGACGGCCAAGCCGGCGCCGAGTGCCGGGCCCAAACTAGAACCGCCCTCCGCCGCGGCGTGTGCTTCCTGTGCGGAGGCCGCGAAAGGAACCAGCGCGGCGATGATCGTCCAGAAAAAAAACTTCCCGAGTTTCAACATCGATTGTTCTCCCATTTTGGTGTTGTGACGAACGTTGTGGCCTTGAACGGACCCTAGTGCGCGTCCTCCAAAGCCAGGCCGATGTAAATCATCGTGAGCAGCGCAAACACAAAGGCTTGCAGAAACGAAACCACGATCCCTAAGCCGAGAAAGATCGCGGGAACCGCAATCGGAACCAGGCTCAGCCAAACCGCTACGACCGTGTGGTCCGCGAACATGTTCGCGAGCAGACGAATCGAGAGAGTCAGGATGCGAGCCAGATGCAGCAGAAACTCGAGCGGAAAGAAAAAAGGCGCCAGCAGACGCACGTGAATTTTCTTTCCAAAGAGTTTTACTTCAAAGAAGCTCGGGCCCAAAAACTGATTGATGTACCAAAAGCCGTGCTTGCGGATTCCGACGGCGTTGTAGACGGCGTAAGAAATAATGGCCCAGGCCGTGGTGGTGTTGACGTCGCTGGTCGCACCGCCGAGGCCGGGCACCAGCCCCATCAAGTTCGAGAGCAGGATAAACATGAAAATAGTGCCGACGATGGGCAAGTAGCGGCGGTAGTCGGGGCCCATGATCGCTCGGCCTTGGCTGTCGAGCATTTCGACCAAGAGCTCTGCCGCGTTGCGCAGCGTGAGCCCTTCGTCCGGCAAAATGCCCCCGCCCTGCGCAGCAAGCTTGCGTCGGACCGCCCAACCCAAACCGAGCAGGAGTAGCCCTGCGAGCAAGGCCGCCTGCAAAACCCACGAAAGGTGAGGGTCTACAAAGGGAACCGCCTTTGAAACCACCGGCTCCAAGAACGAATAGATGGTCACGCTTCGTCCTCAGGTTTCGGAGTGCGCTCGCGCGCCAGCCATGGGTTCCATTGCTCCCAGCTCGGATCGTCCGGCGCAGGACCCGCCTCGTAATTTTGCAGCGGTAGCGGTCGCTGTCGCCACGCGCCAAGAATCACCGCGGGTACAACGCTGGAAAGACCGAGCAGCAAACCGATGGGATGGGCTCCCGCCTGCAATGCCCAACGAATAGCGACGGCCAGCAGCAGGAAACGCAGGCCGAAACCAAGCAGCCACAGACGGCCGGTGACTAGGTCGCCGGCGAAAAGCCGCCGTGAACCGCGCAAGAGCGCTCGAAAATTCAGGGCTTCGATGGCCGCACCCAGGGCAAGGCTGCTCGCGAAGACAGGCGTCGAAAACAGAAAACCCGCCGCCACGGCGCCGGAGCCAAGCGTTAAATTGAGGCGCTCCATCGGCTCGAGGTTCCACAAACCCTTCACGTTTTACTCCCGCTGGGCCCCAGCGTCTGTGTTCCCATTCTCAAACACGCGCCTCAGCCGCCACAGCCGCAAAAAAAATGCGCCGAAACCGAAGCCCGTCCCCAAGAACAATCCCCACGGCGATGAGTCGAAACGTTGGTCGATCCAGAAGCCCAACCCCGTCCCGAGCAACAGAGCAAAAACCGCTTCCACGGTTCCTTGGTAGGCAGCTCCGCCGCGCTTCGCGAGCAAGCGCTTGCGAGAGCCCTCCTCTAGCTGGGACGCAGTTCCATCCTTTGAGGGTCCACGGGTCACTGTAGCCGCCGCCCTCCGCGCTCCCGGGATTTCACCGCGCCGGGAGCACCGCGCGAGAGGAAACCGGGCGTTTCTCAGCCTCCGAGGCACCTCCGAAAAACGGCGGCGATACTAGCGGAGAGCACCACAGCCCTCAATTCAATTTTGATACGACGCGAAAGGCTTCGCGCGCCGCCGCCACAGTCGCCGCGATGTCTGCGGGAGCGTGCGCCGTGGAAACGAAACCAGCTTCAAAAGCCGAGGGCGCAAGATAGACGCCGCGCTCGAGCATGGCGCGGTGAAAAGCCGCAAAGCGTTTCAAATCCGAGGCCTGCGCCTCCTTTAGATTGCGCACGGGTTCGGATCGGAAGAAAAAACCGAAAATGGCGCCCGCCGAGGTGGCCGATAGCTCGACCTTCGCTTCCAGGGCCGCGGCCAAGAAGCCGGCAGCAAGCTCTTGGGTGCGCTGCTCGAGCTCTACGTACACACCCGGACGTGCCAGGTGGCGCAGTGTCGCGAGCCCAGCGGCCATCGCGAGCGGATTGCCGGCGAGCGTCCCTGCTTGGTAAACGGGTCCGCTGGGTGCCACTTGCTCCATGAGCGCGCGCCTTCCGCCATAAGCCGCCGCGGGTAATCCCCCGCCTAAAATCTTGCCGAGGCAGGTGAGATCCGGCGTGACGCCATAACGCGCCTGAGCACCGCCGCGGGCAATGCGAAAACCCGTTATCACTTCGTCGAAAATCAGAAGAGCGCTGAATTCGTCGCACATGGCACGGAGACCCTCGAGGAAGCCGGGCTCTGGCAGAATACAACCCATGTTGCCCGCAACGGGTTCCACTATGACGCAGGCTAGCTCCGCGCCGTAGCGCGCAAAGGCTGTGCGCGCGGCGGCGAGATCGTTGTACGGAACTTGAACCGTGAGTTCGACATAGGCGCGCGGCACACCGGGTGAACCGGGGATTCCCAATGTCGCGACTCCGCTGCCAGCTCCCAAAAGGAGCCCATCGACGTGCCCGTGGTAACAGCCTTCAAATTTAAGAACGCGTTCGCGAGAAGTTATGGCCCGCGCCAGACGCAGTGCGCTCATGGTGGCTTCCGTGCCAGAATTCACCATGCGCAACATCTCGACAGCGGGCATGGCTTCCCGGACGGCTTCGGCGAGTTCCACTTCTAACTCCGTAGGCGCACCGAAGCTAGTCCCGCGGGCTGCGGCTTCCTGTATGGCGCGCAGCACCTCGGCGTCGGCATGGCCGAGAATCAGCGCACCCCAGGAAGTGACGTAGTCGAGGTACTCGTTGCCGTCGGCGTCCACCACGTGCGCACCCTGACCTCGAGTGATGAAACGCGGTACGCCGCCAACCGCCCGAAATGCGCGCACGGGGCTGTTAACGCCGCCGGGAATCACCGCTTGCGCGCGGGCAAGCAGGCGCCCGGACTCGCTAGTCCGCATCAAAACCGCACCGAGGGAAGCCCGCCGTCTGTTTCGGCGGCGGCCTCATCGCGCTCCGCCATGCGCGCAACGGCCACCAGCTCCTCGCCCTCCGCGAGGTCCATCACGCGCACGCCCTGGGTGGCGCGGCCCATGGTCGAGATGGTGGAGACCGGACAGCGCAGCACCTTACCGCCGTTCGTAATCAACATGACTTGATCGTCGTCGAGCACTTGCGTAACACCGATCACGAGGCCATTCCTCTCGTTGGCGCGAATGGTGATGATGCCCTGGCCGCCGCGATTTTGGATGCGGTAGTCCTCAAGCGGTGTGCGCTTGCCGTAGCCATTAGCGGTAACGGAAAGGATCGTGGCGCCGGGCGACAAAATTTCCATCCCCACCACTTCATCACCTTCCAAAAGCGAAATCCCACGCACCCCCGTAGCCGTGCGCCCCATCGGCCGCACCTGGCTCTCCGGGAAACGAATCGATTTGCCGCCCTGAGTGACAATCAAAACTTCCTGCTGCCCATTGGTGCGCCGCGCCGCGATCAACTCGTCGCTCTCGGCTAAGTGGATAGCGATGATGCCACCGCGGCGAGGGTTTGCGTAGGCGGAGAGCGCCGTCTTTTTGATGACGCCGCGCCGTGTACAGAGGAGTACGTATTCCTGATCGGAACTCTCGAAACCGCGCACCGGCAGGGTGGCCTGTACGCGCTCACCCTCTTGCAGCTCGAGGACGTTGACCAAGGCCTTGCCGCGGGTGGCGCGGCCCAAGAGCGGCAGTTCGTGCACCTTCTTCCAATGCACCCGACCGCGGTTGGTAAAAAACAGAATGTAGGCGTGGGTCGAGGCGACAAAGAGGTTCTCTACGAAATCTTCCTCCTTCGTCTCCATGCCTTTCAGGCCCTTGCCACCGCGGCGCTGAGAGCGGTATTGCGTGATGGGATTGCGTTTGATGTATCCCGCGTGGGACACGGTGACTACCATGTCCTCTTCCACGATCAAGTCCTCGGTGGTGAGACCTTCGACGGCACTCGTCAGCTCCGTGCGCCGCTCATCTCCAAATTTGTCGCGGATCTCTTCAAGCTCCTGGGTCACTACCTCGAGCACGCGCGCCTCGTTGGCCAGTAGATCCTTCAGGTCGGTGATCTTGGCGCGCAGTTCCGCGAGCTCGTCGAGTACCTTCCGGCGCTCGAGGGCGGTGAGAGCGCGCAGGCGCATCTCGAGGATGGCCTGGGCCTGGGCCTCTGAAAGTTGGAAACGTTCCATCAAACCCGTTCGCGCCGCCTGTGCGTTCTCCGCTGAACGGATGAGTGCGATCACGGCGTCGAGTTGCTCGAGGGCGATCGCAAAACCCTCGAGGATATGGGCACGGGCCTCGGCTTGAGCGAGGTCGTAGATAGCGCGGCGCGTGACGACTTCGCGCCGGAACTCCAAAAAGTGATCAAGCGCCTGCTTGAGGCTCAGCACCACAGGGCGCCCATTTACCAGGGCCAACAGATTCACGCCGAAGGTCGTTTGCAGTGGCGTCAACTTGTAGAGTTGATTCAGCGTGATGTCCTCGGAAGCGTCCCGCTTGAGCTCGATCACGATGCGCATGCCCTGGCGATTAGACTCATCGCGCAGATCCGACACGCCATCGACCTTGCCCTCTTGCACGAGCTCGGCGATGCGCTCGAGCAGCGAGGCCTTATTCACCATGTACGGAATTTCCGTCACGACGATGCGCGGCCCGCGCTTGTGTGCCTCGAGTTGGGTACGGGCGCGCACGGTGATGTGGCCGCGGCCGCTGGCATAGGCGGAGCGGATGCCGTCGGTGCCACAGATCATGGCACCGGTGGGAAAATCCGGACCGGGCAGTTTCTCGAGCAGATCATCGAGGTTGCACTCGGGGTGGCGCGCCTCGAGGATCAGGGCGTCGATCAATTCGCGTAGATTGTGGGGAGGGACGTTGGTGGCCATGCCCACGGCGATGCCAGCCGATCCGTTGGCGAGCAGATTGGGAAAGCGTGCGGGTAGAACCATCGGTTCTTCGATCTGGCCGTCGAAGTTCGGCATGAAATTAACCGTCTGGCGGTCGATGTCGCGCAACATCTCTTCCGCCAGCGGATGCAGCCGCGCCTCGGTGTAGCGATAGGCCGCGGCCGGATCGCCATCGATCGAGCCGAAGTTGCCCTGTCCGTCGATCAGCGGGTAACGCAGCGAGAAATCCTGAGCCATGCGCACCAAGGAGTCGTAGACCGCCTGATCACCGTGGGGGTGATAATGCTTGAGCACCTCACCAACAACGCCGGCAGATTTGGAATAGGTTCGGTTGGAGAGCAGACCCTCCTGCTGCATGGCGTAGAGGATGCGGCGGTGGACAGGCTTCAGACCGTCGCGTACGTCGGGCAGAGCTCGACTGATGATGACGGACATCGAATAATCGAGAAAAGAACGCCGGACCTCGTCCTCGATATTGACGGGCACCAAGTTCGCAGGCGGAGCGCCACCCGCAGCCGCCGGCGCTTGCCCGCCTTCTACCGGTTCATCTGCCACCTAAATCCCCATTTCACATCTGAGGTTCGAGCGTTGGGAGAAGGTCGGAGCGACGAGCTAAACAGATCTGCGAGGAGCTCCGACCTTCTCCCAACGCTCGAACCTCAGATGTCCAAGTTCTGTACCTCGAGCGCGTTCTGCTCGATGAATTCACGCCGCGGCTCAACCTCATCGCCCATCAGCGTGCTAAAAATTTCGTCAGCCTCGACGGCATCCTCGATTTTTACCTGGAGCAGCGTTCGCACCCGTGGGTTCATCGTCGTCTCCGCGAGTTGTTCCGGATTCATCTCACCGAGGCCTTTGTAACGCTGAATCGAAAGGCCCTTGCGGCCCAGCTCGAGCACGCGGTCGAGCACGAGTGGCGCGGTTGCAAAACTCTCCTCCGCTGCGGCAGCCGCTGCGAGGCGGAACGGCGGCTCTCCCAGCACGGACATTTGTTGAGCGAGTTCAGATAGGCGCCGAAAATCCGGTGAGCGCAAACTGTCCGCGTCGAAGCGCGTCTGAAATTGACCACCGGACCGCCGCGCACGCGCTACCAAGCTGAAGCCACCGTGCTCGGGATCTTCTTCCACGTTCCAGTGCACGACGCCGGGGTTCGCGTAGAGCTCACGCAATTTGGTGTCAAGCTGTACAGGAATACGCTCCTCGAGGGCCACTCGGCCCGCAAGATCCCGCTCGCGGGGAACGCCCGTCCAAATCGCGGCGTCAATTACCTGCGCGTCCAAGCGGCGCGCAGCGAGGCGCGCCAACAACCGGCGGTATTCGCCGGCGCGTAAGAGCAGTTCCCGCAGCACTTCGGGGGACAGCCCTGAGCGCGATCCCGCGGCCGTGACGCGCACGTTCTCAAGAGCGAGATCGAGAAGATAGGCCTCCAGGGCCGCTTCATCCTTGACGTAGCGCTCACTCTTGCCTTTTTTAACCTTGAACAAGGGCGGTAATGCGATGTAGAGGTAGCCGCGGTCGATCAATTCCCGCATCTGGCGATAGAAGAAAGTGAGGAGCAGCGTGCGGATGTGACTGCCGTCGACGTCGGCGTCGGTCATGATGATGATGTGGTGATAGCGCGCTTTGTTGGCGTCAAAATCTTCGCCGATCCCGCAACCGATGGCTGCAACTAGAGATTGAATCTCTTGGCTACTGAGCACGCGGTCTAGGCGAGCGCGCTCGACGTTCAAGATTTTGCCACGAATAGGCAAAATGGCTTGGCACTCGCGCAGACGTCCTTGCTTGGCGGAACCACCCGCTGAATCCCCTTCTACGATGAAAAGTTCGGATTTGGAAGGGTCACGTTCCTGGCAATCGGCGAGTTTGCCCGGCAGGCTGTAATCCGCCAGCGCGCCTTTGCGCCGCGCCAGATCGCGTGCCTTGCGCGCCGCTGCACGCGCGCGCGCGGCTTCGAGGGTTTTCGCCGCGATGGTCTTCGCAACCGCGGGGTTTTCTTCGAGGTATTCACCAAGTTGTTCGTACAGCAGGCCTTCGACGATGCCGCGCACGTCGCTGGTGCCCAGTTTAGTCTTGGTCTGTCCTTCGAATTCCGGTTGTGGCAGCTTGACCGAAATTACGGCGGTCAGGCCCTCGCGCACATCGTCGCCGCTCACGCTCTCTGCAGCGTTCTTACCGTTTCCTTTTTGGTGAGTGGTGATGTAGCGGTTGATCGTGCGCGTGAGCGCCGTGCGGAAACCGACTAAGTGCGTTCCGCCCTCTACGGTATTGATGTTGTTCGCGAAGCTGTAGACGCTCTCGTTGTAGGTTTCGTTGTATTGAAGCGCTACTTCCACCACCACGGGGATATCGCGCCCGCGACTCGGCATGATGCGTTGGCCGGAGATATAGACCGGGGGCTGGTGCAACGGAGCACGGCTGCGATTCAAGTGCTCGACGAAAGAGATGAGCCCGCCTTCGTAGCAGAAATCGTGAGATTTATTGCTGCGCTCATCGCGGATCCCAATGCGGATCCCTGCGTTGAGGAAAGAGAGCTCGCGCAACCGTTGAGAGAGGACGTCAAAGGAAAATTCGATGCTCTGGAAAATCTCCGGATCCGCTCGAAACGTGATGCGCGTGCCCGTCTTCTCCGTGGTACCGATGGAGTCCAACGACCCTTGAGGAATGCCCCGGGAGTAGAGCTGCCGCCATACTTTCCCATCTCGGCGAATTTCGAGTTCGAGGTGTTCCGAGAGCGCGTTGACAACCGAGACTCCGACGCCGTGGAGCCCACCGGAGACTTGGTAGGTTTTTTCATCGAACTTGCCACCGGCGTGTAGCGTCGTCATGACCACTTCGGCGGCTGGTCGTTTCTCGATAGCGTGAATATCAACTGGTATACCGCGCCCGTCATCATCGACCGTAACGCTACCGTCGTCGCGGATAACTACGGAAATGTTCTTGCAGTAACCTGCTAAAGCTTCGTCAATCGAGTTATCAACAACTTCGTAGACTAGATGGTGTAGGCCCTCGGGTCCGGTGGTCCCGATATACATCGCGGGACGCTTCCGAACTGGGTCGAGGCCCTCGAGTACCTCGATTGAACTCGCGTCATAGCTCACGGCAGACTCATTCCTGACTAGAGAAGTGCGGCCTTTTTCTCCGCCCTGACCGGGAGGGGACCCTAACGCGGCACACAGGGAGAAGAAGCACGCACCACCGGAGGGTACAGGAAGCCTAACTCACCGTAAAGGCATCTAGATCCAGTCTTTAAAACGAGGTTGATTGTGGGTTTAAAGGCGCATGGGCATTACAACGGCTGCTGCGTCTGGGTCTTCTGTGGAGTGGAGTAAAGCGGGGGAGAGACTATCTTGGAGACCGAACTCAACTTCCTTCCCACCCAAGGCTCCGACGGCATCAAGCAGGTAGCGAGCGTTAAAGCCAATTGCGAGCTTGTCACCTTCAAAGTTGGCATCGAGCTCTTCGCGGGCCTCCCCGTAATCAGGGTTGTTGGACGATACGACGAGTTGCCCCGTTGAGAACTCGAGTTTGACGGCGCGACTCCGCTCACTAGAAAGAAGTGCCGCTCGCCGAAGTACTTGTCCAAGCACGTCAACGGGGATTGCAACCTTGTGTTTCAGAGACTGTGGGATGACCTGCCGGTAGTTCGGGAACTCACCCTCGATGAGGCGCATGGTTAACATAATATCACCTTTGCGCAGCAGGCCACTATTCTGCTCAAACCCGATCTCAACCTCGTCGGCGTCTTCCTCATCAACAAGACGTTTTATTTCTGCGAGCCCCTTACGTGGGATGATGATATTTCCCGTAAGACTAGACTCCGCAAGAGGAACGTTACGGTCGACATAAGCAAGCCTGTGACCATCTGTAGCAACCATACGCAGCCGATCCCGATTCTCCGAAACTTCGAGGAGAACTCCATTCAGGTTATAACGAGTTTCATCGGAAGAAGTCGCGTACATAGTACGCTCAATCATACTACTCAGCACAGCAGCGTGAATTTTTACGAGATTGCTTAATGAAGCATCTGGCAGCGTCGGATACTCTTCCGCAGAGGTACCCGCCAGAGTGAAGTGGGAACGCGCACAACGTAGTTCCAAGTAAGAGTTCTCTGTGCGTTGGATCTCGATCTGTCCATCGGGTAGCTCGCGGACGATTTCATAGAGCTTTCTCGCCGGCGTCGTGAGAGAACCTCCTTCAGACACCATTGCTACTAATTGGCTGCGCAGCCCTACCTCCAGATCCGTCGCGGCAAGCTGGAGAGCACCTTGTTTCCCATGTTTTTCCGCTTTGAGGAGTACATTGGCAAGAATTGGCATCGTGTTCCGCTTTTCAACAATGGCTTGGACTCGACTAAGGCCGTGTTGAAGTTCGTTCTTATCGATAGATAGTTTCATTGCTATTTTCTTCTTTCCTAGAGATAGAACAAATCTGTAGTCGTCATAGTCTGTCGGGTACAGACAAAGCCAGCTTATCTACTTGTAAAGTCCACACTTTTCTTTTGTCTGGTTTCTAGAGATTTCTATATAGAGAAAGTCGTGAACTAAGGAACCAGCCGATTTTAGCATGTGCATTGGGTGGGATGGCGTCTATTTTTGTCAGGGAAGGACTGAGGTTATTGCGCTGGGCGAGGAGGGAGCTTGACACACCTTCTACCTGCTAGTTATTGTCTTTAGTTCGCTGCTAATCTGGTGTAGAAGTTGCCTGCAACTCGTTATATCTCTGAGACTAGGTAGTTCAATGAAACGGACTTATCAGCCGAGTCGTATTCGCCGCAAGAGGGTCCATGGATTTCGTGCCCGGATGCGTACCCGCGGTGGCCAGGAAGTATTAAAGCGGCGCCGTGCTAAGGGTCGAAAAAGGCTCACCGTCTCGTTGTCATCTAAGTAGGGTGGTGGAAGCTGCACCGGGCAGCGGGCACCGTCTCCGCCGGGTCCACCGGTTGTGTCATTCCCGCGATTTTCAGAGAGTAATGCAGATTGGTGAACGCAGGAGCTCCGGGTTGTTTACCATCGTGGTAACTCGGAGCGAAAATCTAACTAGCCGCTTAGGGTTGACAGTTGGTCGGAGGGTGGGTGGCGCCGTACAGCGGAATCGAGTGAAGCGGAAGGTTAGGGAGTGGTTTCGCGCACAACGGAGCCAGCTACCAGCTGGAGTGGACATTGTTGTTATCGCGAGACCAGAAGCTTCTCGGTTGCCTTTCCTGTCCCTTTGCGGTGAACTCGATAGGTTGATTTTTTAACAAAATGGGGGCAGAGAAGTGAATCCGGTCGCGTTGCCACTAGTTACTCTAATCCGACTATACCGGAGCCTTCTTTCTCCTTGCTTTGGAATACGGTGTCGCTTTTTCCCGAGTTGTTCGGAATACGCGATAGCAGCACTGCAGCGACATGGTTTCTTTCGAGGTAGTTACTTAGCGGGGAAGCGCTTGCTGAAATGCCAGCCTCTTTACGCAGGTGGCATCGACCCGGTGCCTTAAAGCCGGTAATTACCCTGCAGCTCAGAAGGCCAAGACGCTACAGAAGCTAAAGGATCGGTCTTCGTCCGCGCGTTAGAATGAGGAGCAAACAGACGGTGGATCGGAATCTCCTGCTTGCGTTTGCCCTGGCTTTCTTGGTTTTGATGCTTTGGAGCGTTTACCAGCGCGGTGCTGCGCCGCCGCTTACTCCCGAACGTAGCTCTACACCAGAAGTCACACAGGAGGACAAGGAGGAGTCCTCATCGCCATTGCTACCACAAGACCCGGCAGATTCCGCTGGAGATGCGGAACGCGATGCTCCCCCCAAACAGTCCTCCTCAAAGGTAGTCCCGGCCGAGCCGGAGAAGCTGGTCCGCATTTCTTTACCTCTGTACGAAGCGGAGTTGAGCAGCCGTGGTGCAGGCATCACACGCTGGTGGCTGACGAAGTACCGGACGAGTCGTAGTACAGACAGCCCTCCTGTAACACTTACCACCCTGGATCCCACGCGGGAAGTTGGCCTAGCGACGCCCTTCCTTGAGCTCAACTTGGGAGACCTGAGCTTGGCTGACTTTCGGGTGGAGCAACCTGACCCACTGCAGGTTGTCTTCACAATAGAGCGGGGTAATGTTGTACTGCGCAAGATCTACCATTTTTCCCGTGACTCTTACATCGGCAAGCTACGCATCGAGATCGATAATCGCTCGGACGACCTAGTTCGAACCAGTTTTGAGGTTGTATGGCCTGGGCGCGCGAGCGAGGCTGGCGGGGAGATGGAACATGGCTTGGCCGTGCTCCACACCGGGAGCGTGAAGCGAGAGCCTTGGGTAACACCAGGTTTCTTAGCTTGTGGGAGAGGGGGCGGCGCTAAAGAGGAACGTCAATTTTCGGGAGAGGTGGATTGGATCGGCGAGGAACAGCGCTATTTCATCGCTGCTGTGCTTCCTGAGCTACCGCGCGAAGCGGTCGGGCGCTTCGTCCCTAACCAAGGTGGCCACTCCGGTTCCGCGGTTCTTGCCTATCGTCCCGTGCCGGTTCCTCCCGGTCAGGTGGCCGATCGCGAGTATCGCTTTTACATCGGGCCTAAGGAACACGAGCAACTTGTTGCCGCGGGTGGCAGCCTCGAAAATGCCATCAACTTGGGATGGTCGTGGGTGGCTCCGCTTACGCGCTTTTTTGGTTGGCTGTTGCGCACATTCCACACTGTGATTCCTAATTATGGCGTTGCCATTATTTTGATCACCCTCATGGTGCGGGTTGTTACGGCGCCGCTTACTGCCAAGCAAATGCGCTCTATGAAGAAAATGGGGGAATTACAGCCGAAGATTAAGGAGCTTCAGGAAAAGTACAAAGACGACCGCCAGCGACAGTCCCAGGAGATGATGAGTTTGTATAAACAAACGGGAGTCAACCCGCTGGGTGGTTGCCTTCCCATGTTGCTGCAATTTCCCGTTTTTATTGGTCTCTATTACGCTCTCCAGAGTTCTATCGAGCTGCGCCAGGCATCCTTTGTCGCTTGGATCGATGACCTCTCCGTTCCGGAGACCCTTTTTGTGATTCCGGGCGTTGAGCTTCCTTTCCGTGTACTTCCCATTTTGATGGGTCTTAGTATGATCGCCCAGCAGCGCATGACACCTTCAACGATGGATCCAGCGCAGGCCAAGATGATGATGACGGTTATGCCCGTGATGTTTACCCTGCTCTTCTATCAGTTCCCTTCGGGCCTCGTTTTGTACTGGCTCGTGAGCAATATTTTGGCGATCTCCCACCAAGTGCTCGTCAACCGCGGCAGCCGCAAAAAAACCATCGCCTAAGAGGTTGACCCAAGGTAGAGTGGACGACGATTCACCAAGATAGGGTGGAGGGTAGTAGTAGGGCCGAATTCATTGCGGCCGCAATGGCAGAATCAGCCCTTTTTCAGCGTGAGGAGTGGTAGAGAGCCGTGTACGATCCGAAAACTGAGCCACGAGAATTTCTCGGTTTGTCTAAAGGCGAGGCTGTCGCTAAGGCCTGCCGTTTCTTTGCTTGCGATGAATCTGAGCTCGAGCTCGCCGAGCTGGATTCCAAACGGGTGTTTGGTTTGGCTACTCGAGTAGGGATCGTGGCTCGAACAGTTGGAGCTCGGCGGGCTCCCCGCGAACGGGAGCGTGAACGAGAGCACCGTCGCCGCGAGCCGGAACCCGAGATCTCCGTGGAGCCGACTCGCGACTCGTTTGCGCGGAGCCGTGAGTCTCTGCTTCAGCAGCAAGCAGATCCGGAGATAGAAAAATTTGAAGGTGGCCCCTCTTCCGAGCTGAGTCCTGTAGGTGAATTTGTACGTGGGGTCGTTGCTCGGATGGGTCTCGGAGACTTTCGAATCAGCGAAGAAGCAGATGAAGGTGTCTTGGTCATTTCTTTGCAGGGTCCTGCGGTACGCCAGATCGTAGACTTTGACCGCCGGGCGATCGAGGGCATTAAGATTTTGGCTGGACAAGCAGCCCTACAGCAAGAAGGTGATGCTCCGCGCCGTATCGTGATCGATGTAGAGAGCGATCCGGATGAGAAGGAACAGTTTTTGACACGGCTGGCTGAGCGGGCGGCTCGCCGTGCTACGGAAGCTCGCCGATCAGTGGCCCTCGATCCGATGAACTCTAGAGATCGCAGGTTGATTCATGTGGCCCTGCGCAATGAGAGACGAGTTGCCACAATGAGCGTGGGGAGCGGTCGTTACCGGCAGGTTGTCGTTGTTCCGGATTCAGCTCCGGAGTGGGAGGAAGCCAGCCAGTATCGAAAGGCCTCAGAGAGCAATTCTCAATTTGATGACTGATTCGTCTTTATTCACTGTGGCCTGGGTGTTCCACGTGGAACACCCAGGCCACAGTGAGATGCCTTTCTCGGTTCCAAGCTTGATTGTTCCACGTGGAACATTCCTCAATTTCTGATTGTGCCGACTGACGCTGAACCGTTGACACAGGCAAAAAACCTGCTTCGTCAAGCTTTTTCGGAGTTGAAGTCTCCCCAGGAAGACTGGTCCTCAGCCGAGGCATCATTGCTGGCTTTTTCTTTTCTTCTTTCGGCTTGGTCGCAGCATATGAACCTGACGGGCCATAAAGATTTACTAACTGTCACAAAGCACTTGATCCTCGAAGCACTAGCTATAGAAACAATTCTCCCTGCCGGATCTAGTCTCGTGGATCTTGGTGCTGGAGCTGGTATTCCTGGTATCCCGCTCGGGATTCTTCGCCCTAGGCTAGCCGTGACCTTGTTGGAAGCGCGGGAAAGACGCCACTACTTTCAGAAGGAAGCCATCCGACAGCTCAAACTTCCCAATGTACGTGCTGTTCGGAGCCGGATTGAAGATCTGACAAGTAGCTCCTACGATTTGGTTATTGCCCAGGCACTCGCAAAACCTGAACAAGCGCTGAAATGGATGTTGCCTCTGGTGCAAGCGGGCGGTTGGCTCGCTATTCCATTGGGCTCATCATCTGCAGAGCCTCTGGCTGTCGCCAACGTCGAAGCCCGTGTTGTGGAATATCGCGTCCCCATCGTGAAGCTGGCTAGAAAGCTTTGGCTTGGGAAAAAAGAAAGAGTCTAAAGATTCTTCCACCTGCACTAGGAGAATCAAAATATGCTAGAAAAAAGCCAGAGAGAGTACCCTAGGGGATTCCCTAGGGGATAAGTTTATATGTCTGCGCGATCTCATTGCATTGCTGTGGTCAATCAAAAAGGTGGTGTTGGGAAAACCACAACGGCCGTCAACCTCGCTGCGTCAATCGCAGCTTGCGAGCGCCGAACCCTTTTAGTCGACATGGATCCCCAAGCGAACGCGACCAGTGGCTTTGGTGTAGTAGGTCCTTCAGCTCAGATTTATGACGCGTTGATCGGAGAGCGCTCAATCGACCAAATTGCACTTCCAACAGAGCTGGCCTATCTCCAACTCGTTCCGTCGGCTCCAGACCTCGTCGGGGCTGAAATCGAACTGGTGGGTGTTGCGGAGCGGGAGCGGCGTCTCGAGCAGGCACTTGCGCCCGTTCTCGATCGCTACGACTTCATCCTCGTGGATTGTCCACCTTCTCTGGGTTTGCTGACGTTGAATGCCCTTACGGCCGTAGATGCTGTACTGATTCCGCTTCAGTGCGAATACTACGCGCTCGAGGGATTAGCTCGTCTGCTCGAGACAGTGGACCTCGTGCGCCGCGAACTCAATCCGCGTCTGGAGCTTCTGGGAATTGTGCTGACGATGGTTGATAGCCGCAACAATCTCGCGCGCCAGGTCGAGGCTGAAGTGTGCAAGTGGTTCGGCGGACGCGTTTTCAAGACGCGCATTCCCCGCAACATTCGCCTGAGTGAAGCGCCGAGTCACGGCAAGCCTATCTTGTTGTACGACATCCGTTCCAAGGGCGCGTTGAGTTATATGCGTCTAGCTGAAGAGATCCTAGGGATGCCAGAAGTGCACCCGACGCAGAAGCTCCGTGCGGAACCGCAGAACGTTCTTCTTGCGATCTCGAGTAGGGAGCTGAACAGCAGCGGAAAAGCGACTGCGGTGAAATCCCAAACTACTATGACAGGGGGATCTCGTGTCGACACAGCGTAGTGCGCTCGGGCGTGGGCTCGGCGCGTTAATTCCGGGTGCTCGAGGAGGAGCTCCTACTGCGAGCGGGACTCCGTTGGCGAGAACTGCCGCCGGCGAAAATACACATCGGGCAGTAGTGGAAGCAGAAGCCGGCAAGGCAGTCCTGGCGATTCCCATCAACGAGATCGTGCCGAATCCCGAGCAGCCACGGAGGCGTTTCGAAGAAATTGAGTTAGAGCAGCTCGCCGCCTCGATTCGCCAGCACGGCGTGTTGCAACCGGTTGTAGTAGAGCGAACGCCCGATGGCTACCAGCTCTTGGTTGGCGAGCGGCGCTGGCGGGCCGCTCAACGGGCTGGCCTCGCTCGAATTCCCGCGATCTTGGCCGACGTCGCAGGCCGTGAACGCTTGGAACTCGCGTTGATCGAAAACATCCAGCGCCAAGACTTGAATCCGATCGAACTAGCCCTTTCCTTTCGAACCTTGGTCCAAGCCGGTCTTACCCAAGAGGAGGTCGGGCAACGCGTTGCGTTGGACCGTTCCAGCATTGCCAATTATCTGCGCTTGTTGGATCTCCCTCGCGAGTGGCAACAGGATCTGGAGGAGGGGCACTTCACCATGGGACATGCCAAAGCCTTGCTGCAAGTCGAAAATTTGGAACGCCGCCGCCATTTACACGAACGTATTCGCAAAGAACAACTTTCGGTGCGAGCGGCAGAAGAAATCGCACGCCGGCTGAGTGGTGGACGACCGCCGTCAGTTTCCCCTTCTAAGTCTCGCCTCGGTCCAGATCTGGAGCACTTGGTCGATCTTTTACGCGAGCGGTTCAAGACCCGCATCCGTCTTGCGGGCGGAGCCGCCAAAGGTCGCATCGAGATCGAATACTACAGCCCGGCTGACCTCCAGCGGATCGCGGCGGAGCTGCTCGGTGCTTGAACGGAAAGAGGTTTTTTTTTCCTCTTCAGAGTCAGAGGAAACGTTTTTCTCTGTCCTGGGTCCTGATGCGGAGTTCGAAGGTGTCTTGGTGGCGAACGGCTCGATTAGCATCCATGGGTGTTTGGTCGGGGAAATCGAAACCCAGGGGTGCCTATTGCTCGCTGAGACGTCGGTGGTGAAAGCACGTGTGTTAGCGGACGAAGTCATCATCGCCGGAGAATTACAGGGAGACGTCTGCGCGAGGCAGCGGGCTGAATTGCGCGCCACGGCTCGAGTGCAGGGTTCGCTGCATGCCCCCTCACTCGCCTTGGCCGATGGAGCTTCCCTCCAAGGCCGCTGCGCAGCGGGCGATTGCCTCGCGGAGGCGGCCTCCGCCCCGAATGTCGGTTCGTCTTGAAGTTCCTCGAATCTTTGTAAAAATTCGGCCTTCCCGGCACGGGGCCTGCACTTCCCAACCAGCGGGCGGTCTCACCATTTTTGGGCTGAGCGACCGTTCCTCCGGCGGAAGCGTTTACTCCATCCGGACCCAACTTTTAATTGGAGCGCGCGAAGTGAGACGCCGGTCCTGGCTAGCCCACCTTTCTCACCAGGGCGCTACTGCAGCCGCGCATCTCCGCAGTCTTGTGCGCGATCTCTCCCTGCGGGCTCTCGGCGTAGCGTCGGCTACGCCTGCGCTTCCCTCGGTTGAGATCGCGCACCATCCCGCGAATCTGCACGGCCTCGCGACGCGCCCTAATGAGAAAAGCGGGCTACGGCCTGTGTTCCCAGCTTGGCTCGCAGCAGCGTGTGTCTTGTGGTCGTCCGCCGCTGGAGCTTCCGAGGGCGGCTTGGTGATTTTTCCGGAACCCGGGATGCTGGTGATTCTGATTGCTTTCTTTGTGGTGCTGCGTTTTTTATTACATCCCGTCCTTTTCCGGCCCCTTCTCTCTGTTTTGGATGAACGCCGCGAACGCACGCTCGGCACACGCGTACGGGCGGAGGAGTTGATTCGTCGGTCTGAAGCGGATTTTCAGCGCTACCGGGAGGCTTTGCGCGAGGCACGCACCGGAGCTGATCGTGAACGACAGCTGCGCGTTGCAGAAGCACGTGCTCAACAAGTGCGGGTTGTTGCAGAAGCTCGCGCCGGTGCCGAAGGTGAGATCGAGGCCGCAAGGGCCGAGATCGCGCAGTCGCTCGCCGCGGTCCGTGCAGACCTGCGCGTCAGTGCCGAGGTTTTAGCGCGCGAAGCGGCGCTACGCGTTTTGGGCCGGGCCACCTGATGAATCGAGTTCTTCTGATTACTGCGCTCGTATTCGCGAATTTCGATACCGCGTGGGCAGCGGGAGTCGAGAGCTCCGGTACTGCAACTCTCATTTGGCAGGCGCTCAATTTGTTGCTCTTGCTCGCGGTTCTGGTACTCGTGGCCCGCAAGCCCTTGACTCGCTACCTCGCTCAGCGCCGCGCTCAGATCGGCGAAGAGCTCGCAACCTCCGGCTCTCTGCTAGAACAGGCACAGGCCCGCGTATCAGAGTGGCAGCGCAAGTTGGCGGAGTTGGATCGGGAGCTGGAAGAGATCCGCACGACGGCCCGCGAGCGCGCCGAAGCCGAGGGACGGCGTGTTCTCGAAGAGGCGCGCACCAGTGCAGAACGCATTCGCAGTGAAGCGCGCGGCGCTGTCACGCGAGAGCTGGAACGCGCTCGGCAACAACTGCGCCGCGAGACGGCCGATCTCACGATCGAGCTGGCTGAGCGTTGGCTCTCGGGTCAGGTGACCGAACAGGATCGCGAGCGATTAGTAGCCGACTTCATCCAGGGGATTGAAAATTCTGCAGCGCCGGCTCGCCCGCCGGCGGGAGGTCGTACCTGATGGCTTCGGCGGCGGTTGCCCGGCGCTATGGCAAAGCGCTCTTTCAACTGGCGCGCGAGGAGAATCGTGTCGAAGCGGTGCGTGGTGAGCTCGCGGTTTTCGCCGCGGCGGTAGACGGCCAGGCGGAATTGGCGGCGGTCTTGTTCCGACCCCTCTACCCTGTCGCCGAGCGGCGCGGTGTCCTTACGGCTCTCGCGCGGAGTTTGGAACTTTCTCCACTGGTGCAACACTTTTTAGCCTATCTTGTCGACCAACGGCGCATCATCGATTTTCCGGGCATCCGCGCCGCTTTTGAGCTGCTGGCCGATGCGCTGGCGGGGCGCCTGCGCGCCGAAGTTCTAACGGTGAATCCGCTCTCCGCCGAAAAACAAGAACGTTTGCGCCGCGTCCTCGCCACACGCGTGGGCCAGGACGTGGAATTGATCGTGAAAGTGGATCCGGCTTTGATCGGCGGAGTGATCGTGCGCGTCAAGGATCTTGTCTTCGACGGCAGCCTGCGCTCACAACTCCGCCAACTTCACGCGAACCTCACGAAGGGACACGGATTGCGATGGAATTAAAACCCGCAGAAATCACGGACATTCTAAAGCGCGAGATCAAGGAGTACGGTCGCGAGATCGACATCGCCGAGACAGGGACGGTGCTCTCGATCGGTGACGGTATCGCGCGCGTATATGGCTTGGAAAACGCCGTCGCCGGCGAGCTAGTGGAATTCGAAGGCGGCCTGCAGGGCATGGTGCTCAACCTCGAAGAAGACAACGTCGGCATCGCCATGATGGGCGAAGCGCAGCACGTGCGCGAGGGGCATCTCGTGCGGCGCACCGGCCGCATCGTCGAGGTGCCCGTGGGTATGGGGTTACTCGGTCGAGTGGTCGACGCCCTCGGCAATCCCATCGACGGCAAGGGTCCGATCGTGGCGACGGAGCGGCGGCGTGTCGAACTCAAAGCACCTGGCATCGTCGCCCGCCGATCCGTGCACGAGCCGCTACAGACGGGGATCAAGGCTATTGATGCCATGACGCCCATCGGGCGCGGACAACGCGAGCTCATCATCGGCGACCGCCAGACGGGCAAGACCGCCATCGCGATCGACACCATCATCAATCAGAAACAATCAGGCGTTTACTGTATCTACGTCGCAACGGGTCAGAAGCAATCCACCGTGGCCCAGGTTGTCGACAAGCTCACGCAGTTCGGTGCCATGGAGTACAGTATCGTAGTTGCCGCCACGGCCAGTGAAGCGGCGCCGCTCCAATTCATCTCGCCCTACACGGGCTGCGCCATGGGCGAATGGTTCCGCGACAACGGCAAGCACGCCCTCATCATCTACGATGATCTTTCCAAGCAAGCTGTGGCCTATCGTCAGCTCTCTTTGCTGTTGCGCCGGCCGCCCGGGCGCGAGGCCTACCCCGGAGACGTTTTCTACCTGCACTCGCGTTTACTCGAGCGCGCCGCCAAGATGAGCGATGCCATGGGTGGAGGGAGCCTGACCGCGCTGCCCATCATCGAGACCCAGGCCGGTGACGTGTCGGCTTACATTCCGACCAACGTCATCTCGATCACCGACGGGCAGATCTTTCTCGAGACCGATCTCTTTAACTCGGGTATCCGCCCCGCCGTGAACGTCGGTCTCTCCGTTTCGCGCGTGGGCGGAGCCGCTCAGACCAAGGCCATGAAAGCCGTAGCCGGCAAGCTGAAGCTCAACCTGGCTCAGTACCGCGAGATGGCAGCCTTCGCCCAGTTCGGCAGCGATCTCGACAAGACGACCCAGGAACAGCTCGCCAACGGCGAGCGCCTCACCGAGATGCTCAAGCAACCACAGTATCAGCCGACGCCGATGGAACTCCAGGTGATCGCCATCTACGCGGCTACGCCTCAGGAAAACCGCGATTCCTGGGTGCGCCGTTACGCGCTCGAGGACATCCGGCGCTACGAACAGGAATTACTCGCCTATGTGCAGGAACGGCACACGGACGTCGTGAACGCCATCAAGGAAACAGGAAAACTGGATGACGCCACGCGCGCCCAATTGGACGCGGCCCTCGATGCATTCGCCGCGATTTTCCAACCCGCGCGAGGCGCAGCGCCGGTCGATGTGGGAAAGGCCGCTTGAGTACGTGAACGATGCCGAGTCTCAAGGACATCCGTCGACGCATTACGAGCGTGCGCAAAACGCAACAGATTACGCGCGCCATGCGCATGGTGGCCGCCGCGAAGTTGCGCCGGGCACAGGAGGCGATTCTGACGGCTCGGCCCTACGCCGAGCGTATGCGCGAGACCCTGGCGGAGGTAGCCCGCAGTCAGCGCGACGCCGAACATCCCTTGCTGAGCCAGCACGAAGTGGTTCGGGTGCGCGAGCTCGTCGTTGTCACCGCCGACCGCGGTCTCTGCGGGGCGTTCAACAACAATGTGTTGAAACGCGCGGAAGCATGGCTCGCGGAAAATGGACAAGAGGCCGACGCGGTCCAGTTGACGCTGGTCGGTCGCAAAGCCGTGGAACACTTCCGCCGCCGCCGGCCTGCTGCGATCACGCGTTCGTTCGTGGGCATCGGGCGGGTCGAGTACGCACACGCGGTGGAGCTTGCGCGCCACGTCTCCGAGCGTTTTCTCAGCGGAGCGGTCGATGAGGTCTTCTTGATCCACAGCGAATTCGTCTCGGCGATTTCTCAGCGACCGCGCGCCGTGTCCCTGCTGCCGGTGAGTTCTGAAGTTCAGCAAGAAGAAGCGGTGCCCTACGAGATTGAGCCTAGTGCGGAGAAATTGCTTCGCATTCTTGTGCCGAAAGCCCTGGAGGTCGAGATCTTTCGCGCGCTTTTGGACAGCCAGGCAGGGGAACACGCGGCGCGCATGGCGGCCATGGAGAGTGCGACGCGCAATACCGAGGAAATGATCGAACGCTTGACGCTGCAATACAACCGCGCGCGTCAAGCGGCGATCACGAAGGAGTTGGTCGAAATCGTCTCGGGTGCGGAAGCACTGTAAGTGATTGAGACAGTCAAGGTACCTGCGCTCCGCAACTCCGCGTGGACATCCTTTACTGTCTTGTTTACTAGTGTCCTGAGTCAGAAGTTCGTTGCCTATCTGAACGTCGCTCCATCGCCGCTGGCTGCGTTGCACTCCCTTGAAATATCTCTGATATTCCAGCGGTCGCGCGCCTTGCCAGCAACGCGTATCGACGTTCAGATAGGCAACGAACTTCTGACTCAGGACACTAGCTCATAGCGCACCGGAGAGAGAGATTAGAGGAGATCTTGGAATGGCGAGCACAGGCAAAATCGTGCAAGTGATGGGACCGGTTGTGGACGTGGAGTTTCCGCCGGGAGATTTACCGGAAATCTACATGGCGCTGCGGCTGTCCAACCCGGCCATCAGCGATGCCGAGAACAACTTAGTGGTCGAGGTGGCACAGCATCTGGGCGAGAACACAGTGCGCTGTATCGCGATGGACACCACGGAGGGTTTGACGCGCGGTCAGTCCGTGCTGAACACAGGGGACGTAATTCGCGTGCCCGTCGGCCCCGCCACGCTCGGGCGCATCATGAACGTGATCGGCGAGCCGGTGGACGAGCGCGGTCCGGTGAAATCGGACCAGAGCTATCCCATCCACCGCCTGGCTCCGGAGTTCGTGGATCAGTCCACTTCCGTCGAAGCGCTGGAGACCGGCATCAAAGTCGTCGATCTGATCGCGCCCTATCCCAAGGGCGGCAAGATCGGCTTGTTCGGCGGCGCCGGCGTCGGCAAAACCGTCGTCATCATGGAGCTCATCAACAACATCGCCAAGGAGCACGCCGGCTACTCCGTTTTTGGCGGCGTTGGCGAGCGCACCCGCGAGGGCAACGACCTCTGGCACGAAATGATGGAAGCGAAGCTGTCCGATGGAACAACGGTGCTGGACAAGGCCGCCCTCGTCTACGGCCAGATGAACGAACCGCCGGGCGCACGCGCCCGGGTCGGGCTCTCCGCGCTCACGGTGGCGGAATACTTCCGCGATGAGGAGGGCAAGGACGTGCTGCTCTTCATCGATAATATCTTTCGCTTCACGCAGGCCGGCTCCGAGGTATCTGCTCTGCTGGGGCGCATTCCATCGGCAGTGGGTTATCAGCCGACGCTTTCCACGGACATGGGCGAGTTACAGGAACGCATCACTTCGACCAAGAAAGGCTCGATTACTTCGGTGCAGGCCATCTACGTGCCGGCGGACGATCTGACGGACCCCGCACCCGCCACCGCCTTCACCCACTTGGACGCTACGACGGTGTTGAACCGTCAGATCGCCGAGCTCGGGATTTATCCTGCTGTGGATCCTCTTGACTCCACCAGTCGCATTCTCGATCCGCAAGTCGTCGGCGAGGATCATTACCAGGTGGCGCGGGGTGTGCAACAGGTACTTCAGAAATACAAGGACCTACAGGACATCATTGCCATCCTCGGCATGGATGAGCTGTCAGAGGAGGACAAGCTCACCGTGGGCCGCGCGCGCAAACTGCAGCGTTTTCTTTCACAGCCCTTTCACGTGGCCGAGCAGTTTACCGGCACACCCGGTGTCTATGTGAAGTTGGAAGACACGGTGCGCGGCTTCAAGGAGATCCTCGAGGGCAAGCACGATGGATTGCCCGAACAGGCCTTCTACATGGTGGGCACCATCGAGGAAGCCGTCGAGAAAGCGCGAAAACTCGCGTAAGGATTTGGGTACGGTATGGCGATCAAACTCACCATCGTGACGCCCGAGGGCACGGCTTTCGACGGCCCGGTTGATAGCGTCGTGCTGCCAGGCAGCGAAGGTGATTTCGGCGTGCTCGAACACCACGAACGTTTTTTAGCTCCTTTGCGCGCCGGCAAGGTCGAGATCCGAACGGAAAACGAGACCCAATACGCCGCGATCGCCAAAGGTTTTGCTGATGTCTCCGGCGAACGCGTCGTCGTTCTGGTCGATAGCTGCGAGCTGGCGTCGGAGATCGACCTCGCGCGTGCCGAGCGGGCCCTGGATCGTGCTCGCGAGAAGCTTTCTGAACTGCGAGCCGACGACGAAGCGGACGCGCGCCATGCCCACGAGGCAGAAGAAGCCCTGGCGCGCGCCCTCACGCGCATCGAGGTCGCCGGTCGGAAATAAAGTTGCAAGGTGTGACTCTGATTCCCATTTTCGGGTTATAGGCTTAGAGGACAAGTTGCTTGTAATACCTTCCTGCTGGGTTGCTGGGGTAAATAGCGACCATTCCCTGTGCTAGCGTTTGCCCGTGGTTCGCTCGGCAAGCGAGCAAGAGTGAGCATGCTGCTGTGGAATATCTAGACGATGAACAAGCGATTCAGCGCTCGTAGAGTTTCTTTCTTTCCTATAGGAATTGGGATCAGCCTCGGCATTTTCGCGTGTAACCAAAGCGAAGATGGAGCGCAAACCGCACAGGTCCTTTACCGAGCCATTCACACGCCGTGTGGCGAGATGGTCGCCAAAACGGGCTCTCAAAGTGCCGATTATACGTTCACCGGGTATGAGCAAGATCCTCAATTGTCGCTACTGGATGCTGGCGCGCGCTTCTATGACACAACGCTTTGTCGTTTCTCGAGCACAGATCCGATCGATCAGCACGGGGAGAGTTCCTACACGTATGCTGGTAACAATATGCTGCGATATATCGATCCAAGCGGTCGTCAGCATGAAGAAGCTGGGTTGGAGATAAAAATGCCACAACTTGCGATCCGGGATTCTCGTCTTGATTTAATGGAGCAATGGAATCGAGAACTGCTCCCTAGGTCACTGGATCTGTTGGATACGATTATTTATGGCAAGCTTTTGCCTCAAGTGCCTGATCGAATTGCTAACCCTTTTCTAAAGGAGTTGCGAGCAACTCCGGGTCTTCAGGTTATCGATGATTTCAAGGAAGCCACTGCGATCTTCTATGCTCTTGAAGAACTTCGTGGAAAACCATTCCAGGAGAAGTGGATATCTGCTCTCCTCATTGATAGAGGTTACATATCAGACACTCGTTTTGACCTGTTTGCTCTTCATTTCGTAGCAGAGAGTAGGCAAGGACAGAAGATTCCTTTCCGCAAGTTTGTTAAGGAAAGGTATCCAGCGCTATTACCACTTGAGGATGCACCGAAAAACAAGATCACGACTATGGTGCTTCTCTTGAAGGGTGCGCCAAGAAGCCACGAACAATTTTGGTGGCCGGGCTCTCAAAAATCAGTCGAGACGGTATTACTGGGACACGAAATATTTCATGACAACAATCCAGAGGCAACCGAAGTGGATGCAAAGCTCCATGACATTGAGTTTGCACTTTCCCTCTATCAGCGTTACTTAGATCAAAAATAGAGACATTCGCTGATGAGTTGCTTTGTCTTGCGTGCCGCAACACTCCTGGATCCGGAAGCGCGCGAGCCGCAGGCAGGGGCGCTGCTGGTGCGGGATGGTCGCATCGAAGCGCGATTGGGGGCCGGCGAGGCGCCGCCGCTGGACGCGGCGCCAATCGATCTCGGAAATAGCTACCTCGCACCCGGTTTTTTGGATCTCCATTTTCATGGGTCCATGATTTTTTCAAAACCGCAGCAACTGCACGCGCCATTAGAGCACGACGCAAAATTTTTAGCGCGTCATGGAGTAACGGCCTTTCTTCCGACAACCGTGGCGATGGATGCTCTGACAAGCCACCACTTTGTAACGCAGTTCGTTCAAACTTGGGCTCAAACGGATCTACTCGGAGCATACCCTCTGGGACTTCATCTTGAAGGGCCTTGGATCAATTCGCTGGCCGCTGGCGCCCAGCCGAAATCTGCAATCCGAGCCTATGACGAATCAGAAGGTTGTGAGCTCCTGGATCGAGCTTCCGGTTGCATCAAAATGGTTACGTTGGCTCCTGAGATCGAAGGTAGTGAGCATTTACTCTGCGATTTGAAGAAGAGAAATATTATCGCTGCCTTAGGTCACTCTTGGGCGCTGGCAGAGAGTGTGGAACGCGGCATTGAGCAAGGTCTGAGACACGTGACGCATCTTTTTAACGCAATGGGAGGCGTGCATCATCGCGAGCGCGGCGCAGCGGGTGTGGCTCTGGCGGATGATCGGCTCACGTGCGATTTGATCTGCGATGGAGTTCACGTTCACCCCGACCTCGTGCGGGTGGCGGCACGCGCGAAGAGAGAAAAATTGCTTTTCATCAGCGACCGGATCGAGCTGCCTTCCCATGCGGGGGCTTCCTTCGGTAGTGGAGAAGTTCAGGACGATGGCCAGGCCCTGCGCTTACCCGACGGGCGATTGGCGGGCAGCTCGCTGACTCTCGATCGCGCTATCCGCAATTCAGTGACCTATGGGGCTATGACGCAACTCGAGGCCATCGCCGCGTGCACGCTGGGGCCGGCTCGGTTGCTTGGAATTGAGGGCGAGCGCGGCACGCTACGCGTCGGGGCGCGGGCTGATTTTGCGGTGCTGGATGCCGAAGGTCGCGTGCGGGAAACTTGGATAGACGGCCGCTGTGTATTCTCAATACACAGCCACCCATGAGAGATATCTGCTTAACCCGGATTATTCATGAAACGGCCATTCCGACGGAGGCTGCATGACAGTGTGTTTTGGGCTTTCCGTCGGTAACAGCGGTTTCATGAATAATCCGGGTTAATGGGAGATAACTATGGCGCACGAAGACCTCGCTGGAACGGTGAGCGACTTGGCCCACCGCGGCTACGCGGTGGATTTTCGAGCCGAGGAGTGCGGATTGCGCGACGTCGGTAGCGGCAAGCTTTACGCGCCGGAGGCCTTGACCATCGAGGAAGTGTTTCGTTTCGAAGGGGTAACGGACCCTGGAGGCGAAGCCGCCGTGTTCGCCCTGCGAAATGAAAAAAGTGGGGTTAGAGGTACCTACGTTGTGGCCTACGGTCCGGGTATGGATCCTCTCGATGCCGACATGGTGCATCGCCTCTCGGACCAGCGGCGGCCGCAGTAGGTGAAGCGGCGTTTCAGCGCTGCGCCAATTCTTGTGAATTCTGGACTTTCCACACGAAGTGCACGCCGTCGGCTTCGCAGTGCTTTCGCGCCGCGGCCAAGAAGTATTCTTCTGTTAACCCAGGCGGTGCTGCGCACTCGAGCTGAAAGCGCACCGTCTTATCGGCGTACTGAGGGTAATCGCGCGCAAGTCCCTGTGTGAAGACGTAGGCCAGGTAACTGTTCAGCTTGGCTTCGAGCTGATCGATTTGATCCTCGGCTTCACTCCACGGTCGTGGCTCCAGCATGACGAGCACGACTTCTCCGCGTTCCTGGTCCAGTTCAATTAAATCCACCACCGCCGGATTCATGACGCCGCGCGCGCGCGCGGGATCTAAATCGGGGCCGACCGTCTCTGTTTCATTCACTGCCAAAACTCGTCGTAGGCGTGTTGATCCGCCGCGATAGACCAAATCTCAGTTGCCTGGCCATCGCGTATTTCAACGATGAGGATCATGTCTGTTGCGAGCGTGTCCTTACCACGTGTAGCGTAGAGACGGTAAAGCAGAACGGCTCGCTCGTCGTTGACAAAGATGTCCTTCAGCTCTGAACGCAACTCTTCCGCCAGCTCCCCGACGTTGGCCAGAAGCTCCAATACCTTGTCGCGTCCGGTGTATGTGCCGTGCCAGCGCCCTCGGCCCGAAGCGTGCCATACCAGATCTTTTGTGAAGAGATTTTGTAGGACCTCTGCGTCCGCTTCTGCCACGGCTTTCCAGATCGCTTTCACGAAGACCGCATTCGGATGTTCCGACACTTTCCTCTCCTTTCCGCTTCCGCATTGTTTACCAGTGTACCGCCTGCGTTACCTGAACGTGGCAAAGCTGCCCCTGCTGTTCCAGAGCGAGGCGCGGGAGTAATTGATCAAGTGCAATAGCCCGTTCGGGAACCGCTTGCCCCGGTTTTAGTGCCGGAATTTCTCCCACGAAGAGATCGCCGAGTTCTCGCCGCAATGCCGCGAGGTTTTCTTCTTCACCCGCTTCGAGTTGGCTTGTGGTGTGCGATATGACGACGCCCGCGAGCGGTAAACCGCGCGCTATCAGGGTATCGAGCGTCAGCCGCGTATGGTTAATGGTGCCGAGATTCGCCCGCGCCACCACGAGCACGGGCAAGCCAAATTCGGCCGCGAGATTCGCTGTGTCGAATTGTGGACGGATGGGAACGCGCAAGCCGCCCGCCCCTTCAACAACCAACCACGCGTGACGTTCGCACAAGCGTCGATAGCTGCGGCGGATGACGTCGAGATCGACCTCGCAGCCGTCGGCTGCCGCCGCGACGCTGGGAGCCGCGGCCGTGGCGAAGCTCTGCGGGCAGATGTCCGCGAGTGAGTCTCCGCTCTGCGCCGCCGCGCGCAAAGCGAGAGCATCGGCGGGTCCGCCGTCACCCACGCCGGTTTCTAAGGGCTTCATGACGCCGATATCCAAGTCGCGAGCGCGCAAGGCGCGCACCAGGGCGCACGCTACAACGGTTTTGCCCACACCGGTGTCCGTACCGGTGATGAAACAGCCGCCGAACTGCGGTTTCATGGTTTGCATTGTGCGTCGCTCTACCAAAACGGGAAGCGGTGCAAACTGGGTGCGCCGGCTTGCGGTTTCATGAGCTGCATTGTGCGTTGCTCTATCGAAAACGGTGTAGGCTGGGTACCACCAGCCTGCCGTCTCAGGATCTGCATTGCGCGTCGCTCTACTGAAGCAGGAAGCGGGACACCGCCGGTCTGTGACTTCAGGGTCCACATTGCACAAGCTCCTCCGCAACGGCTGCGGCCAGGGCGTCGATCTCGGCCTCCGCGTGTGTGGCCATCAGCGTTAGGCGCAAGCGTTCCGTGCCGCGGGGCACGGAGGGATAGCGGATGCCTTGCGCGTAAAAACCGCGCGCGAGCAGGTGCTCCGTCACTTTCATAACGCGCGCGTTATCAGCCACGCGGACAGGTGCTACGTGAGTCGTGCTGGGCTCCGTGGAGATGCCGCGGTCCGCGAGCGCCTTGCGCAGCCGTAGACCGTTGGCCTGAAGTTGTTGGCAACGCCAGGCTTCGCGCCGCAGCACGTTTAAGGCGGCGCGCGCCGCAGCCACCGCCGGGGGTGCTAGAGCGCAACTGAAAATGAAGCTGCGCGCTGTGTTCACGAGTAGCTCCCGCAGTGCGTGGCTGCCGCAGACAAAGGCACCGAAGGAACCCAATGCTTTTCCGAGAGTACCGACCAGAACATCGGGAGTGCGGCTCAGTTTCCAGTATTCGGCAGTGCCGCGGCCGCTGAAACCCAGCGTCCCGGTCGCGTGGGCGTCGTCGAGTAGCAGCCACGCGCCGTAGCGCTGCGCCAACTCAAGTAGTGTGGGAAGCGGGGCGACGTCGCCGTCCATACTATATAAACCGTCGCTGGCGATGAGCACGCGCTGTTGTGCTCCACCTGCGGCGCGGATTTCTCGCAGCGCAGTTTCCAGCGCGTTCATGTCGGCGTGGGGAAAGACGCGCGGACGCACGCGCGCCAGGCGACAGCCGTCGATCAGCGAGGCGTGGTTGAGCGCGTCGGAGATCACAATGTCCTCGGATCCGACGAGAACGGGGATGATACCTGTGTTCGCCATGTACCCCGTGTTAAACACAAGTGCACTTTCTGTTCCTAAAAAATCTGCCAATTCAGCTTCGAGCTCTTCGTGGAGGGAGAGATTTCCGTTGATGAGTCTGGAACCGGCAGCGGCGCAGCCGAAGTCTCGGGCGGCGCGCGCGGCGGCTTCTACCACTTCCGGGTGTCCGGCAAGATCGAGGTAGTTGCTACCTGCGAAGATCAACGCCTCGCGATCGTCGACGCGCATGCGTGGTCCCTGTAACCCTTCAAATGTCCTCAGGCGGCGGTGAGTTCCTTGCTGTCTGAGGACTCGAAGTCTTTCCTGCGCGAAAGCGTCGAGATCCATCGGTTCACTCGACGGGTGCCGGCGCGCGCGCGATCTCGGGCCGGAGAACTCCGTCACCGGGCAGGTAAAAGGCGTTGGTCGCGAGTTGCTTTTCTGCGAAGAGCGGATTGCCTTCGATCTCGAATCCGGCGTCGCGAATCATGCGGTAGGTCTCGTGTTCGCTATCCCCACGCGTCGTGAGGTAGCCCTCGATGAAGAGAGAGTTGGCCGGCCACAGGGCAAGTGCACCGAGACTGCGGAGATGTCCTTCGCGGCCGGCGGAGATACGGACTTCCGCGCGCGGATTCACCAAACGCAAGAGAGCCAGCGCCCGCAAACAGCGCTCGGGCGTCAATGAACCATCGGAAGAGACAGGATTGCCTTCGATCGGAACCAAAAAATTGAGAGGGATGGAGGGCACTTCCAGTTCTCGCAACTTGAACGCCACCTCGATTAGATCCTCGCTGCGCTCTCCCATTCCCATAATGAGGCCGCTGCACGGTTCGATACCGTACTTCTTGGCGGCCAACAGAGTGCGCACGCGATCTTGATAAGTATGGGTGGTGCAGATATCAGCGTAGTGGGATTCGCTGGTGTTCAAATTGTGGTTCAAGCGGTCGAGGCCGGCGTCGGCGAGGATGCGCGCGTGTTCTTCTTCCAAGAGTCCAACGGAGAGGCAGACTCCGATCGGGTAGCGCGCCTTCACCTTTCGGATGAGATCCGCCAATTTGTGCGTGCGCGAGAGGGTGGGGCCGCGCCCCGAGAGCACCATGCAATAGCGCGATACCCCTGCGAGGGCGGCTCGCTCCGCTTCCGCGAGGATTTCCTCTTCGCTCTTCATGGCGTATTTGCGAATGGCCGCCGTCGAATCTTTGGATTGTGAACAGTAGCCGCAATCTTCCGGGCACAAGCCGTTCTGCACGTTGTTCAACACATGCACCATAACCGCGTTCCCGAAATAGTGGCGCCGCGGAACGTAGGCGGCGTGGAGGAGCGGCAACAGCTCCACGTCTGAGCCGTCCAGGATCCACAGTGCTTCGGCCGGCGTCGGCACTTCGTCGCGCAAAGCGCGCTCGGCTAAACGCGAATAGCTCTCCAACACGGACAATCTCCTTTTTTGTCAAAGGCGCAGCGAGGCTGGAAAGCTACGCCGGCTGGAATTCTGTCGCCACTGAGTTTAAGTGAGGAGTATCGCGTGAACAGGGCTACAAGACGGCTCCGATTTTTCACTTGTGTTTTCAGGGCTTAGAAGGAAAGCTGCCTTTAGCATCGGATTGGGCGATTAGATGGAAGGGAATGGTCATCGCTTCTTTGTTAGAGTTTGCGAAAATTCCGGCTCCGTAGGAATCAAGACAACGCGGTTGTGGAATGGGTGAATGATGGATCAGCTGTTCGGCGCTCGTAAAGTTCTCTCTCTCTCTCGTAGGGATTGCGATCGCCGGTCTTGGTATTTTTGCGTGTGACCAAGGCCAAGACCCAACGCAAACCGGGCAACTTCTATATCGCGCAGTCCAAACGCCGTGTGGCGAAACGCTTGTAGAGACAGGTTCTCGTGCGAGCGTCGCATATACGTTCACCGGGTATGAGCAAGATCCCCAACTGTCTCTGCTGGATGCAGGCGCTCGGATGTACGATCCGACTATATGTCGATTCGCAACGATGGATCCAATAGATTACCCCGCGATGAGTTCATACGTATACGCGGCTAGTAACCCACTGAGGTATAAGGATCCAGATGGTCGCGCCCCGGAAGATGTTACGAAAATGGTCGGTTTTCATTTGAATAGAGAGTCAGGCAACGTAAGGGCCGTCTATCAAACGCCACAAGGATATCTTGAGTTATCCGGTAGGCTTACACGTCTCCGCAGTGGTTGGATCGTCGATGGCTTCGACGTAACACCAGTCGAACTTCAAGAAAAACTTACAGGTTTTGTTAGCGGTCGTTTCATCAAGACGAGAGGTCTGGATTTTGAAGGTGAAAACGCCATTAAATACGTAAGTGTCCTCTCCTGCCCATTCTTTTCGTGAAGGTACGTTTCGCGGTATTCGTGTGAGGCTATGAAGCGGGCGTGGTTTCGCGGAGTTGTTTCCAGCGGCGGGGCGTGAGGTCAG